>Ga0157357_1001143_pt1 | contig 11177 bp, 7 predicted proteins | sample AttcapACBM1_FD_111485 | JGI IMG/M metagenome (GOLD analysis project Ga0157357, IMG submission 111485) | Fungus gardens microbial communities from leaf cutter ant in Botucatu, State of Sao Paulo, Brazil - Atta capiguara ACBM1 | ecosystem: Host-associated > Fungi > Mycelium > Unclassified ... | reverse complement strand
TGTCACTTTTATACACCCTATATATGTGCAGATAGCCCTTATTTGGGGCTTTCCAGCACAACTTAGTTTGTGAAAATTGGTCTACTAGTTGTAGAGATACAAGCTGAATGAAGTTTGTGACATATGGTATACTATGCTTTATTAAATGATCTAATGGAAGTAAGCATATGATGCTTGTCATGTTAAGTGGATATATAGTATTAGCACATAGAAAACTTCAATTCTTCCCTAATTTCTACTATGAGTTGCTATAGTGTGGTAAAAGAATTAAATTTCTACTCACTATCTATCTTTGACTATCTTTGTAGTGGCTCTGTGCACAATAAGTCTTACAAGCTATCTTTCCCCAAGTCTAGCTCTTTGAAATATTCAAAGATGAAGCTAGTCATTATAAACTTGACTAGTCCTATGTCTGTTCCAATGTAAGATAATTATTTCTATACCCTAGTAGTAGTGAAGGTTAGCTATCATTATCCAGTTAGCTGTTTATTGAAATGGAAGGAGGATGTTAGCACAGTAGTTTGTCATATTTTTGCAATACTGAAAAGATAGTTGGGCAAGTAGGTAAAGCATTTCAAAACAATAATGGCACTAAGTTTATTAGTAATAGACCTGTTTTACAGAAAGACAGGATTATTTACAAGATAACAAATTTCTACTTACCTAAACAGAGTGACCTTACTGAACATACTATAGCTATTTTCTTTGAAATAGTACATTATATGCTTTACTCAGTATCTGCTGATCTGTATTATTAGAACAAAGCCTTCATATATAGTTCATATATATTATATTTGAGGATTGCATAAATAGGTTATATCTCTGAGCAGGTACAGAAAGGGAAGCTTAAGTCTAGAGCAGTAGTGGTGAGGTTGTTAGGCTAGTGAAATAATAAGACAAAGAGTTATTATCTTGAGAATCTTGAGAGTAGAGCTAGGAAAGTTATCATATTATATGATATGAAGTTTATAGAGGATAATTCTCTTAGTGACCTTATAGTAGTCAATGTTTGTGGTACAACTATAACATCAGGTAAGATTAATACTTTTGATAACAGTATGATCTCAACCAGTATGAAAAATATATTATTTCTGGGACTAGTACTTTGGGTACTCCTAAAGTGAGTAATAATACTCACTTTTAAACTCTTTTTTCCCTCTCTAGTTGTTTCTTCTGCTATTGTTCTCTCTCCTCTTATCTTCAAGTTTGTTGTTTTCTCTAACAAGAATAAGCCTATTTGTTTCATGCTAGCTAGATTTATACTAATAGATCAAAGTTAACATGCCAACAATATTTCCTTTAACAATATAATATCTAATAATGTAGTATAGTTATAAATCAAGAAATATATACTAGTTACATAACAGAAACCTTTTAGCTATATTAATAAACTATGGGATCAACTCAAATTCTCCAGTCTTCTGATAGAAAAGAGTTAAAAAAGACAATCATGACCAAATACTCAAATCTTGAACATATTTATGTTTTTACTTAGATAAAAGAGTTACCAGATAGTAAGAAGACTATAAGTGGTTATATTATTTATAAGAAGAAACTCAACAAGATAGGAAAATTGGCCAAGCACAAGGTTTGAATTATTATATAAAGCTTCTTATAGATTTCTGGAGAAGACTTCAACAAGATTTTTTGTTAGGAGCAATTTACACCCATCAGGAAATCTACAGATATAGCATAGAAAATGGATTGAATAATAGAAACTTAATGGATACAAAGGCAGAAGTAAGTTAGAAGTAGTGTACTATGCAGATAATGACCTTGGCTTTAACTTGAGAGATATTGTATCTAGCTTAAACTTGTTATGTGATTGTAGTTTGAAAAGAAGATGTTTGGATGTAGACTGAGACAAGAATAGTACTTAATTCAAGTTGATTATCAGACTAAAGAACTATATATGATAATTATAGTTTTTAAATATAGAAAGAAACTTTCTGTTTATAAAATACTGTATATATTCTAGGCTTGTTGTATACCATAGGAGTTGTTACTTTGAACTTAATGAAATTTGTTATGGAATAGAAAATGTTACAATTCAAATTCCTTAGAGTTGGAATAAGAACAGAACCTTAGACTGGATTATCACAAGAGAACTCAATAAAGTTCTAAGTACAACCTAGTCTATTTTATATACCACATACCATGGTATATGTATATAATACAACTATCCTACTCTAAAGCACATGTATTTTTCACAAGACCAACATGTTGTTGCTATACTGTATAATATTATTTCTTTTAGAACCTTCTCTGTGTTATGTGACTATGTGATGTCATGGCTAACCCTAATCCTAAATTCCAAATTAAGAAATGGATAGAAAAGAAAAGGAGAGGAAAAAATGAAAGGCAAGAAATGAAAATAAACTAAGTCTAATATTTATGATTCTAGCATTATCCTCTTTCAAAGTTTCTTCTCTAGGAAACTGACTCCAATTTTCGCCAGTTTCTTTCTAACTTCTTCGAATACTCATTCTCAAACTTTCTCTCATCCCATCTATATAACATCTTTGCTATATATTTTTCTAGTAATTTTCTTCTTCTAAAGTCTCTTTTCTCTACTATATTTAACTTCTCTTGTCTTCTCACTTCTGCATTTAACCTCCCCTTGAACTCTGTTACTACCTCCTTTGTATTTTCTAGATCTTCCTCTCTTTTCCAAGAATTGTATTCTACTGTAAATCTCTTCTATCATACCAAATATTTTACTACTCTTCTTACTTTTCTTTTATTTAATATTTTCTCAATCTTCTATTCTTTGACTCCTTTTACTTCTATCAGTTTCACTTTCTCAGCTGTCTATCTTCTTACTTGTTCTTTATACTGTACTATTCAACTGATATTCACTACCAGGTGAGTTCTCATCAATGTGGGCAGTTGTAATTTGACCATATTCATAGATACTACTTCATTTATAAGGTATAGACTAGCATATTGACCCACCAGTTTCTTCACTGGTTGTTCCTTGAATACTACATCTTTTATACTTAACATCACTCTATTTCCTTTCTTTTATACTTCTACTTCCTTTCTTTCTCTATCTGCCTATTGTTTCATCTCTTCCTATGCTTTTCTTAATGCTATTTCTGCTTCTTCCTGAACCTTCTTCATCCTTTTCACAAATTCAGTTGTTTTTTTAATTTTTTCTTTTCTTCTTATATCTGCTCCTATTTTTAATTCTCTACTATAATTTGCTATGAATGGAGATACTTTAGTTGTCAAATGTACCTTGTTATTTACTGCAAACTCTGCTGATACTAACCATTCCAGTCAATTCTTTTGCCTATAATCAACAAAGAACCATAAATATTGCTCTAACTCCTAGTTCATCTTTTCCATCTGACTATATATTTGTGGGTGAAATAATGTTGACAACTTTGTTTCAATACCCAATATCATATTCAGCTTCTTAGTTAACTTTGCTGCAAACTGTGGTCCTTAATCTGACACTACACTTTTAGACAACCTATATAATTTTCACACATCATCTCTAAACAACCTTACTAATCCTTCTGCTGATGTACCTTCTATAGTTGCCACAAAGTATGTCATTTTGAACAACCTATCACAAACTACCAGAATTGCATTCTTTCTAGCTACCAATAGTAACTTTGTGATAAAGTTGACTATCAGGTATGTCCACAGTTTCTCTAGTACTTTACTCAGCTTCAGCTTTTCTACTAGTACCTCTGTTCTATCCTTCATCTGCTGGCATATATCATACTATTCTATATATTGTCCCACATTTCTAGTTACTTCTGGTTATCAATAATTTCTTATAACCAACTCCATCATCTTCTATTTTTCTCTATATCTAGCTACTGGTATATCATGATACAACTGGATTATTTCTACTCTCAACTCCTCATCTTTTGGTATATTTACTTTTTCTTTCTTCAACACCAAATCTCCTTTGATCTGCCATTCATCTCCTCATAATACTTTAACTTCCACTTTTTTTATCTCCTCTACTATTCTAACTACTTTTTTGTTCTTGCTCCTAGCTGTTTTTATTTTTTCTACTATTTTTACTTCTGATTCATTTACTACTACTTTGTCTAAACTATGAATCTATTGGTTCTTAATTAAAATTTGATTACTATTGTTGTTTTCTACACCTACTTTCCAGTTTAGTCTCCTACTAAGTTTATCTGCTTTTTCCATTTTTGTTTCTAGTACATGTTTTAGAGTGAAATCAAATCTTGATAGGTATAATGCCCAATATGCTTGTCTTCTGTTCAATTTCTATACTTTTATGAAGTATTCTAAGTTCTTATAATCTGTTTAGACTTGAACTTGAATTTGGCCTCTTTTAGTATATGCTTTCAGTTTTCTAATCCTCTTATAACAGCTAACATCTCCTTATCATGAATCTCATAGTTTTTCTCTGTCTTATTCAGAGATTTTGAGAGAAAAGCTACCAGTCTCCATTTCCTGTCTTCACACTCTATAGATAAAACTCCTCCTGTTGTATAGTCCAATGTATCAACTTCATCTTTATTTTTTTTTATCTAAGTCTAGTATTGCTAACACTAGTTCTTTTGTAAACCTTACCTTCAACTCCTAGAATACTTCCTTCTGCCTATCTATCTATTTCTACTTCTGATTCTTTTTCACTATATCATGCAATAGTCTAGCTATCACTGCAGAATCCTTAATAAACTAGTGATAATAATTTACCAGTCCCAAAAACTTCTGTATGTTTTTAACTCCTTTTAGAGTTGGCTAATCCAATATACCTTTCATATTTTCTTCTTTTATCTTGATTCTCTCTGGTTCTATTACTACTTCCAAGAATCCTACTTCCTATATCTTTCACTTGCATTTTTCAGGTTTTATATATAAGTTATTCTCTGTTAATCTCCTTACTACTTCTTTTACTATCTTATCATAATCTTTCTCCTCTTCTATTCCTATTATAACATTGTCAATGAAACTTGCTACTTTCCCCATATTGATTAAATTTTAGAGGATCTCATTTATCATTATTTGAAATGTTGTCAGAGAATTTGTGAGTTCAAAGAACATTACCCACACATCTTCTCTCTCTCTTCTCTCAACAATAGATACACTTTCTCTTTTCTTGGTTTCTATTGTATGATCCTATGATTTTTTCATCAGTATTCTTTTGCTTGCTTTCTTTCCAAAAATACATATCCACTAATGAAAACATTTAGGCACTAGCCTTTTTGCTTCCTCCACTGATTTTGCTGCTTCTTCTTCTTTATCCCAAATTTCCTATTTCTCTGCTACTTTCTTGACTTTTATTATTCTCTCCTTTTTCAGTCTCTCCCTTTTCTTCTTCTTTCTTTTGTCTTTGCTACTCTGGTTTTTCTTACTTTGGCCTTTACTGATAGAAAATGGTAGTATTGGCTTGGAGAAGTCTATAGGATTTGGCAAGGTTCAGATATTGCTGACTAATAGAGAATAAAAACTCTATAGAGTCTAGTGTAGGCATGAGCAATCTGACAGTACTTGTTAGTGGTCAGCTACTCTTACCTAGTGTCAAGATTGCAAGAAGTAGACTTCGTCTCTTTTCATTTTTCTTCCTTATTTTTACTTTCTTTTGATTTATTTTTCATTTTTTCTATTTTTAGAACATTAAGGGTTAGGGTTAGAAGTGATTGGTCATATCTGTCACAGTCTGATGGTGTGGTCACAACATTGATCACGAGACATGGGAGAATAAATGATATTAGACAACATGGATACCATATGTTAACCTCATGTTCTATACATGGTTATTTAGGGTAGGGTGCACAGTAGTTAGCATGGACCATTGGTAGTAGTATATAAAGGTAGACTAGTTTGTAAAGGGATCTCTATCAAGTTCTCTTGTGTTACTCCTATACAAGAGTTTATTCTTTCATCCAAACCTAAGGACTTAAGTCTATAACACCTAGCCTATATATACTGGTTATAAAAGCTTTACTCTTTATCTTTGTAAGCTTTTCTTTTTTGTAAACCTTTTTTTATTACTCTTGGGTTTTCTACCTTCTTTATGAAAGGATTTAACTCTTTTTCATAGTAAGCTTAGAATTCCATAGCAAGTCCACAATATTCATAACCTAATCTGAACTCTATGCAAAGCCCATGATATTTTATAACCATCAAAAATCTTATTCTAAGCTCATGATACTACTACTCTAAGCTATATTTATAACTACTAATCCTACTATTATTGCTTTTTACTCCTTGTTTATCTAGATAATCTTCTAGATGTTTTTATTAAGGTTTCTAACCATCTGATTATTATCATTTTCTACTTACTTTAAGATTGCTCTGCTAAATTAGAATGAGGTGTAAAAAACTTATCATAGTTATTATCTTCAAAAAACCTTATTTTGTTTTCTTAAATTTCTTCTTAAAATGTGCTCTATTTAGTCATTTCTATAAACAATATACTTAAGTTTCTCCTAAAGATATAAATACCATGTAACTTTACAGACTTTGTTCAGTCACTTTAACAATAGAACAGAATCCTCCCTCTTAGAACCTTAATATATTGATTAGTCTTATAATCTAGAATTACTTACTCTTATGTCTTGACCTTCCTCACTCTTTCTCACCTCTTAATAGATGTGTATTTTTAATGACTATTCCATGATTTCTATTAATACTAATGAGACTCTAGAACTCTTCCAGCATCATCTATGTGAGGTAGCCAAGCATCAGCATGCTTTGGAACACAACATTAACAACATTCTTACCAGTCTTGCAAGCTAACTTTAAGACTTGTACATCCTAGTATCTAACTCTGCTCTCACATTTGTAGACAAATCTCCTCCTTCTACAACAAGACTCTCTTCCCCAACCAATACTCCTATATTTAGAAATACTCTCTGTTACTCTCAACCCTATATTTCTTCACTATTAGACTTCAATAGTGATTGACAATTAAAGAGAGCCTTTCTCAGCTCCTATTCTCTTTACATTCAGCTGTCTACAGATCAATTCACTTGTGATTAGGAATAGTTGTGCCTCCAAATGGTTTAAAAATATCTTTTACCAAGAGTTGGACACAGAGACCTTTCCTATTATATTATAGCTAGAGTTCAAGAAGATTTTCCAAGAATACTTCTTTCCAATGAATGTTGTTGTTGAAGTAGTAAAGAAACTATCTATTATTAAGGGAGTTAAGTAGTAAAGGAATACTTAGATAAGTTTCAGACTTTAATTGTAGATGCTAGCTTTACACTATAGTTATTAAATTCCACTATGGCCTCTGAACAGCAATCCAGAATCAGATTATTACTCTGCCAGTAAAAATACTAGAAGATATAGACTCTCTAGCCTGGTTTGATACTACATAGTGGATAGATTAGGTCTAACAAGTAAGCAAAGCATTCCACAACACAGTATAACACTCCAGTATTCACTTTCATATTCTGGACACATGGAATTCTTTGGTCCTTCTTATTCTCAGATAGCCATCTACTGTTTCATCATTATTCTCATGTCAGCCATCTTCTGTCTTATTACTCTTATATTAGCCACTGCTGGTACTCCATTCAGATATCTCTATAGATATAAACTTTGTGAAAGAATGTTACTGCTGTAGAAATCTGAACTACATAGTAAGCACTTAGTAAGGTTGGACATTTGGCAGTTAACTACTGAAAAACAGGAAAAATTGACAGAAGACCTGAATGTGTTGAAGGATATCAAAGTAACAGTTAGAGCTTACAGAGCTGGAAAAGTTTAGTAAGAATATAGTTAATAAGAATTTTGTATAAAGTGACTAGCAATATGTGTGCCCTGTTCACTAAATAATAAGTTCACTATACTACTTGTAGAAGAATACAAGAAGAATAGTGACTCTTCAGATGCATCCATTTCTCTGCCTTTCTATTATAAACTTCATTTATAACTAGTAGACTGATTCTCACAAACTAAGTTGTATTGGAAAGCTCCAAATAAGGGCTATTTACATATAGATAAAAGTGACAACAGATTACTGAGATATCAAACTATCAGTAACTACAACTTTCATTGGCTATTATCTCAAGAATAACTAAATAAATTTATATAATCAAACTTGTATTAGAAAGTGCTTATCAAACTATCTCTGATAATATATTATATATCACATGGAGATCAGTATGATAGATAACAGTCCTATCAAATATAAGTATTGATTATGTAATAGAAACAGCTTGTACACAAACTACTACTCTTTTGTATATATATTCTATGTCTGAGGATTAGACTTCAGACTTGATAATATCTTTTGTCAATTATTATCTTTGTTTATTATTTATTCCTCATCAATCATTATCTATTATCATCATTGACATATATATTGAACTTCATCATTATTGTCATTATTATTGAACTTTTGAATCATTTCTAAACTTCTGAGAGTATATTCAAGATTCAGATATCACAAATAAGTAAGTAGTTTATTTTGTAATAATCATGTTGCTGTCACCTATCTCTCTACTAGCCTAGATAAGAAAAGAAAATCCTCTTCTTGTTATGATCAATACAAGCTATACTTGATGTTTTACAGGTGTTCATCTTATACTGGATATGTTCTGGAGTTTGTTTTACTTCTGACTCATTATTTACTGCATCTTGTGCTATTTTCATGTACAATTAGTCAGCACCTCATGTAGTAGTAGAAGCTTCCTCATTTCTTTCATTATTGTTTTCTCAAGGTTTTTTGTCATGGTTATTAGGTATATATAGCTGAAGATACTATTCTGTATTCTTATGCTTTGCTAATTGATCATTCCTCTTATTCTTACTCAAGTCTTTACCTAAGTTGCAACCTGAGCAAAGTCTAAGGTTACAACACTTCTGATTTATCATCAGCACCATTGACATTTGCAAAATTTTACTGTACTTATCCATTGCTTTAGAAACTAGAAACTACTATTACCTCTGAATTCTTTGCTGTACATACTCTAGTTGACTTTAGTACTATAGAAGTCTTTATCAACAAAAACTTTATAGAAAAACACTATCTAAATACATGCAAACTTATTAAGACTGTGCTCATCTACAATGTTGATGAGACATCTAACAAAGCTGACCAGATATCCAATATAGTAGATGTGGACCTTTATTACTAAACACATACTGAATGAATATTACTTACAGTCTCCAGTTTAAAGAAACAAGATCTCATTTTTGGATTTATTATAACTTGCTGTTCTACTCACTTTTTGGAATACCAAGAAGCAAGAAAGACTGAGAAGTTAAAGATACATATACTAGATGTGTGTTGCTTAAGCCCTACTTCTATTCTTATTAATGACTCTGAAAATAAAGGACCTTTCTCTGACATGCCTGTGAAGTATAGAAAGAAACTAGATAACTGTATTTTCATAATCCAAATGATCTGTCCTTAAATGCTCCCTCCTCATGTCTAGAAGTTTGAATTAGTCTTTGCCAAGAATTACTTTAACATTCTTTTTAAACATTGCTATTGAGACTATACTATTGAGCTGACCCTGGAAGCTCAACCCAAGTCATCAAAGATCTACTCTCACTTCTCTGTAAAACAAACAGAGCTGGATGCTTTTCTTACTGAAAATCTCTATATAGGTAGAATACATTCTTCAAAATCTCCTGTAGCTGTCTTGGTGTTCTTCATCAAGAAAAAAAATGGTTTATCTTAGCTTTTACAAGATTATAGGATTCTTGACTCTAAAACAATCAAGGACAAGCTTGTCTTATGACTCTATTGTGCTAAGTATTTCACTAAGTTAGATATTTACTGGAATTTCAACAACATGTAGATCAAGACAGAAAATGAGTGAAAAACTGTATTTTGTATTAATTGTGGACTTTTCAAACCCTTAGTAATGTTCTTTGGTATGACTAACAGCTCTACTATGTTCTAGACCATGATGAATAACATTTTTAGAAACCTCATAGTAAAAGAGATCATAATTGTATACTTGAATAACATTCTTATATTTACTTAGATATTAGAAGACTATTACAAGATAGTATACAGGGTTCTGAAAGTCTTGGCTAAGCACTTGTTGTATCTGCTATTGCAAAGCATTCTGCTTACTAATCATTTGGTCTTTTTTTAAAAAAATAAAGAGAAAAAGAAAAGGTAGGAGATGTAATACTACACTAAATAGAAAGTTGAATACAGTAAATAACTAATACTATGTAATGCCTTTTTGAAAGCAAAATACTCCCAGATTAAACTCAAGAAATGTAAGAACATCTTTGAGAGACTCTCACTTATGATTCCATAACTTTATATATTGTATATACTCATGTAGAATATGTATCCTTGTCTCAGTAGGAAAATTGCTACATAGACATGTAAATGAATTGTTAGGAAAGAACCTCCTCAGCCTATATTTGTTAATGGAAGTGTGATTGGTAATCAATCTAATGATGTGTGCACACAACAAGTTGAAGAAGCTAAAATATTTCAGCCAAGTACCATCTTTAGAGTAGATAGGATGAATAAGTTAGTTGTTGTCATTGTTTAAATCAAGAAAATGTTTTCTCTTGTAGTCAGATACTTGGAAATATATCTGCCACTTTCTAATGATAAAATTGCATTCTTCTTTCTTACTAAACTCCCATAACATTTTGCTGGGTAAAATAAAGCTTATTTTGTGGAATTTTAACTTCTTATTGACTAGTAAATGTAAAGGCTATTTATCATTACTAAGACAGTCCCAAAATGAAATTGAGTTACTCATATTCTTGTCAAAGAACTTCCTTAAGTCACAGATATAGTAATAGTGTATAGTTGGTATGAATAAATGGATATGTTGAAGATACATTTGGTAGTATAAATAGCATCTATAATGATGACAATATATGTGACACCTTGCATTTGAGATACTTGACTGATACCATGTCTAATAGCAAAAATTAAAGCTTCTATTAACAATATGTTCATTACATGATGGTCAGTTTTTGCAATAATTTCATGTCTTCTCCAGATATATGAGACCAAGATAGCAATATTATTTTTGACACTTGTGTCAGATATGATAAGTATGGTGTCTTGGTTGTTAGATAAAGTCTCATAGATGTTCTTGAGTTTGTTTTGATGAGTGATTTTTATATTGACATCTTTTTGATTAGCTAAATGAAAGGAAAAACAATTAAGAAAAGTATCTACAAAACAAAAACTAGGAGACAGTTCTCTGCTCAGACTGTCAAAGGCTGGAAAGATTTTG
>Ga0157357_1001142_pt1 | contig 11181 bp, 8 predicted proteins | sample AttcapACBM1_FD_111485 | JGI IMG/M metagenome (GOLD analysis project Ga0157357, IMG submission 111485) | Fungus gardens microbial communities from leaf cutter ant in Botucatu, State of Sao Paulo, Brazil - Atta capiguara ACBM1 | ecosystem: Host-associated > Fungi > Mycelium > Unclassified ... | reverse complement strand
CCCTAACCCTAACCCTAACCCTAACCCTAACCCTAACCCTAACCCTAACCCTAACCCTAACCCTAACCCTAACCCTAACCCTAACCCTAACCCTAACCCTAACCCTAACCCTAACCCTAACCCCATAGTATGAGAAGGAGAAGTAATCACATGACTAATTGGTCTATGCATGGGAAACTTGCTTAGGTAAGTACCACTGTTTAGTGCGTCATGACTAAACAATATTATAGAAGACGATTATGTAAGCTCAAAGAAAGCTAACCTTCCCAAGATGATGAGATTAACTTGTAAACAGGCGTGAGAAAGATTTCCCTTCCCTATCCTGTAATGGTTGTCTTTGTTCTCGGCTTAGGGCAGGAAAGTAGCTTAAAGAGAGCGATGAGTAATATCATTGTGCTAAAAATAAGCTGGTCGCTATTTTTAGATTACCAATCTGTCAGTAACCAATCAGCAATAAGTCTTTTATAATGTGAAAAGAAGAAGCTATTTTTGCTATCTTCTTGGTAATCAGCCGTACAGCAGTTTATTTGCCGCCAATAGCATTATCACATCAAGTGATGCCACTATTTTCAACATGTTTTGGCATATATGCTAAAGGCACCTGACAAGTCTATAAAAAACGAAACAGCTAATAGAGTTAATTCTCTATCCGTTGTGCTAGTTTCAGTCGCAAGTTGCTCCTTCCACCCTAACCCTACAAATGTTTATCTTATGGCTATCTTGACCTAAAATACATGTTAAGTTGTTTCAATTATTTTTCTATTTTATTATGCTATATATTTTTCTCATATTATATCAATTAGTGTCTCATATAGTAAGAGAGATATTCTTATGTGTTTCTCATTCTCTACTCATTGTTTTATTAAGGATATTTTAATTCTTCATAATCTATAGGTATATATAGTAGTAGATACTATTATAATTAATATCTCATTATTATGGCAACTACTAGATATAAAGTCTAATAATCATACAAACTAGTAAAGCTTTTAGTAAACTATCAATGTAAGAATCATAAGAAAACTCAATAAGGAGTCTCTACTATATTACTACCTTATTTATATAAGTTACAAATGGTCCATGCTAACACTAATTTAATTTTGCCCTAAAGTCCATATGTTGTCCATAAATACACTATATATATACCATAAAGTAGATATGCTGTTAACATACTCTTTAATATCATCCTTTTAATTTGCTTTTACCCAGTCTAGGCCTATGACCTCACATCATATGATATGTCATGTGACTGCAGTCACATATCTCTTCATCATCAATAAAAGTAAAATAAAATCAAAAGAAAAGAAATATTAAATTAAGAAAAATAGGTAAAAGAAAAAGAAAAAGATTAGTATCTAAGTATACCATAACACTCATGTCTTCAAGATCATTTATTTCATAGATAACATATATTGGAGTTACTTCAATATAACTTACTGATTGGCTGCACTGTATGCTAGCAACATGTATGATTAGTTAGTAACTCATGTAATATTTGAGGCTTCATTATGTTTTTCTTACTGTTTCCTTATTTATTATATATGTATTACACATGGTATTTAGGTATATATAGCTGTAGATACTATTCTGTATCTTTATACTTTACCAATTAACTTCATCCCTCATTTTTATTTAAGTCTTTGCCTAAGTTGCAATCTGAGCCAAGCTTAAGATCATAACAGATATAGTTCTATATCTTTATGCTTTACCAATTAGTCATCTTCTTACTCCTTACTTAAGTCTTTGCCTAAGTTATAACCTGAACCAAGCTTAGACAATCTGAGCCAAGCTTAGGATTATAACATTTGGTAAAGAATTATTAGACTTATCTTACAAAGGGAAAGTGTATTGTGGTTAGACTACTGAAATGTTATAATATTTAGGCTATTGAAGAATAAACACAGATTATTGTAGTAGAGATCATAGACAAACAAGATAAATAGACACAGTCAAGAAGCCACTGGTATTAAGGTACTTAAAGAAATATTAGGATCATTAAAAATTACTAAAAATTATGTCTCAGATAGAAATAGAACTACAGAATCAGCATTAAAAGAAATATTGACAATACTAGCACTAGTATCATACAATAAAACAACACAGGCAGTTATGTCAAAGATTATGGTTTTAGACCCAGGGTAGTTTGATGGCAACTAAATAAAATTTAAAAACTGGTGAAGAGAAATACTATTATTCATCAAGAGCAACAAAGTCATAGTAACAGATGACAAGATTACAGTAGCGTTAGCCCAACTTAGAAAGAATGTAGCAGAGATTTATGTATAGAAGAAGATTGGCCAAATAGAAGAAAATAATGTCAAAGACTGAGACAATTTTGTTAAAAAGGTAAGATAGTATTTAGTAATAAGAGCAAGGCAGTAGATGCTAAATATAAATTAAAATATTCAAGCAAGAAAAGAAGAACATTATAGATTTCAGATTTCATGATAGAATTGAAAGTGTTGGCTATAAAAGCTAAGACAAATGATATACATACTATATTTTTACTAAAGAAGTATATCAGGACTGATATAATCAAGATAATACTAGGATATCTACCAATAGCAGCACTAGAGATACTTAAAGAATAGAAGGTAGCAATTATCTCAATAGAACAAGAATATAAATTTACTGAAGAAAGACAAGATTATAGAACAGAAACAGGAATTAATTATAGAGGAAGAGAAGTATCTATAGATGTTAGGAAAGCTAAAGACAATTACAACAAAGATAGGAAGTCTAGATACTTCAACTACAACATATACTGATATATAGTAAAAGACTATAGGAAACTGAAAAAAGAAAAGAAGACTAAGAAGTGTTATAAATATGATAAAGTGAAACACCTTGTTAAAAACTGCAAGTAATAATAAAAATGAAGAATAGGAGTATATAAGACTCTGATGATGAAGAAAACAACAAAAAAGTGGGTTTTATTAAAGTTTTGGAATAGATACAGTATGATAAACCTTTGTATATAGTAATCTGCCAAAAAATCGATATGTTAAAGAGACAACAAGAAAATAAAACTCAATATGCACACAAATGTGAAAACATCAAATGGAAATAAAATATGGCTCAAGGCACTAATTGACTCAGAATGTACCTAGACTGAAATCAATAAATAATTGATGAAAGAAGAATGGATCCAAACAGAACTAATGCCCAAATCATTCAAAGTTTTCAATGTAGACAGAACCAAGAATGAAAAAGTAATGCAGTTTGCACTATAGGAATTAGAAATCAACATCAACAGATATATAGATAAAATCAACACAGTGGTAACAGATATAAATAATACAGATATATTCTTAGAATATAACTAGTTGGTCAAGCACAATTCAGAAGTCAATTGGAATAAAGGAATAATCTAGTTTACAAGATGTTTAAAGAAATGCAAAATCTAACATCAAGATATTTTGTTTAAACTTAGGACTAGAAGAATTGTACAAATGAAAGGAATAGACAAAGAACACCAGGAAATAGGAAAAGAACTATATCTAGCAAATCTAGAAGATATACCAGAGTATATTTGATCTTTTATCCATTTGTTCAACTAGAAGAAATTCAAAAAGTTACCAGAAAGATAAGAATATGATTATAAAATTAACTTATGAGAAGATGTACCAAAGAAATTAAATACCAAGGCATATATAATAACAGTCAAGGAAGAAGAATTATTAAACCAATAGCTAGATAAACAACACAAGATGGAATTAATTACAGAATCAAGTTCAAGATATATAGTATTATACTTTTATATTCCAAAGAATGATAGATCTCCATGATTAGTGCAAGATTATAAGAAGTTAAACCACTTTATAATAAAGGATAAGTTGCCACTACCACTGATTAGAGAAGTAATTGACGAACTCAAAAATACAAGATACTTCAATAAATTAGATCTTATCTAGGGATACAACAATGTATAGACCAAAGAAGGCAATGTATGGGAAGCAGAATTTTTAAAAAATAAGAGATTATTCAAAATGAAAGTAATGTATTTTGGATTATGCAATTCACTAGAAATATTTCAATGGATAATAAACAGTATATTCCAAAAGCTGTTACACAAAGAAGTACTGGCAAATTATATGGACAACTTTGTAATATCCACCAAGATCAAGAAGAAACTCAAAGAAAGGACCATATAATTCTTAAATGTAGCAGAAAAGTATAACCTCTGTTTCAAATAGTCAAAGTGCAATTTTGATACTGAAGAAATATTTATTCTAGGAGTAGTAGTTGGACAAGAAGAAGTATAAATGGAAAATAACAAAGTCAAGGCAGTCAAGGAATGGAAAAATCTCACCAAGATAAAAAAAGTAGAAAGCTTCTTAAGATTTATCAATTTTTACAAATACTTTATCAAGAACTTCAGTTATACGGCAAAATCTCTCAACAAAATTAAAGACAAAAAGAAATGGAAATAGGAAGAAGAACACAGAAATACATTTAAAGAATCAAAGGACAAGATTATTAGTTGACTGGTACTCACTCTATTCAGAAAAGAAGAGAAATTCAGAGTAGGAACCAACACATCAGGACATGTTATAAGAAGTGTTTTATCTCAAGAATAAAAAGGAAAATATAAACCAAGAATAATGCAAGCAGCTGAAAGGAACTATGAGATATATGAAAAGGAGCTATTAATCACAGTAGAAGCTTTAACAAAATAGAGACAATATCTATTGGACACCACAGAAAACTTCAAAGTCTGAACTGATCATCAAAATCTCAATTATTTCATAAAACCACACAAACTCAGTAAATGACAAGTAAGATGGTACCTTACATTGCAAGACTATGATTTTATTTTCTAATATATTGAAGAGAAAACAAATACAAGAGCAAATATTCTATCAAGAAAGGATTAAGTAAATACTAAAGAAAACAACAAGAATATCAAGATGCTCAAAGATGAACTATGAAAAAGGAGAATAAGTATAGAAGCTAAGATAGTGATGTTTAGAGAAAACTAAATAATAGAAAAAACCATATTATTGGAAGAAATCCAATAAAAATAATATAAGAGAACAAGAAGTGTAGAAAAAATTAGAGAAAGAAGATAGTCAAGCATAAGAAGATAATAGAGTGGTATATCTAAAGGAAAAAATCTATATTCCTAACAATAGGAAAATTTGAGAACAAATTTTATAGGAAAACTATAAACTAGTACATATAAAATATCTAGAACAGCAAAGGATGCTCAAGTTGATCAAAAAGAACTGTTGGTGGCTAGAAATATAGAACAACATCAAAAAATATATTTAAAGATACCAAAAATATTAACAAAATAAAGTTCAACATATGAAAAAAGTAGAAGAACTTCACCTATTGAAAACATCTTAAGAACCATGGTAAGAGATTGTTATTGACATCATAGGACCATTGCTAAGATTAAATAACAATAATATAATAGTAGTTATAGTCAATTGATTTACAAAGATGATTAGACTTAAAGTAACAACAACAGTAATATCATTGGAAGAAGTAGCCAAGATCTATAAAGATAATATATGGAAAATTCAGAGAGTACCAAGGAAGATTATTAGTAATAGAAAACCTCAATTTGCTTCATGATTTATAGAAGACTTAAGCAAGGCACTAGAAACAAAAAGGACACTGTCAAAGGCATATCATTATCAAACAGATGGTCAAATAGAGAGAATCAACCAAGAAGTTGAAGCATTTTTACAAAATTATGTCAATTATCAGCAACATGATTGGATGGAATAGTTATCAGCAAAATAGCTCCTATACAATGACAAGAAACACTCAACCATAAGGTATATACTATTCAAACTTAATTTTGGAAAACAAATTTTGGAAAACACTCATAGAAGAGAGACTTAATAATAAAAACAGAATTACTAAAACTGGAGACTTTTCTTGAAGAACTATACAAAAGTTGGGAAACAGCAAAGACATTAATAAAAAAAGGCAAAAGAAACTATGAAGAAACAGTTTGACAAGAAGATGCAAAATCCTCAGAGGTTGAAGTAAGAAGACAACATATGGTTAGAAGCAAAAAATATCCAGTCAAAGAAATCTTTAAAGAAGCTGGATCAAGAGAGATAAACCTTTTGAAATCACAAAAAACATTAAACATGATACAGAAAGCCCCATTTCAAAGAATAGCATATGGAATGAGCTCTACCACCAGATATTATCAATGAGAAAGAAGAATACAAAGTTGAAAAAGTATAAAATCATAGAAAACAAGGATGTAGCATGTAATTTTTAGTTCACTGGAAGGAGTATAGGAATGAACATGAATAATAAAGAGCAGAAACATGGTTACCACATACTAAAGAAACAATTCAAGATTTTTGGACAAAGCTTTTGAGACAAAATCTATAAAAAAAGAAAAGTAAAACTCCAAGTTGACATCTCAAAGTATAACAAGTACTTAAGAATTATTCAAATGGCTAACTACATAACTACTTCCTCTTCTCTTAACCCATAAATTCCCAAAATAGTCAATAACCTTGATTTTATTGTTACTCTCAACCAAGAAAAGAAGAATTGGATAAGAAAATACCACAAAATTATATAAGGATTAAAGACAATGGTAAATATTCAGATGTAGATCCAAGACCTAGTGAAGCTGGCTGATGCGGTCAACAATCAGTTAACTAATATCAAAACTATCTTATTTCAAGCTGGAGAAATAAAATAAAGATTAGTGAAAATATATATAGCATATCAGAGGATTTACAAAACATCATATATAAAGATATAGAGAAACAAGCATATTATATACAGATATAAGAAACATACCAAGAAATCTATTGAGACATTTCACAACCAATGGTTATAAACAAAGAGAAACAGAAGAAAGATTTTATTTAAGATGAAGTACTATTGTACAAATCCTACAACATATCATTAGATTCAAGTGGAACACCATTCCCAGATACTAAAATATTACAAGCAGAAATCAACAACCTGGAGAAAGTATTAAAAATACTATAATTACTAGTCAAAACCATTTTATTCTTACCTCCAACTCATTATAAAACTATTCAAGCCAATGGAGAAAAGAACAAGATATATTAGAATGATGTAGAACATCAATTGTTACAAATAAAAATAATGTAAACACCAGTTATCAAAGCATATCCATCAAAATTTATACAGGAAGACTGCATTCTTCATAGCTGACTTGATACAAAAAATGCTTATCATACAGCCTACTAAGAAGATAATATCAATCTATGTGGCTGAAAACCTAACATTGATGGATTTATGAGAACATAAATGTTAAAAAAGAAGTATTGGTATAATCTATATCTTATGTCTTACAGATGTTTATCTCATAATTACCTTGACCTAAAACACATGTTGGAGTTGTTTTACTTTAGTCTTCTATTTTGCTATTATTTCCTCAAGAACACCTTAACTATTTCTTATGGTCTATAAATATATATAGCAGTAGATATAGTTCTATATCTTTTAGCTTTGCCAATTAATTATTCTCTTACTCCTTACTCAAGTCTTTGCCTAAGTTACAACCCAAGTTAAGTTTAGGATCATAACAGTGATAACAATTAAGAACAAGTATCCACTCTCTTTGATTTTAAAGCTCATTACAAAACTCCAAGATACTGAGTATTTTACTAAGCTTAATGTATGCTGTAGTTTTAACAATATTCATATTCCAAAACTATTCATAGTCTCAGATGTTTAGGTATATTTGTTACAACTTAAACCTCAAAGTGTTAAGGTAAAAGAGAAAACTTGTATTAGATTGATATAAGAGAACTCAACAGAATTTCTATTACAAACTAGTTTATTCTATATACTACAGATTATAGTCTGTGTATATACTATAACTAACCTACCTTAAATTTTATGTACTTTCCACAAAACTAATATACTATAATCATACTATATAACATTATTTGTTTTAGAACCTTCTCTAACTTTCTCTGTATTACATGAACTTGTAATATATTGATAACTATAATAAGACTGGACTGCCAGTATCAAACCAACTATGCCAAAAGGCAATTTAACTAAAAGCTTACACTTTTTAGCTAACTAGCTGTATTTATACTAATTATAGAAACTCAGATAAGTAACAGACTTATAATAACCTATATTTTTATCACAATTTGTGACAGTTGTGACAGTCACATGTCATGTCACATTAACACTAATCCTAGATCTCAAAATAGAAAAATAAAATAAAATAAAGTTCAATATTTATATTTCTAATATGTATACTCTTTAGAATAGATTAGATATAGTGTTATATAGACCACTAGCCTAGCATATGTAAGGTAGATACTTTTTACTTGGAATTCAATCAATTTCTCCTGTATAAACCATATATAAGTGTTATGATTTTAGACTTGGCTTAGATTATAATTTAGAGTAGAGAAATAGATCAATTGGTAAAGTATAAGGGTATAGGATATTATCTACAGCTATATATATATAATGACCATAATAAATATATAAAGCATTCTTAAAGAAATAATGAAGAAAGAAATGAGAAAACCTCTACTACTATATGAGATGGTAACTGATAATATATAAAGATAGAGCAAGATGCAGTAAATAATAAGTCAAGAATGAAATGAACCCCAGTATATGTTATTTATGAGACAAACATCTGTATGACATGAGGTAGTGATCATAACAATACTTTTGTTTTTAGCATTCATGTCTTTATGAATTTCAATCCAAGAATACTAGGTTTTTAACCACATATAATACCACCAACTTCTTTGTTGGTCCAATAATTATTTATTCTCATAATATTAGGGCTATGAAGAAGGGTTCATGTAGCAGCCCTCCTGAATACATTTTGATTAGAAATTCTTGTTAACTTGTATTTGGGTTTTGTTTTTGTTTAATGAATTCAGCTACATTCTTTTTTAAAAAAAAATCAACAATATATTACATAGGGTATAGTGGTAGACTGTAGTAGCTACAACATGACTACTTATATAGCAACAAAAATAAAAGGGAAAGAGAAGAAGAAAAGAAGAGAAAAGAGAAGAAAAATATACTATAGTGAGATAATAACAGAATTACTACTATTAAGTGATTTCTTTATGAAGGAGAAGACTTCAGAGTTATATTCAAGGGATGATATGAAATAACTTAGAGACTTTCTATTCAGATTCCAGTAGTTGTTATATCTTCTATACTTGTGAAGAATATAACATCTTGATTCAATTGAATATATTCCACATAAACAGCTGAAATTTTCTCTTGAAAAGAATCTCAATTTATACTCTCTTATAAGAACATGGTTTATAATCACCCTAATTGCTCTTGTATACAGAGAGTTTGAGTGACTGATTTGATTGAGCCAAGAACCACCTTTTGTATAAGTAGGATTGACTAGAAGATATTTATTGTCTAACAGCTCGAGGAAATGATTTTCTTTGAGATCTGATACTTGAAATATTATTTTCCAGTTACATATGATATTGTTGCATTCATATTCCTTGCTAGAATTCTATAATAATTTATATAAGAGGATCAGAGTGAGATTGAATTGTTTTATTTTCTTATCAATAGCCACATGATGAATCTAATTAGCATTACTCAGGCAATCCCAGTAATCAATGATGTTTTTTTTGAAGAATGTCCTATGATCTTGAGCTATAGCAATAAATTCAAGTTGATAGGAATAAGATGATGAATCAAAGATTTGATTTGCTGAGTGAATAGAATCAGTAATGATTATGATGTGAGATGCATTGGAAACTTGAATTGCTTGATTGATTCTGCATCTGATAGTAAACAACTCTGCCTTAGTTGATGTAATATTGACAGTATGATGAATAGTTTTGGCAATGATATTATGGTCTGATTGGATGTACAATATCAATATAGTGACATTGTTTTTTATACTAGCATCAGAAATAATAATAATTGAATTGGAATCTGATGAGGTGTTTTCAAAAATTTTGTTGAGTTTGCAAAGATGGGCTTCTTTGCTTTATTTATCTTTGTAGTTTACTGTCTGAAAAGAAAAGAGATCAGGAAAATTGTCTACCAGTCTAAAATTAGAAGAAAGTTCTTTATGAAAAGGATCAAAAGAAGAAAAAATCCCATTAATATAATTATTAGCATCTATAATGGAACTCTTGAATTTGAGTTGTTGCTTGGGTGTTAGCTTTTCTAATGGAAGGCAATGTAATAATGAATTCTTGACATGTCTACTTTCAAAGAGAGAATTGATCATATGGTTTGATAGTAAAGAAGTAGTTCTAAGTTGTTGATGACCACTTATCTTGAGCAAGTATAAGTATATGGGAATAAGGCTAGCAATAGCCTCAATTCTCCATAATAGCACTGTGCAAAAAGCTTCCATAATCCATATGGTAGCTTTTTATTACATTTTTCTCAGTTCCTTGAAAGAGTGTAACAGTGGAGCATTCTTGATATGCTACAGAGAGAATCCATAGAGCACAATAGTTAGAACGTATGTTCTATAGAGTAGTTGTTTATAGTGAGGTGATAAATCTCTAGTGGAATTCCCCAATATTTTCATTTCCTTGATGGTTGAGAGAGCTTTGTTAGAGTAAAAACAAATATGTTGACAAAAGAATAGCTTTCTGTCAAAAAAGAAGCCAAGGTGTCTCTATATATTCTTTGGTTGTAAAAGTGGCCCTTCTAATAGACTGAGATCTAATAGGGGAGAATTGAAAATTCTAGTCAATCTAGAAAAATTAAAAAATTCAGATTTCCTATGTTCAATCATAAGACTAAATTGATTAAAGAGAGAAGTGATAATATTATAACTACAAGAAATTAAAGTGTTTGATTTTTTCATAGGTTTTCTCCTGTGAAATAAAAAGACCATCATCTACAAAAGGGAGAAATGAGATAGAAAGGCATAGGATAATATTTTTTGCTCTTTTTTCAAAAATATAAAAAATAGGTGAAATATAAAGAGCAGAAAGAATGGGAGAGAGGGTAGACTCTTGTCCTATATCTATATTTGCCCTAAAAGAAGGGGAAACAAAATTATTCCACATATATTGAGTTTTCCTATCTATTAAATAGTCAGAGAAGAAAATTGAAATTCTTGAGTTGAAACCAGCTTTGTCTAGTATTAAAGACAGAAGTCAATAGGAAGAATTGGGCTATTGTTGTGGCAACTACTAGATACAAAGTCCAACGATCACACAACGAGTAAATCTCTTAAGGTGG
>Ga0157357_1001141_pt1 | contig 11182 bp, 8 predicted proteins | sample AttcapACBM1_FD_111485 | JGI IMG/M metagenome (GOLD analysis project Ga0157357, IMG submission 111485) | Fungus gardens microbial communities from leaf cutter ant in Botucatu, State of Sao Paulo, Brazil - Atta capiguara ACBM1 | ecosystem: Host-associated > Fungi > Mycelium > Unclassified ... | reverse complement strand
ATATGAGACTCTATGAGAACTATGATATCACTCTTTCCTTACAGAAGATTGATGATTCACTAAACTCCTTGACTTAGTCTATCTAACTTATACAAACTGTTCTTAAACATGATAACATAATTCCATACACCAATACAATGGCTGTAATGGAGTACTTTGTAGCCTTAAAGGAGATTAATTATTCATGCATAGCTTCAAGTCAAAATAGATTTGCTCTACCTGACTTGTCTATTGCTGTGAATCTCTCTAAATATGAAAAGGCACTATGCTCTTTGTGTAAGGGTAAAAAAAACACCTCATGGCAGCTTTTATAAAGATGAATGGTTCTTAGACTTTGGTGCCTTTACTCACTTGAGTCCATTTGAGTCTGACTTTATTAATATGACTCCAGGTAATTATGGCCAAGTTAAGACTGCAAACTCAAAAGTACTGCTATTTATAGTTGCTTCTGGCACTGTTCTGATTGAACATGAAATCTTTGATCCTGAGAAAGGGACTACCAAAGTTACTATGTCAAAACTATAGCTAGTATATTGTGTCTCTGGTATACAAATGTGTCTTTTCTCTACTAGACAGATTCTTTAGTTTGGGTTAAGAATGGAAGGTGACAAAAGTCATTCCACTTTTCATGATAAGTCTGGTGATGCTGTCTTGTCAGCTACCTCTAACCTCTGGGGCAATTTCAGATTGTAAGGACTTACATTCTCAAATATGAATGTTTCTAATTCTGTAAGTCTTGTAACAAGACATCTAGACTTTGAGACTTTGCATCATCATTTTGGACATGCTTCTAATGAGATTATGCATCATGTCCTTAACAATGTTGAAGATACAAGGAAGATTCATTTATCAACACAAAAACATGTCTGTTATAGTTGTACTCTTAGAAAGATGTATCAATGCAGTTTCTCTAAAAACCCTACTCACTCTAATGAGCCTCTAGGATTGACTCACTAAGATCTCTTTGAGCTCTCTATCTTATTTTATTCAAAGTACAAGTAAATAATTACATTCCTTGACAACCATTCCTTTTTTTACAACATTGCTTTTCTACACAAAAAGTCTGAGGCTATAGATACAATTAAGTCTATTTTCTGGATGTGGTCAAATACTACTTTCCATCTTGTGAAGAGGTTGCACACTGATAATGGGGGAGAATATGTAGCATTGAAATTACAATCCTTCCTAAGAAAGCAAAGGGTTATTCATAAGACTAATACTCCACATATACACCAACAAAATGGCTGTGCTAAACAATTGAACCACACTTTGCTTGAAAAGACACAGTCAATGTGACTTAAAGCATGTCTACTAGATTTCTAATAGAAATTTGCAATAGCAGCTGCAGCTCATATATACAATTACATACCTGTCAGACATCTTAAGTGGAGAACACCTCAGGAGATCTTCTTGGGGAACAAACCCAAAACATTGTACTTCCATGTCTTTGGTTGTGGAACTTATGTATTCCTCCTTATTGAAATTCATGCCAACAAACTCACACCACACTCTGAATTAATGATATTTATTGGGTATGAGAACAATGAATACTGCTTCATGCACCATATATAAGGAAATACCATTTTCTGCTCCACACATGCCATCTTTGATGAGGGACTCTTTTCTAAATGCACTAACTCCCATACAAAAGAGCACAAGTTATATAATAAGTTATTAAATAAAATAAGTTCAGAGACAAAGTCATTAGTACCTAACTCTTCTGGAAAATATGAACCTGCTCTAGTACCCATTCTACACACACCCATTCCCTCCATCTAAAACAATTCTCCCACTTGTTCTTCTTTACCTTCTCTCTCTTATAAGTCCATTTCCTCCCCACCTACTCTAGGGCCTAAAAAACCTACAGTAGAAATTGAAGAGACAAATGATGTTGACTCTAATGTTGAGATACAGCTACCCAGCCCTCAATGACCTTTGCAACCTGGTCTGCAGATACCACAAGAAGGTCCTAAATTGAGAAGATCTAAGCATCAAACTCAAATACCTTTTAGAGAAGGAAATATTTATGAAGAACAAGAATATCCTACCAATATCTTGTAAAACCCCTTATAGCAGCCAAGAAGGAGATTCCCTAACCCTAATATGGCCTGTGATAGGTATGAAAATACTCATCAGGAATCACAAAGGATTCATTAGAATATAAGATATTTCTCTGATAATCCACTATCTAGGACAGTGAGGATAAATGGAGTTGATTACCTATACAACTTATATGACAATATTATTGAGATAAATGGGACTTTATATAATATCCAATGGGAAGGCAAATACCCAATCATTGTTAATAATGATAGAAGTAGAATAGACACTTCACCTTCTATAGGTAAATTCACTGAGCCAGCCATCACTAGCTACTTGGCATACCTTGCAAGAGAAGGGAGAGTAGAGCAAATTTGATTTCTCTTAGCACAACATGTAACAGAGTCTTGCCCAATTCCCAAAAACCTTGGAGATGTCACAAGATTACCAGCTAATATTCAAAAGAAGTAGCTTGAGTCTTGTCTTGAGGAGCTGAAATTACTTAAGGATCAAAATGTTTATGAAGTTGTAGACCTCCCTAAAAGAAGAAAAGCAATCAAGAATTGCTGGAAATTCAACATTAAATCTGATAGCTGTTATAGATCTTGACTTGTTACAAAAGGATTTTCTCAGGTCAAGAGAACCAACTTTGATGAATTATTCTCTCCAGTAGTTTGCTATGAGACAGCACACTTATTCTTAGCTGTCACTGTCCTTGGAGATTGGGATATTCATAGTATTGATGTAAAAACTGCCTATCTTTATGGTGATCTGAATCATGAAATTTATATGGAGCAGCCTGAAGGTTTTAGGCTATCTGGCAAAAAAAGAAAGTCTAGTGACTCCACAAAGCATTGTATGGTATTAAGCAAGCTGACTTATCTTGATGGTGAACTATGACTAAGTCAATGTTAACCCTAGGATTTAAGTGATGTAAATCTGATGCTGGTGTGTATTACTTCATTGACAAAAAGACTAGAGAGCTAGTTGTAGCAATTGTCTATGTTGATAATGTTTGCTTTATGGGTTCAAAAAATTCCCTACTCCTCTTAGAGTTGAAGCAAAAATTTATGACAAAATGGGAATGCCATGACCTTGGAGAAACTAGAGAGTTTCTTGGGATGTGCATAGATCATAACTGCAAGGATCAAAAGATCTTTATAGACCAGTTTGAGTACTTGAACAAAGTTCTAGCATGATTCAATGTAACAACCAACCCAACAAGTACTCCACTCCCATTGGACTATGTGTTTAAACTCAATGATAAACAGTGTAATTCCAATTTTCATCAAAAGTACTAGCAAATGGTTGGATCTCTGATGATTGGCTCACATTCTGAACATAGGATTTACTATAGTCAAACTTGCTTAAGAGATGGAAAATCCCTCAAATGAGCATTATTGAGCAGGATTGCACCTCTGTAGGTATTTGCTCAATACTTGCAAGTATCAGATAGTCTATTGTAGCTCACTCTGACTCAGATTGGGCACAAGATCTAGAATCACATAAATCTGTAACTAGCTACTTTACTCTAATGGCTCAAGGAGTAATATCCTGGATGAGCTGCCAGCAAAAGACAGTAGCCCTGTCTTCAACTGAGGCTGAATACATAGCCCTCTCTGATTGTGGCTGCCAGCTTGCCTGGACAAGAAGTCTTCTCAATTTTAATGTTCCAACTCCTTATATTTATGGCAATAATCTTGGCTCACTTGTCTGAGGATCTAACCCTATACAAGAAAAGCATTCCAAACAAATTGATATTCGCTACCACTACATGAGAGATCTAATTGAGGATGAACAAGTTAAACTATATCACATTGATGGGAAAGAGAACCCTGCTGATATTTTGACTAAAAACCTTGGCCAAGTCCTATTCAGTCGTTTCTGCCCATCTCTTGGCTTGGAGATACTCTGAACTCACCTGCTTGTACTTCTATCACTTAACAGCTGAAGCCTTAAGCGAGGGGGAGTGTTGTGAAGCACTCCACTTAGTAAGCACATAGTCTTAATACATAGTCTTAATTAGGTAGTTGATAGAAAAATTCGAAGTAGTCAGTTCACCTCTGACAATACAACTTGTCTCTCTTTGTTGCTCTGTCTCAGCTCTCCATAGAAGTATACACCACAGGTAATTGGTTGCCAGTTGTCCACACTGCACCATGCTGCTGTGCACTCTGTTCCTTCCAACAGTGATTGGTAAATTTCAGGCTGCTTTGAGTGTCGTCTGTCATGTAACTCATGTACGAGCTAATTTGACGTGATGGTAGATGAGAGAACGACCATATGACACGACGAGCAGGCCTGCTGCATTGTGGTGGAAGGGGTTAAACTGTAATTTCGCTCGTTCAACTCACTCAGTGGCAGGCTTTTAAAATGTCTCAGTAAAAGTCATGACATAGGCATAGTATGGACACTTTGGTATCAAGGTGTAGGGACAATTACGTTGAGCTGGGTAAGTAAAATTTTTGTGGTCATCAATGACTATTGGACAGGCGTTTTCTCTGCCTTGAGACTTGGATTACTTGCATTCACAGTTAGAGTAGGACCCGTCTCGTCCGTCAATAGTGTGCCACTATGATCGTTGAAACATAGGCCAGTTCCCGTCTGGATTTTTGCGAGAGATGAGGATGACCAAGCACGTCCTTGCAGTACACGCAATATGATAAGGAGGGGAGCAATCGACTATCAGGAATGGAATTAGCAATATTCGTGGTGTTGATGATCGACATACATACCTGAGTTTGCCCGAGGACTGGAAGGGCGAGGTTCTGAATTGGGCTGTTGACGGCGTAACTGACCAAGAAGATCAAGCCGTTCACAGTGTAGATCGCAGCCGACTCTACCATCATGGATGTGATAGATATATACTCGGATGCTGAGTCGATCAAGGCTCGACGCATCTGGTAACGCATGTAGAGAAGTCTAGCCGCAATACAGGCCGTGATGATGACATTTAATGCGATAGATATAGCCCAGTAAGGGATGGCAAGGTTGATGCTGATCGTTGACCAGAGAGTTATACCCGGAACACAAAGCATGATAATCAAAATAAGAGAAAGAGCTGCTAGATATGAGCATGATCCAGTCCGATCGGCATTGGGAAAGCTACTGACCAACTGATGCCAATAACATAACACCTGGCAGAAGTACCAAATACCATCGGCCATCACGAGCGAAAAACATCCAGAATCTGTAGAGCTAAAGACTAGATTCAGTGACTTAAGGCCAAGTTACAAACAGATTCTTCACCAGTAAACCATCCTGAAACCAAGTATTGATGATATAAATGACGTTGCATGTAAGGCCGACTGTGCCACCTCCTTGGGAAAAATACTCATTGGGCCCTCCCGGAAAATTTCTGTTGTCCACGAATGTCAACTCCCCGACCTTGATGTTAGTCCCATTGCCAATATTGCCCATGATGAACAAGAGGACAACATAAATCATGAGGAGATATTCCGATCGAGATTTCTTTTTCCGGAGGAGTAGGTGGAAGCACCAGATGAAGAGAGTGAGGTGAACACCTTCAGAAATCGGTAGAACAATCAGGCAACCCTTCAAAAGAGAGAAATAGATTAAAACATACCGTAGGCTATAGCGCCAAGAAAAAGGCCATCGATGATAGTCCGCTCATTGTATAAGTCAAAGGAAGACTCTCCTGGAGGAGCGTAAGAGTTGCTCATGATGGTTCAAGCTTGGGAGTTCATCACACTGCAGTCATTCAAGTTGCCTTCTCATTCACATGTCACTTAACGACTGACAGTGTGACTAACTATCCGCGACTATGCACCTTCTAAGCCTGACATAGTACAATTTCGGTTTAATGCCTGTTTCAATGTGTGCAGGCGAGTCTGAAGCTCCTTCAACTCGACTACCATACGAATACACGTTCTCGAATCTCCGAGGTCAGAAATGAGATAAAGGGATTTTCTATCTTTTTGCGCCAACTCACCGTCCTACCCACAGAACGAAGCGGAAGCTCCTTTCCTCGTCAACAAAGGAGTGTGATCAAAGATAGGCGAAAGCTACTGCTCCCGTTGTGCCCCGGGATCCAATGCAGATGGACTGGAAGCTCTCATCTTCACTCATGCCATTTTATCGCTCTACCCTTACAGGGTAGCTAAGTATATGCACGTCTTGGGCAAATTCTCGACGTCGATTATAACAAGGATTGCATATAGGAGTGTTATAGGTAGATCACAGCAGACAATGGGTATGTCAGTTTCGAAGCAACACACCAGTGGATTTATCTCCTATCATTGTGCCATAATCTATTTCTATTATCGAGCAAAATCTTACATAAATTTGGACCATCTTGCAGCACCGTATCTCTTGTTTGGGCGATATAGAGTTTCATAGGGCAAGGTTTGGTATTATTCGTTTCGTTATAAATGTATCTGAACTAATACACATCGAACTTCACATATGATCCACTGAAGGCAGGTTAAGGTTAAGAACAACCATGATCTCTGTTCAACCTCAAATGATAACCATGACCTTGGTAATAACACCATTCTCAGGCCCAGACTTGAGATTCGCACTTATATACGTAGCTATCCAAACCATACAACATGGAATGCTAAGGGCAATAGCTTGATTGAATTCAAGTCAATGAACAAGTGAAGTTGTGAAGTCTGGTTTCCAAACAATTCATATGTCAAATGACAAATAATGCAATGAATGGAGGACGCCATCAGATAGATACTGCCCGTCCCTATAGAGGTAACAAGGTAGGAGGTGCCGAACGGGCGAGATCAGTGCTCCACAGACCAGTAGATTACTTCTGGATGCGTCGCTCATTTCCCTGCACCAGTTATATCGTCATCGACGTTTTTGAAACTGGAAGAATCGAAACTAAAAATTTGCACTCTGTTGTTTATATGGATCAGATCACATGACTTGATGGTCTGAGAGCAAATACGTCAACATGGTATGAGCTTGGATAGTTTATGAATGTTCAAGCAGTACTTCTCTACAAAGCCTTGATTTATGAAGACCCCAATAGCTCTGAAGTCTACCAATGCACATACAAGGAATGATTTAGTAGTGTCAGTGGTTTCAAGGGAAATCGGAAGGTATAAGGGATTCCATGGGCTTCAAGAGAGATGCAGAGGAAGTCTCTTTTCCCACTTGGGGCAACAAACAGTTGAATTCTTGCAGTCATGAAATAGAGGCACAGATGTGTCCAAAGAAACACTATTTTTTTTCATATTCTTCTATAAGAAGTGCAGTGAATTTATTTACTAGTGACTAGAGCATGCAACTCACCAGTCACTCTGTGCAAAATCCTTAGTATCATATGAGTTGTCCATGTTGTCTGATATATCTGGCTCTAGTTGCTGCTATACCTCAACATCTTTTAATAAAGTGCTCAAATCTTCTATAAGCTCCTCTCATTGCTCCATAGTCAATTATCTAATATTCAACCTTACTAGGCACTTACAAACTATGTAATTAGGATCTCCACAGCAGTAGCATCTCCTAGCTAGCATAGAGTGGAGTTTTTGTCCAGCATCCACTTCTGTAGGGATTTCAGAGAAAAGTACCAGAAGTAGCTGGCATAAGGGTTCTAATGTGATGAGAAGTAATTACTAGAAAACTCTGTAGAGCTTGGAGATTAAGAGGAGGAATAGAAGTGGTTCATTAAGTAAACTGAAATACTTTTCCTAGCTTAATCTATCTATCTTACAGTATTAAACTGTATAGAGTAATTTGTATTTTCTGGTCTTTCCACCAGCAGAATTATAATTTGGTTCTGGATTGCTATTTGAAGTCTGTGGTGGAACTTAACAACTATAGTGCATGGATTAGTATGGCTAGCCTCCAATATGAGAAATTGAAACTTATCTAAGTAATTCACTATTGTGTAGCTTCCTTAGTAATCTACTATTCTTTTGAGCTATTTAACTATCTCTGTAGTAGCATTGATTAGAAAGAAGTGCTTCTGAAATAGTTGCTCAAAGTTGGACCACAATGTAATAAAAACAAAGCACAACTCTTATATTGAGTAATATAAGAAAACTCAATAAAGTCCTCAATATAGACTAGTCTATCTTATATACTACAGGTCATGGTCTGTATACCACTTACTCTAGCCTACTCTAATGCTACATATACACCCCATAGGGTCAACATTGTCAGAGTTGAAAACAGTAGACTTTGTTTTTATTTTATTTCTTTCTAATTTTCATTTTCATTTTATTTTCTTATTTAAGAAGCTAGAGTTAGAGTTTAGTATGATATTACAACTGCCACATTGTGACAAGATGTAATGGATGTCACAGGTTTGTCACACATGTCACTGTCACTATCACATAATCAAATAATATAAAGAAGGTTATAAAAGGTTATGAAGTAGATAAAATTATAGCAACAATATATTAGTCTTATAAAAAGCACATAGACTTTAGAGTAGGTTAATTATAATATGTGTACATACTACAGCCTGCAGTTTACTAGCTTGTAATAGAATTTCTATTGAGTTCTCTTATATTAACCTAATATATGATTTTTTTCTTGACTTAACCCTTAGTCTTAAATTGTAACAAATATGCCTTAGTCATATTGTCATGATATCAGCTGCTATAAATTTTCTCAATCTTTTAATATGATATATAATCATAACTGTAACTGATATAATTAATATATAATATATGTTATACTTCTATTATGCTTTGTGACATGTGTGACATCACATTATATTTTTGCTTAAATCAACAAAATCAGAAAATAAGAAAAGAAATATAAAAGTAAAAAGTGTTCTCAAGTTTATTTCCATAATTTTTAATACTATTTGAAAGTGTAATCACTCTTAAAAAAGAATATGGCACAGAGTATCTTGTTTTGGTCACAGATAAACTGGTTTGGGAACAGCTATATATAGAAAAAGTAGACACTAAGAAAAGCATAGTCTATTTGATAATTACTTACAAAGCTTATAAAAGAGAGAATATTTGGGTAAGAGAAACATAGTTAATTTCTAAGTATAGAAGAGTTAGTAGAGAAAAAAGGTCTAGAAAAAAATATATCTATAGGTACAGAAATAGAGTTTAAGTTTGTAAGTCTCAGAGTTAGCTTACAAGACTAGTAAAAATATTGTTAGTATTAAGTTCCAAGATATGCTAGTACTTAACTACTTTTCATTTTTATTTTTCACTTATTTTCTATTTCTATTTTTATTATTTAGACTTAGTTAAGGGATAGTAATGTGACAGTAACAAAGCATGATATAGTTGTGACACAAGTTATAGTCACATAATTATATAATATAGAGAAAGTCATAGAAGATTCTAAAGTAAATAACATTATATAGCATAATTACAGCATGTTAGTCTTGTAGAAAGCATATAGATCTTAGAATAGGTTAGTTATAGTATATATACAGACTATAGTATATAGAATATAGAATAGACTAGTTTGTAACAAGAACTCTATCAAGTTCTTTTATGTCAATCTAATACAAGGTTTCTCTTTTACCTTAATACTTTGATGTTAGAGTTGTGAGTAGTAGACTTAATTTTATTTTCATCTTTCTATTGATTTATTTTCTATTCTGAGACTTAGGGTTAGGGTTTAGCATGACATAACATGTCACTGTCACAAACTGTCACATAATGAGACTCAGTGTCACACATCAGTCACATGATCACAGTAAAAAGAGTAGAAAGTCCTGGAAGGAATAATATTATACAATATATTTAATACATGCTAATCTTAAGACAAACATATGGTTATTTAGGGTAGGCTAAAGTAGTAGAGTACAGACTAGTAGTCTTAGGTATATAAGGTAGATAATTCTGTACAAAGTTCTCTATTGAGTTTTCTTGTGTTACCTAATACAAGGTTCTTTCTCTTTGACTTACTCTAAGATCTTTGATTTATAATATTTGAGGTCATAACATCATTGGTGTTGACAGAGTTTATTGGATGGTCACTTGCAGTAGATATTGTTCAAAAAGCTAGAAAAGAGAAAGAAAATCAAAATATAAAAATAGACAATTCAAAACTGCTAGACCAATTAATGCTTTGTATTCTTAGGAAAAGAATCTTGTTCTACTATTAGGGCAACTGAACAAAGTCTGTAAAATATGCAGAGTTTACAATTTCTAGGAGAATACTAAGTTTATTAGTTGTAACTATTTGATACATTACTTACCTCCAGAAATATTCAAAAAAAATACAATGAAGTTCTCTAGAGATAACAACTACTCTAAATATCTAGAAAGTCTATAACAATCAAGTAGAATATTAGTTAAAACATTGCTGACATATCCACAGAATGATTGTGCTAGGTAGTTAGAAACTCTGATCATAAGTATGGTATATAGTGAAAGTCCAGCAGAATTAACTTAGCAAACATTATAAGATTAGTAGCAGAGATTGTAGCTTGAAACTAAGGAGAAGAGACATTCATGGGTTTGGCAATAGACATTAGTTATGTTTAGGTTCTAGATTTTGGTAAAGTGGCAGATTCTCTTACAGTCTTAGAATGAGAGGTGTCATGATTACTATAATCTTTATCTTATATTTTATAGGTGTTTGCCTTATGGTTGACATGTTCTGAACATATGTTAGGGTTTGTTTCATCATTAACTCATAGTTACTACAATCTACTATGTTTCACTTATTTCTTAAGTTTTATCAGTCAGAATCTCATATAGTGGTGGAGGCCTCATCATATTTTCCTCATTTCTTTCTTATATATTACTCATGGATATTATATACTTTTTTCATAGTCTATAGATATATATTGTCAAAGATGAAAATAGTGGACTTAATTTATTTTCATTTTCATTTCTATTTTCATTTTCCTTTTGATTTATTTTTCATTTTCTATTTTTAGAACTTAGGGTTAGAATTAGAGTGACAAGATCAGGCAGTCACATGATTCATAGAAGAATGTTGAAGGTTCTAAAAAGATGATGTCATATAATATATGTAACATATGTTGACCTTAAGGCTAATACATGGCTGTTTAGGGTAGGTTAGAAGTAGCTAGCATGGACCATGTGGATTTAACATATAAGATAGACTATCTTGTACAAAGTTCTCTATCAAGTTCTCTTGTGTTAACCCAATACAAGGTTCTATTTATTAACCCACTCCAAGGTCTTTGAGTCATAACATTAGAACTCAATTCTCT
>Ga0157357_1001140_pt1 | contig 11183 bp, 17 predicted proteins | sample AttcapACBM1_FD_111485 | JGI IMG/M metagenome (GOLD analysis project Ga0157357, IMG submission 111485) | Fungus gardens microbial communities from leaf cutter ant in Botucatu, State of Sao Paulo, Brazil - Atta capiguara ACBM1 | ecosystem: Host-associated > Fungi > Mycelium > Unclassified ... | reverse complement strand
ATTGAACACTGGAGATCGAGTTCAATAAGAGTTATCTTTGTTGATTATCAGACTAGCAAAGTACAGTATAACTACTAGTCTTATATACAAATGGATAGTATAGGAGACACTTGGGTTTTCAGTGGTAAAATCCCTATTACCCTGAGTGGAGGTTTCAGTGTTGAGACACTAATAGGAGTAACTCTGTCATGGAAGACTGAGTTGAATAGGAGTATCTCTGCCATGAAAGATGGAATACCTGGATGGTTGCAGCACTGCCATAAGACATGTTGCAAGAAAGGTGGCTACTATGGAAGACAGGCTTGTATAATTCAGAGATGATATCACCGTGGGGATGTAATTTCTGGATGGGTGGGCTTTCATATGACACAATAACACACCTCATCATCTTCTTGTGGTCTTCTATTCTATAAGTCCCTAGTTTCCAATCTAAAATATGTAACCAGTACAAGTGCAGCACATAAATTAAAGCCAAAGATTGTTCCACTCTGACTTCCACATTTTCAGATAATGTAAATCACTTAGTTCTGGACATCTGAGATATTCTTTCTGGATCTCAGATAACAAGATGTGAACTGTGTTTAATAACATTATTAGAACCTTGTATTGGATTTTAATACAAGAGAACTTGATAGAGTTCCAGTTACAGAGTATCTACTTTATATACACTTGGCTAATGGTTTATACTATACTAAATCTAGCCTACTCTAAAGAACATATGTATTATATACCATTAATATATGGTATTATTTTGGTTAAAAGAAGGAACTTGTATTATTTAGCACAAAAGAACTTAGTAAGGTTCTTAGTACAGGTATGTCTACTTTATATACCTCTGGTGTATAGTCTGTACACATCCATATCTAGCCTCCCCTAAATATTATAAGTCTATGTAAATAAAGTTATTATAGTCTTTATGATGTATGTTATCATTCTTTCATGTGACATAACACTATGATCATGACTGTGACTAGTATTACTTGTTAATGATAGTTGTCACACTCTATCATATCATACTGTCCCTTCTAAGTTCAAAGTAAGAGAGAAAAAAAAGAAGAAAAGAGATAGGAAAATTCAAGTAAAAAAATAGAAAAGTCTTTTAGATAAGAAACTAGAACTGGAATAGAATAAGTCCACTGTTTTTGATTCTAACAGGTATAACATCATCATTCTAAAACCTTCTATGCTCTTTTATGACATGCGATCATGTAGCTGTAACTTGTGACTGTGTCATGTGTAATATCACATTAACTCCAACCCTAAGTTCAAAATAAGAAAATAAAATGAAATGAAAATAAATAAAGTCCACCATCTTCAATTCTGATATACATAGGCTTTAAGGTAGGTTAGTTATAGTGTATACATAAACTATAGTCTATAGTATATAAAATAGACTAGTTTGCAATGAGAAGTCTATTGAGTTCTCTTGTATTATTTAATATTTTTTATCTTAGCTTTGAGACTTAAGTCATAATATCTTAAGCAAAATCCAGAAGAAGAATGTTAAGAGATCTGAGTTTGTACAAGCATAAGAGCATCCTTTCAGTTTAAATTATTATCAGTAGAGATAGTACTAGAACCTATAATAGGAAATGTTGTTTGTGTTCCTTAAATTGTATAGAATGGAAATTGAGAAGAAAAATGTTCTTATTGATTGATTTGTCTTGAATAACATAGAGTATTTGGTGCAAAGATACTTACAAGATGTTTTTATAAAGAACACCATTGGAAAAGATTATAAAAGGAGTAGATGAAAATACAAAGAGACTGTTGGAGAGGTGTGACTACTGGTAGGGCATTGCTAGCAAGTTTTGTTTTTATTTTTATCTTCTCATCTATCATTTTCATTTTCATATTTTCCTCTTTTGGGCATACACCCACAAAGCACATTTGTGTTGCATTTGTTGGCTGAATTTCATGACATGCCAATATCTGGTATAATCAAGAACTATATAGTATTGAATGCTATATATAAAAGAATCCTTGTGATCAGTAGCTACACCTCAGTTGTTTATGCTATCTCTATGAAACTAAGGTGGGCCCATATTCTAGTGAATCATCTTTGTAAACTACTGACTACCTACACTAGTTTGTATGTCCAATAGGTACAAATAAAACCTCAGTTGTTCACACTATCTCCATGAGACTGAGTTTGTACATCTAATAGAGACAATAGTAAACTTAGAAGTTTGGTACTACTATCAGGTACAGTTTATACTTAGAGCAAAAGTCCATGAAGTTTGGACAGAGTTTGAATCAAGTGTGGAAACTTATCTGAAAAATATGAGATTATGAACTTTGCAAATAATCTTGGCTTCAGCTTATATACTGCACTGTTTACTTGTTGCTTGGTCACAATTTCAAAAAGTAAGAACAGAGTCCAAGGTAGTAAGTAGATAGAGAATAAAGTATGTTGCTGTTCATACTGGAGTTTTAGTATCAGGAATGATCAATTATCAGACTGAAGATTACAGAGTATCTATTAGTTCTTAAATGTTAAGTGAGATCAGTGTCTCCAGTAGCTAGACAGATGTTTGATCAAGTTGATCTGTGGTAAAACACTGCTGGGATTTGGGCTTTAGATAAGAGTAAACTATCATGAAAAATAGAGTACTCTCAAAGTTTCAATATATGATATATGTAAGTTCACTGTGGACAACAAATTACTTGTGGGGTTTTAGAAGACATCTACACTCAGGGTTTGGACTTCAACATATGACAGTCATCAAACTTGTTGTTTTCTATGAATATAAGTAGTCTTTGATATGCTTGAAAATTTTGTTGATGTAATGTGATGTGGGGTGTAAGTAGAAGTGAGAGTGTCAGATGTAATGGTTGCGTTGGTGTCCATAAGAAAGGGCCACCATCGTGGAAGGTGGTTAGGGTGGGACCAAAAGCATATCATAGATGAATCGAATTGAGCTATATGACATGTTGTTACGAGATCTCGCAATCCGGTGTTCGGAAAGTGAGATATATAGGTGCCAGACTATGGAACACGGTTTATGCTACTACCACCATTCCACGTGCATACTCTCTCCCATATTTTTTCTATCATTCGCTACCATTGGCCCGTGCTCATTCCCACAGCCAACATTACTAACCTGACCTGCTCTAACATTCTAACCAGACATCTCATTCCACGTGCTGCGCGCTGAGTCGTGATTCAATCGTAACACATGTGAATAGCCAAGTGCAATGGCAGACCGATCCATCCACTTATATTTTCCACTAGAAAATTCTACATGCACCATCTATCAATTTCCTTATAGAATATAAATGCTAATCACAAAAACAAAACCGACTTGACCTGAGTTCTGACAATGTCAGCCGTGTTTACCATAAGTGGTAATTGCTCTGGCCAAGCTCCTCGTACATTAATTGAGTCATCCACCCTTCTCCACTTGTTCATCGCGCATCTCCAACTCACGAAGCGCACCCACTGTACGTCAAAGACAACTTCATAGCCCTGATCACTTCATTCCACTACAACGAGGTTCGATCATACGCTCAAGGATCAATGGTACGCATCTTTTTTTCAGCACTAGAAGGCCAGCTTGTGATCACAATCACGATGATAGGACACTCGAAGTCAGGATCCGGAGGATCTATATGTTAGACAGGATAGAATTGGTGCAACGATTGCCACCTTTCACGGGCTCTTCTCGGGCTAACTCAGCATCCTTTGCTTAGGAAAGGGATCCTTTGGAGAGGTCTACAAGGGGTATCTCTCTGTCATCAGATTCCTTATCAACAGAATTTGATCTTGACGATAGTTTCGATAAACGAACGCAGAAAACTGTAGCCATCAAAATCATCGACCTTGAGAGCGCTGAAGATGAGATTGAGGACATTCAGCAGGAGATACAAATCCTCTCCCAGCTAGATTCGCCCCACGTTACCAAGTTCGATGTCCTGATTGTTAAATTCATACAACTAATCGATACACTGCAGATACCATGGCTCCTTCCTGAAGGGATCTCATCTATGGATCGTTATGGAGTGAGCTTTTCCCTCAAGTATATACATTGCTGGAGCTCATAACTTCTTTAGATACTGCTCTGGTGGCTCATGTTCTGACCTAGTAAGGTTCTTTGCGCTAGACTTGCTACACTGTACTGACAACTCGCTATTTTTAGATGAAGCCTGGAGTCTTTCGGGAAGAGTATATCGCTATCATCGTCAAAGAATTGTTGAAAGGGTTAGATTACTTGCACACGGAGGGGAAGCTGCACCGAGATATCAAAGGTGCATTATGCGTCCTTCATCCGACTTTTTCTCTCCAAATATTAATATTTCCAAATAGCTGCCAACATACTGCTGTCGGCTGGGGGCGAGGTGAAATTGGCAGATTTTGGTGTCTCTGGACAGCTTTCTGGTACACTTTCGGCGAAAAAGAACACGTTTGTTGGAACACCATATTGGATGTCACCTGAAGTCATCAAACAAAGTGGTTATGACCACAAAGCTGATATATGGAGTTTGGGAATTACAGCGATAGAACTGGCGAAGGGAGAACCTCCGTATGCGGAACTCCATCCTATGAAGGTAAGAGTGCGCCTTTTTCTGAGCTTCTCATTCAAGCAGATGTGAACTAGGTTTTATTCCTCATTCCCAAAAATCCACCTCCAACTCTAGAAGGCAACTTCTCCAAGCTATTCCGTGAATTTATTGCGTGTTGTCTGCAAAGAGACCCTCGAGATGTATTTACTGTTTCTTGGTATGGCTTACAACCCCGGTAGCTAACATCATTCATACAGCGCCCCACCGCGAGAGATCTCTTAAAGCACAGGTTCTTACGGACGGCGAGGAAGACAAATTATTTAACGGAACTCATAGATCGATACGAACGATGGAAGGCAGAGGGCGGCGAGAAGACTGAAGAGGAAGAATTACATCCTGACGTCATAGAGATGTATGCAAATTTTGTCCTACTTCTAGTTTGCTGCTCATTCCATTTAGGAATGGAAACAGTGAAGCCGAAGACTTATGGGATTTCGGGACGGTTCGTCATGGAGCTCGAACAATAGGAAGAAGCTCGATCAAGGTTTCTGGACCGCCTCTCACATGGGAGAAGAACGATCTACCACGTAACCGAGGTTCTGACGGCTCGGATGAATCTGTTCAATTGAGACGAGGACATGTGTCATCAGTGTCACCATCTATTACTACAAAGGGTGATCTCCCATCGATCCCCTCTTCGCCATCCAAGTCTCGCTTTGAACAAGATACCCTTAAGGACGCCTCTGTACGAAACATTCCTAACAATTATGAACAGCCCATTGCCACGGATTACGCAATACCCAAAGGAAGCCATAAATCAGTTCAAAGAGAATCTTCGGATCATTATGGCAATAATTATACCGACTCAACCAAGACAGGGGTTATACAACATAAAATGACGGAGATGCATATTGAGGAAGATGACACTGATACGACGATGCTGGACTCGGTGATTCTCCCCGCCATTGCTTCAGTGAGCATTTGTCATTCTCCGCTTCCAGCATCTCTGACACGGGTAATAGCTATTTCCACGAGTCTCTTCCCAAGAGGCTAGGATTGCCCTCAGCGCTTTGCAGCGTGCGTTTACTGAAGCCGAGCGCATCATTCCAGGTGTCACCTTGGAGCTCATCAACGAAATAGTTGACTCTGTTGAACACGTTGAAGATATTCCTTGAAACGCAGCAGACGATGAAGTGTTATCCTTCGTATACTCTGTTTCTCCAGCTTTCATCTCCGGCTCTATCTATCATTTGACGCACGCACATATTTCTCTTGTTTTTTCCCAAACAGCCCACTTGTCTCTTTCTGTCTTGATCTCACCGATTTCTGGTCTCATGAAATTGCTATCCACCTGCCCCTCAGTTTTGTACATTAATTACTACTTGCCTAGTAGTATCCCACTCGTACGAGTACAAAATGCGCATTGATAATAATTTGCTACGATACCAAGCTGTCTGTGGATGTCATGATATGACATCAAAGAATTCTTAAATCACAAGTCTCCAGAAGCCGTCGTTGCCGAACGCTTCTTTTTCTTGTCTTTCTTGTTTTTTTCGCCGGCCGTCTTTTTCTTGGAACGAACAACCTTGATTGGCTCTGGTGTACTCATTCGAGTGTCATCGGGTGTTTCGTATGATGCGATTGACGACAGATGAGCAAATTTGGGTAGGCTACCACGGACAGTGGGACTAGAACTTGTGTCCATCACAGTTGATGGTGTGGCATTTGAGGGCATTTCTCCATCTCTTTCAACGACGAAGATATCAGATAATGAGAAGTCCTGTGCAGCGGCCCTAAGGATTGGCTTTCGACTTGATGCATCTATGTCTAGGGTTGACGGCATTGTCAAAAAAACAGAAAGTGAGTAACTGACCTGGTACTATTGATGGCATGTCCTCCAATCGAATCACAGGAATATCATTGACCTCTTCGTCAGTTGGCTTGGATGGTGTATCATCAAGAATGTAGTATGGGTCATCTTTCAGCTGTTCCCTCCTCTCTGCCTTCTTCTGCATATAGTATCACCCTGAGCATGACTAGCCACCATGTCAAAGACTACGCTCACCCGTTCACGCTCTTCTGGTGTTTCGACATCTATATCAATGGGTGTGAGAATATCCCTATCTTGAAGCAGTTTTGCTTCTCTCAGTTTTTTTCTTGAGGGCGTTCTGGGCTTCTTGTGGTTTGAGTCTTTTTCTTTCTCCTTCCCCTTTGTCTTCTTCTCCGAAATTTCAGGAGCAACCACGGGCTCCTGTAAGGGTGGTACTATCCACGCATCAAGGTCAAGGCCATCAGGAATAGGAACACTAGCTTGGGCATGAGAAGCGACAGGGTTAAGCTCATATGCTGAAAAGAGCGGTTGGATGAGGTAAAGACTTTTAGGAAAATTGATCTCCATCGAACTTGTTCCTTCACCAAAAGTATTCAATGAAGGTGTTGTAGGAATGGCTCTTGAACGGTGACTGTTGAGATCTGCAGAGACGAAACTACACAGTTGACGAATATTTGCAGCCTGCGCCAATCAACAATTCAATCATAGAAGTAAAGGTCTGACCGCTTACTCTTTCCTGGACCTCAATATGAGGGCTAGTAGCAAATACATCCATCCGCTCCTGAATACTTTTCACTGTGCAAAGCACAGTTGCTAATTCGTCTTCGTCCCAGCGCTGCGCCAGTTCAGAGGTCCAAAACCCAAAGATCTTGATCGCGGTCTGGATATAGACTGAGATAGTATCCTGAGGAAGGCAAGTGATGTCCGCCTGAAGGAGATGAGGTAGTAACCGTTCAGGGTCTGCCAACTCACTAGTCAAAGTAGATGAGTGATAACTGAATACCCCATGCATGAGACACTGACCGACAATATTCACCGCATATCCACGCGGCTGCCCAGAGGATCTCAGGGCAGCTGCCTTCTTCTCCAATATTTTGAAGCATTGAACCATCAGTGAGCACCGAATACATTAACTTCACTGCATAACGTCTTGCCGCACGGACGCGGCCAGTTACATCGACTAGTTGGTCCCGGATCTCTGCACCAATATCTACATTTGCAACATGTGCCAAGTCCACCAGAACAGAAAGATACCACTCAAAGTTGGTGATATTCTCATATGTCGATCGTGAACAGACGGAAAGAATGCGCTGAGACAAGATTAAGCGGTAGGATAGTGACTGACTAGAAGAGATAAGAGGGTGGGAAGATTTTTGGGCGAGGGATTGCTTGGCAGATGGAAGCGACGGTGATGAATCTGGCAACAGGTGAGAGAGGAGCTGCTGCACAATTGACTGCAAATTGCTTCGGTTGACCTGGGAATAAGTAATTTATCAGTCTTGGAAATAGTGTAGCCTGTCCCCACCATCGCGGTGACCAGATCTAAGGCACGCATACGAATACTGATGTCTGGGTCGTTCACGCTTGCAAGCACCGTATCTTGATATTCAGCGAGGAGCTGAGGGTGACTCGGTACAATTTTAGTCATGGCCAATAACGCGATATACTTCACTAGCAGAATTTGAGAAAAGCGAGTGTTCGGTCCAAAGAAAAACCCCACAATTCTGATCGCTGTCCTGAATAAAGGCAGCGAGCTTCGAGACACACAACTTGGCCAAGGAATTGCCTGAGGAACCCTGCAACATGCCTCCAATAATACATGTATGGACACACTCATACAGCAAAGAGATCGCAGGTGTAGTTGAAATGAGTTCTGTGATGGGCAGTTGTAGTTTTTTCACAAGCCTCGGTTCATAGGGAGAAAGAGACCCAAACTACGATTAAATTAACGCAAGCAGAGATGGTCCAGAAAACCACTCACTAATTTTATGATCTTTATGAGCATCCAGTTGTTCGTCGAGCTGGTTAATAGTTGAAAGAGTTGGGGAGCTAAGGTGAGATAGTCTTCGGGGCTTCGTCTGGCCAGCTCGCACAGAACGTTCACAGTAGCTGAAACGACACCTAATAAAACTGAGAACTCATGATAGTACCTCCAAAAATCCCGGCATACCTGGGTCTGGATCATCTAATTTCTCAAATAATCGTGGGTGAGCATGCAATCCTGCCTCGGGATATTGCTCGAGTATTTTAAAGATCCCCAAGACAGCCCTCTTGCGTATCTGAGCACGGGAATGGTTCAACATGGCTACTAGTTCAGTTGTAAGATCACAAGCAAGATCCGGTGTGAGGAACGCGGAAAGTCCGTTCAGAGTTATGGCAATATCGGCAGGGTTAGAGCTGAGATCCTGAATACAGCCAAACAGATAAATGGTTCAGCGAAGGTTAATTCAAGAACGGTCTCTCATGCTAGCCTTTTTCAGAAGATTTGTAGTGAGCATAAGTACGTCCGTATCCTCGTTAAAGGACTGTGCAGCAGCGAGATATCCGACGCTTTTTAAATGAAACCTTGGGGAAGACATAGCTTCTACTACATGAAATGAAGCCCAGCCCATATCATAACCTAACATATCTAGCTGGATGAAAATGAATTGGCGTGGGGACGACCATATGATCAAACATACGTAGGTGAGTTTCATGACAGCCCCCGTCTTGAGCTCCATATCCTCGCTCTTTATTTCCCGCCTAATCTCGTCGACTGCTTGTGCTATAAACTTCGACTCGTCTTTCTTATTGGCACGAAGCCCACGGATAAGGTCTTGGAGAGTTCGCTCCCACATATCTGAGGAGAGATGCACTGCAGCAAGATGTCTCGATGTGTCTTCAACGGATCCCCTACTATTAGGTCGTGTCCAGAGTCCAATTATCAGACTGGAGAGGGATGATAAACAGTGCTACGTTTAGGTACAATTATGAGAAGGCTCAATCAAGAAATAATCGGCAGAAACTGACACGTGCCCTGAACACACTAATTATAACTGCTGTAGGAACAAATTCCATGCTCAAAGTCATCTATCAAATATTTGAAATTTGTAAGAGGTAGATTTTACCAAGAAATAGATGGTATATATGATCTGCTTTGCATGTATCTCGCTCCATGTTTTTTGACATCCTCAAATATTTCTTACACTCAATCACTGGTTCTCTTGTTACCATTATTGTCATCCACTCTCCACCTGAAGGCTATTCTGCTCTCCACTCCTGAAGATAAATTGAGTTCCAATGCAATTATCAACCATATTTTTGTAGAGGAGAAGTCTATCATATGTCAAAGTCCAACCCTGAGTATTTATGTCTTCCATGGTGGACTTACTCTCACCTCAAACCCTGCAAGTAACCCATCTTCCATGGTGGTGTTATTTCTCTTCAAACCTCATGAGTACTTGGTCTTCCATAGTGGAGTAAACTCCTATTCCAAACTCCATACCTAGTCAGTGTTTCTCTGCAGATCATTTCAATCAAACATCCATCTAGCTTGGAGCCAAGCATGTAACAAGATAGAAACACAGTATTTCAAGATGAATAAACAAATATATTCAAGAGTCACTAGGACCAGGGGAAAAAGAACTATGTAGATAAAACAATGAGAGATATATCTAGAACCAGAGGAAAAAGAGCTGGCCCTAATACAGTCTAGCTATGAAATAAGTACTGACTGTTTGAGCATGTACCCATTTACATAATAATGAAGAAAGTCAGATGTAACTAGAGACTATAAAAAATAATGGAGATATGAAATAACAGAATATGAAATGAAAAACAAATAAAAAGTGATGATGAGATGGGAATGAAGAAGAAGTGAGTGAGTGCATCTCATACTTCAATACTCCTTCTCAGCAAAGTATCACAGAACAGGCAAAATACCCAATTCTGCTCAAAATTTAATAAAGACTTCTGAGGGTAAAGCCTTGGTGAAGATGTCTGCCAACATCTTCTTAGTAAAAATATACTAGAATACTACCTCTCCTCACTCAATGCACTCCCAAATAAAATGATGCCAAATGTCAATGTGCTTAACACAAGAATGGCCAACAGAGTTATGAGTGAGAGCACCACAACTCTGATTATCAGCATTGATAATTTTTGCAGTAGCCTGAGGGAAATCAAGTTCTTTGAGTAATGTGCAAAGCCAGACAGCTTCCTTGGTAGCACTAGCTCAAGCTATATATTCTGTGTTGCAGCAACCACTAACCAAAACAGTCAATAGCACACTATGTTATAGTGTGCTAGGACACTAATTTTTCTTCATTTAATATTTCTTTTCTTTTGATTTTATTTTTATTTTTTATGAATGATGAAGAGGTATGTGACTGTGGTCACATGATGCATCACATGATGTGATATCATATGTCTAGGATGTAGTAGAAGGAACTAGAACAATGATGTTAAGAAACATGTTTGCCTTATAGTAACAGTGTGACAACCACTTATCACAATGACAAATGATAGCACAAGTGAGTAAATCTCAAGGTGGATATGATGTGGGAGTTTCACAAGAGAACTTGACAAGGAGTCTCTGCTAAATTAGAGTCCTATATATACAGAGTACATATGGTCCATGCTACATCCTCATGTCTGCCTCATTTCTTACTCAAGGCCATCATGTATACATGTGTCCTGACATCATTTTCCAGATCCTTCTACTATGTTCTAGGCCTATGACATCACATCATGTGACATGTCATGTGACTGAGATGTCATATGCCTCTTCATCGTCACTAAAAAGAAAAAGAAATTCAAAAGAAAAGAAATATAAAATCAAGAAAAATAGATAAAAGAAAAAGAAAAATGT
>Ga0157357_1001139_pt1 | contig 11189 bp, 6 predicted proteins | sample AttcapACBM1_FD_111485 | JGI IMG/M metagenome (GOLD analysis project Ga0157357, IMG submission 111485) | Fungus gardens microbial communities from leaf cutter ant in Botucatu, State of Sao Paulo, Brazil - Atta capiguara ACBM1 | ecosystem: Host-associated > Fungi > Mycelium > Unclassified ... | reverse complement strand
ATGAACTGAGACGTTATCCAACTCATGCTGGGTTAGCAACAAACATTATTCCATTCAAATAGGTCTCGTCGTCGAAGGGGGTCTGCGAGTCCGATTGTCGTTATCTTCAATGGCTACAGCCCTAAAGCCGAGTCTACCACTCTAGCTTAGAATGGGTGTTTCCCAGGCTCAAGTTGCCGGATTCCTACAACCTACATGTAGCTTATAACCCCGCTTCTTAGAGGCCTTGGGAGCAACGAACAGTCTTGCGGTCCGTGTGCATCTTCCAGCGATCCGCAGAAAGCCCACCCATCCCTGGCTGTTCCCTGATTAATACAAACACGTGGGTGGATCACATTTCCCTGACTCCCAGATCTCTCCTCCAAGCGCAGTGAAACTCTACAAAAATATGCCTCTACCTCTCCTCTCCTAGCTCCGACTGGTAATCATTGGTATTCCTTTCTACATCAAATCTTCGACTTCTCTTCTTCTACATATTTCTGTCACTTCTATCTCAACTTGGAACCTCCTTGACTAGGCTCTCCTGCCATGCGTTCCGACGTCCCTCATATGCAACAAAGCAGCTCCTCGCACAAGACTTGGGTTGATCCTGGTTCTTTGCCCAATCATGGAGATATTTCAACTATTGGCGGAAACGCGTCTGACTATGTCAAGCAGCTCAACCTCAACACGTACATGTCTTATGGCGTTGGTAACGAAGATAATTTTGGATATAAAGTCGGAAAATCCGTCAGATTTGTTGACATTAGTGTCGAACACAAAGAGGAGAAGAAGGGGAAACTAGAGGCGAGTACAATTGCGGAACTTATTGTAACGAAAGGTACGCAGCCATTCGGTCCATGTAGGCAAAAACGATAGATTTATTTGCTCAGACATGCTTAATGGAGCTGGCATGCTGCATGGGGGATGCGTAGCATATCTTATCGATAAGTGAGCACTCAACTACCGTGCAATACACGAGTCTGATACATACCTCCGACATAGCTGTTGTAGCACTCCACTTGTTGTTCTCGGACTCGTAAAACGTGTTAACGGGGTTGGAGTGACGCAGTCCATGAGTATCTTCTTCCACGCTCCGGCTCCGATGTGAGCTTCATTGATTGAAATAAGGGTCCTACACTCTCACTATCATTACAGCGGGACTTCTCTGCGTATCATGAGCACATCAATCGCCTTGGGTGGAAGAGTGATGAGTTCAAGATGCGAGGTGAGGTTTCACGTTAAACGCCATCGACATGAATCACCCAGATGCTTTAGATCATTGATCAAGACAAGGGTCGGATGATCGCTTCAGCCATCCTGAACAAGATGCAGCCAGCCAAGTTATGATCTTGTAATGGCACCAATTTGGCGGATCAAGACTTAGCAGTTCGCGGCTGATTTGGAGGTGTGTATCACCTCGGACTAAACTAATAGAATGGCATTTGTTTCGGGAGTTACAGGGTCATGCCATATTTTCTTTTTCGACGACATGAACTAGGCGAATTTGGAGGTTTATACAATCAAGACATAGGTTGACTAAGAGAACTGACATTGTAGACGATAGAGTCGAATTGTAATTTTTGGGGGGTATATCCCCTACCACCATTCGTCCTTGTTTCCAAAGCACATGAAGTCTACAGGAATCTATTTTGATCTCAATTGGTTGATGGTGGGGATGGGCTCACGTACACGTTCGGCAGATCACATCTCCACTAATGAAAATTTGTCTCTGCCCTCCTCTATGCGTTCTGGTTAGTGATATTGGGATCTTATTGTTGAAGATGGATCAATGCATCGTCTCATTGGCTCCTGTTTAGGGTTAGGCCATATTTATGCTTGGACTCTTTTGTTGTTGGACATTATATATTTGGACTATTGGCCAATGTTCGCCTCAGTCACATTCCATACTCTGGAAGCCTCTGGGGTGAACCTTTTGTACTTCATTTTATCTCACCCATACTTACAATTGTGTTGTAGATATTCACTGCTCTTTACTTATTAAGGGTCAAAATCAAATATTTTCAATATTCATGTCGGGATATAAATTAAGTCGAGATTGTTGGGAATGTTCTCCATATGGTAAGGCCTGACACTAGTTCAGGATTGAAATATAGCAATTGAGAAATACTATGATTCTATCTATATTTTGATGCATCACTGATGTAGTACATGTGACCTGTGGATCCTCCAAACACTACGCTGGTGAATCCATATCTTAGTGAGTAAGATTCTGATAATATCAGCAAAATTGACCCAGTAAAATTGTATCATTAATCTGAAAATCAGAGTGAAATTTAGCACAGGGAATAAGGGAATATTGCATGTAATTAATATTGCATGTAATTTATCATCATTTATCTATAAAATGGAGTGCTGGTGACAACTAAGAGATTCTAGTAGCCTTAGAAAGTAATCTGATAACTCAGGAGTCACTCAACAAACTGTGGACAACTGTAAATGACTAAGAGTGTCCATAGGTAGTAGTATATGTGATCATGTGATGTACTAACTAAATAAGGTGCAATCCCAAGACTTAGTTCATAGTAACTATACTCAGACTAATAAGATTACTTCTAACATTATTATAGTTAAAAACTTCTCACTTGGGAATATATGGTGGGACCATATATTTGAGTAGTAGTTTACTACACTATTATCAGTATTCTACATATTAGGATTTAATCTAAAATTTATCATAGTTGAATTACTATTATTGTCCTCTAAAATAATATCTGGGGGCATAAGTGACATTAATATTGTTGATAATGTTTACTTATTCATACTCATGATATAACTGTGATATGATGATGCATAGCACTTATACATAATAAGTTGCTCAAGTGTCATCTATTAAAAGAATGATATATACAACCTATATATAGCTTACATATTATCCTATCCTAACACTATCAGTAAAGAGCTAGTAAAGTGATGTAAATATAAATATAATCTATTAAAAGAATTATCTATACTAGAAATTGAACCTGGCTAGAATTGTATTAGCAGTTCAAATTACTAAGCTTATATGGTCTAAATATTAAAGGAGTTGGAAGATATATCAACTAAGAATAGAGATAATATTCATTAACTACAAGTCTACTTCTACTTCTAGGACTATGTTAGGTATGGTTTACATCTTGATGATTGAGGTTCATAGAAGATGTATGAAAGATAGATGGAGTATGTTACTTGTTCAGAATTGTTAGAGGTAATTCACACTTACTAAGAATATATGCAAATATAGTATGGAAGATGGAACAGATAACTTGACTTAGTAATTATGAGGTAGAAAGAGGCTGGAAGTAGTGCTACATAAATTAGAAGTTCAATCATGATAACAATGATGATAATGAGAGATAATGAATGATAATAATTGATGTTGTTAAGTCTGAGGTCTAATTCTCAGATATAAAAGTATTTATATGAAATAGTAATAGTCTGTATATAAGCTATTTCTATCAGAACATGTACTCAGTCTGACACTAGGTTATGTAGACAGCTTTATTTCATATCTATTAAAACATATACTAAATACTACTATTAGCCTGGGCTATGGTATTTAAGTTGAATAGGTTCACCTTAGTCTGACACTAGATTGTGTAGATAGCTGAGGGTTTTGCCTATTCAGTAAGTTCTTTTATAGATGAAACAAAATAATAGATAAACTATATAGTTATAGTCTAAGTGTTGGCTGACAATTGATCAAGTAGGTCTACATTCATAATAATAGAGAAAATATGAAATAAGAATAAGAAAAAAAAATAGAATGTGAATTGGCTTATTATCTTGGAATATTATACCTCATTTAACAATTGCCATTACATGATCAAGCTTGTACCTGGTAGGACTGTTATTGTCAGGTTAATTTTAAAAGATAACTAATTATATCACTATATTGATATGCTTGTATCTCTATGAATACTTATTGCTATGAGATATACCATATATCATCAGAAATAGTTTGATGAGTACTTTTCAGTGCAAGTTTGATTGTAGAAATCTGTTCAGTTGTTCCTGAGATAATAGCTAATGAAATTTGTAGTTACTGATGGTCTGATATCTCAGTAATCTGTTGTTACTTTTGTACATTCCACATACATAAAATCAGCCCTCATTTGAGGATTTCCAGCACAACTTGGTTTGCGAGAATTGGTTTATTGGTTGTGGAGATATAGTTGAATGAAGTTTGTAACACTTAGTTTCAATAGATAACTTTGTGCTTAGCCTATTTACTTATTAGACTAGAAAACTATACATAGTGGCTATTGTTCTTAAATACAGGAAGTATTTTCTAATAATACTGTTACTATCTATACTCTAGGTTGTTAGGTATTATAAAGATTGTTATTTGAAACTTCATAAGATTAATGAGAAATAAAGGGTTTAGTCCTTAGATTGATAGATGATTGAAATAGAGTGTGATTTGTACTATAAGAGGATAGAAAGAATGCAGATGTTAGATGGTATGTGATAAGAATACACAAAAAATGGTATAGAAAGGATGTTGTGGCAATCACTAACCAAGAAAGTCAATATAGTCAATAGTACACTAAGTAGTTTGATAAGATGAGAATTTCATAGGAATTACTAGAGAACTTGACAAGAAGTCTCTGATATATTGCTACCCCATTTATATAGATGATTCATGGTCTGTGCTAGCAATAAATAACTCTATCCTAATGTTTATATGTTAGCCATGAGGTAAATATACTATAAACATGTATCTTGATGTTATCCTTCTAGCCTCTTCTCCTAGTTTTTAGGCCTATAATATCATGTGATGTGATGTGTCATATATCTCTTCATTATCCAAGAAATAAAAGAAACAGAAAAAAAAGAAAAATCAAATCTAAGAAAATAGATGAAAAAAGAAAAGAAAATCAAAATAAAATATAAGGGTTCAAGCATACTATAACAAAGGGTAAGTGAGCTCAAAGGGGAATATTGTCAAGGATTAAGAGATTGGTAAATAAAGAATATAGTTTTTTCTTAAAAATATATTGTGTTTAAAAGATAGAAAAAAGTTACAAAGAGCTAAGGTAAGTGAATCTCTCTCTCTCTCTACTATTGCAATTATAGAATATTGAACATAGATTGAACATAGATTGTTGTATCACAGTATAACTACTTAGACTAACACATAGACTACTTGGCTTAAATTTTCTTTCTTATTATTATTTTACATGAATAGTATATATTCATATATCAGACAATGCCTAACTCAGTTACATTTCACATTCTTGACTTCTCTAAGATGAGTTTACTAATTGACTTTATTATTACTTATACTTACAGTTATATTATAGATACTTACTATCTTTAAATAAATATAGCTATGTTTCACATTCTAAAACCTTCTGAAATACCTACTGCCTTTAGATTATTATTAGGACAACTGGGTGGAAGAGCAAGGTACTTCAAATCTCCAGAAAATCCTAAGTCTATTGTCCAAGAAATTACTGAACTATATACTTACCTTTAGAAAATTCTAAGAGAACAGAATGGGGATTTCTGAAGGTAACAACTACTCTATATAATAACATATACATTCTAATGTGTCAGAATTACGATTACATAAGCAAAAATTAATGATACTTAAGTAATTAGGAACAGCTTAGAATAAAAAAACCAAAATGGAAGAAAGCTAGAGTATTTAGCAGATATTTTCTAAGTATAGAAAAGTAGATAAGTAAATGTGCAGATGACAGTAAAAGACTTTGGAAAACCACAGGGTGTTGTAGAAGAGTAATGGTGTGCATAAAAGTTAGTTTAATAATATATTCAGATTGTTAGGAGTATTAGTGTATAGCTTGAAGGAGTCCAGAGCATGGAAAATTGGATAAGCAAATGAGTGTGGATGTAGGAAAGAATCATGGAACATGGAACAGCCAAAAAACATAGAAGAGAAAAGTCTTGGAAGAGCTAGTCTTCTTATAGTTATAGTGTTAGAGTTGAAGATAGTGGACTTTATTTTTATTTTTATTATGGCAGCTAACATTGTGATAGTAAGGCACACACAAACTTATATGAGATTGATATATTTCTGCTACTCTCATATTGGGGTTTACAAGAGGAACTCAACAGAGAATCTCTTACTACAATATACACTATATATACTAACACATATTAGTCTATGCCCTTCAATATATATATAACCTTCCTTAAAGTTTATATGTTGTCCATGAATCTACTATGTTATAATCACAAGGTAGACATGCAGTAGCCATGCTTCCTAATATCATTGTACTAGGCTCTTTTATTCTTTTTTAAACTTATAATGTTATATTATGTATATTAATCATATGATTCTTCATTGTTAAATAAGACTAAAAAGAACTAAAACTAAAATAAAATAAAAACAAAAGAATATAAAATCTATAAAAAGCATTCGAAGAAAATAGAGTCTAGTAGCATATTATAATAATTTTATTTCTTTCTCATTTTTTATTTTATTTTATTTTATTATCTAAGAAGTTAGAGTTAGAGTTCAGTGTGATGTTATAACTGTTACAAGTTAGTTATATATATCACAGTCACATGATTATGTAACATGGAAGGAAAGATATAGAAGATTCTAAAATAATAAAATTATATAGTATGTCTACTATATGTTAATCTTATAAATAACATATAGTTTCTAGAGTAGTATAGTTTAGCATGGACTATCAGCCAAGTATATATAAGATGGATATTTTGTATTAGAAACTCTATAAAAGGTTATTCTTTTAACTTGTTACTTAATCTTAAGTTATAACATTAGAACTTGATTTTCTATTTTCTAATGTATCTAATACAAGACTCTTCTACTTTCTCTTACTTTTTTTATTCTTAACTAGGAAGTAATATTGTCCTTTAGTCAAGAAAACACAGCTAGACCTTAGGCTTAAAGGATTGGTAGCAGCCATATAGATGTTCTTGAGAAGTTCATCAAAACTTAGACATATATAGCTCCCATGATTATCATTTACCTCTTATCTTAGTTGTATCAGAATTGTGATTATTGGACTTTATTGTATTTTAATTTTATTTTAGTTTTTAGTTTCACTTTTTTTAATTTTGGACTTAGGAAAAGAAGTGTGATGTGACTGTCACACATGTTATCTGTCACCTGTCACATGACTATGTGACAAAATAAAAAGTTATAGAAGGTTCTGTAACAAATAATATTGTATAATATGACTATAGTTTATAGGAAGTATATAGACTTTAGGGTAGGTTAGTTGTAGTATGTGCACAGACTATAGTCTGTAGTATATAAGAAAGACTAGTTTGTAACAGAAATTCCATTGAGTTCTCTTATGTTATTCAATATAAGAGTATACTTTTATTTTATCTCTAAGATCTAAGTTATAACACTTCTTTTACAACTTTGAGAAAGTATACTAGAATATTCTGAAATAGGTTCTATGCTATGTGAAAATAACATTGAATTATAAGATTACATACCATACTGGTGACAAACTAGATCCTTATAAGTATATTAACTTAGACTTTATTAAAAATAAAGATATGTAAAGAGTGATAAAGAGAAATATATTCTTTGTTGCTGGTAGACTAGTGTTCTGGGAAACCAAACAACAAGAAAAAGTTGTAATATTTATTGTAAAAGCAGAGTATATGGTCTTTACAAGTGATTTAGCAAGTATTTTGGCTTACTAAGTTCTTTGATAAGATTAGACTATTAATAGCTATATTAGTTGTAATTTTCACTAACAATAATAGATTTATTTAAAACAGTACAAATGACAAAAAACATTAGTGAACTAAGTATATCAATATTAAATACTATTTTGTTAAACAAAAAACAAAGCTTGGCTAAGTAACTTTTGACTATATCCTATCTGTTGATAATATTGCTGATCTCTTCACAAAACTACTACTATGAGATATCATACTAAGATTTGTGAAGATACTGGAACTATGCAAATACCAAGATATAATGATCTAGAAGGGGTGTTAAACATAGATTATTATGAATTGTTATGACTTGAGCTCAAGAATTTGGTCAAAAAAAGGAACTAATATCATTGGACACAAAAAAACTTGGTAAGGTTCTTAGTATGGGATTGTCTACTTTATATACCTCTGGTGCATGATTTGTGTACACCTACATCTAGCCTACCCTAAATGTTATGAGTTTATGTAAAAGTGTAGAAATTACAAAATTTTCCCCTCCCATTCCTACTAGGCCTTTCAAGAAAGTTTTGGAAAAATCCAAATTCTTTAAAGGTAAAAAAGACTTAGGAAAAGAAAAAGAAAAAGAAGTCATTGTATGCCCAAGAATCAACCCCCAAAGTTAGTAAAATCTTGAAAATCAAAGAGAATTTCCCTAACTTATCAACAAAAAAAATTAAGAACATTCCCAAAATAATTAACAACTCTGGTAAGTCAAAGCTCAGAATAGACATGACTACAAAAGGCCTCTCAAGAAAGCAAGTCATTGTACCCATGGGTGATGATAACAAGTCCAAATTTATGGCTTTGTCAAGCATGCACATCTCAGATTTAAATAGTGTACTAAAAACATCAAATCAGAAATCATGGCAGATTTTGCACAAATGGACAAACACAGTATTGTCATTACAATGAATAAGGTAGCATCTTTTTTAAATCTACAAACTATTGAAAAGTATGTAAAAAATTCAGAACATATTGACTCTGAGGATATAGAATTATCTTGTCTATCATAATCAAAATCCTATCTCAAGATAATAGGTATTCCATATCTTATATATCAATTGCTTTGAAACCTTGAGTCATCAAAGTGTTATCCAAATTGGATATAGTGATTGTGTAGTTGGACATATGGAATGTTCAAAGTGGTAGTACAGCTAAAGGACTAATCAACAGGTATTTTAACATAGGAAGTTACATTGCCACTATTAAAGGTGCAAATATAAACCTAGGTGTTCTTCAATATAAGAATTGTTGGAAGTGGAGATATACAACTTTCACATGCTGCATTCAGAGGTCAAAATGTGTCAAATGCAATAGACCCCACAAATCTGAGCATCATTACCATTTCACTTAGTATTGTAAGGCAAACTTCAAGACTAATTCTCTTAGACTTGAACCAAAGCAGGACAAACCATGCTTGTACTTGTTTAAATACTTGAAATGTAAGAGTAACCATTAAGCAGACTTAAATACTTGCTCTTTCTAGAGATATTGATTCAACAAAGAGTAATATTCAAAGAAATACCAAGAACTCAATTCACTCAGCTATAAGTAGAGTTCAAGCATGATTATCGAAAATATCAAGCTCTTTTTACAGAACATTCATAAGAATAGAATTTTAACTGATACTATTTTAGAAACTAAAAAAGATTTTGATATCATTTTCATTTAAGAACTACCAATGGTCTACCATTTGATTCATTCCTAGCTTATCAAGCAAAGAAGAAGAAGTAGCTGTAGATGTTTCTAATCATCTAAATTGGACAAAATTTTCCAGAAATTCTTTAAATGATCATGACTATCCTAGAGTTATTTTGTACATCAACATTTGTTTGATTGGTCTGCATTTTTCATTTCATAAAAACATTTTTAATTATAGAGATATTTGTTGTTTCTCTTTTTTCAATAAAGACAATATTTTCTTTTTACTTAACATTTATTCTGACTCCAATCAATCTGCTTTAAAGTATCTAAAGGATACAGAAGCTAATATTTAGAACATTCCAGTTATGACTGATGATTTCAACATTAGAAATAGTAATTGAGACTCTAATTTTTCTTTTCATTTGGTATATAGTGACTTGCTTATAGACATTATAGACATGTTTGACCTTTCCTTTTTAAACTCCATTAACTCTATTCCTACCAGATATTCTGACAACTGTAACAACTTGAACTCTATTATTGACCTTATTTTCTTAAACCCAATTTTGTAGAACTCAATAATTACTCAATTCTTCCAGAATTGCAATATCTATCAGACTATGCTTCTTTAGTAGTCAATATTCATATGAGTGAAGAGTTTGTACAAGATGAAAGACACATCTTCATTAAAAATAGCAAAAACAAATTGAGGTATATTTCTGAATTTGTTGAAAACTTCAAAAAAATTAATACTTCTCCTTAACAAATAAAGAAGTGTTTGAATTTATAGTTCAAGAATTTGCAAGAATTTCAGATTGCATATGGGTAAAATTCTTGAGATGATCAAAAATCACTAAGCAATTTAAAGATTAGTGGAATGAAGAATACCAAGTAAAATTATTGAACTATAGGTCTTTTAAGCAAGTAGAGAATTAGGAGACTTTTAAGCGTGTAGTCAGGAAGATTAAACAAAGTTTCTTTGATAACAAAATTCAAGAATTACCAGCTATCAAAGCATTACAGTTTAATGGTTAGCTGTATATTGAACTTGATAATTTGTGGCAAGCACTTCATTTATCATTTGACTCTGTTCATAATTATCAAGTCAACATTAGCATTCTTGATGAGATCCAATCCAAACCAACAATAGAATGTAAATCTTTTTCAAGAGAAGAGTTCAAGACAGCTATCTCAAAGTGTAATGATTTATCTACACTTGGACTGGACAAAGTTTCTTAGAAACACCTCAAATGAATTATTAACAATAATCTATGTCTCAATTCAATGATCAACATTGCTAATGCCTGTATAAATCTAGGATATTGACCTTTACATTTTAAGATGTTAATATTGATTATTATTTCTAAACCTAACAAATTATCATATGATTTTCCCAAATTCTTTTGCCCATTGTACTTTTGAACATGCTTGATAAATTAATTGAAAAAGTTATTGGAGAAAGAATGCAATTTCATTCTATTTCCAATAGTTTTATCTATTTGAATTAGTTTGGAGAACTCAAGTAATGTTCGACTATAAATGCAGGTGTTTTCCTAACTTATCTAATTTGTTCAGAATAGATCAAGAATAGTCAAATGAGTACATTTGAACTATTGCCTCTTACCTCTTATTCTGAACAAGGCTGGATTTAATCATAAAATTTCATTCTTTTTTTCAGATTATCTAATTTGTAAAAAAACCTAATATTTCTAGAACAGTTTCTCTTCCTCTTTTTTCAATGTTAATATAGATATGAGTTAAGATTCTATATTATTGCCTATTTTCTCAGCTCTTTATTTTTCTCCTCTTTTTCATACCTTTGAAAAACATGCAAAAAATCTAAAAATTCCAGTTTCTTTGCTGTCTTTTGTTAATGATGGTTTCTT
>Ga0157357_1001138_pt1 | contig 11192 bp, 8 predicted proteins | sample AttcapACBM1_FD_111485 | JGI IMG/M metagenome (GOLD analysis project Ga0157357, IMG submission 111485) | Fungus gardens microbial communities from leaf cutter ant in Botucatu, State of Sao Paulo, Brazil - Atta capiguara ACBM1 | ecosystem: Host-associated > Fungi > Mycelium > Unclassified ... | reverse complement strand
TGAACCAATAGTATCTTAGTGATGAAATTTACTATAATATAAGCTTATAACTTCTCTGATATTATATTTAATACCAAATTTCATGCTGGTATTATAACTTAAGTATTAAAAACTTTATAAGTAGAATCTGTTTTTCTAGTCTTTTATAATTTCTTTTTTATTTTATAGTTTAGTTTTTCTATTTATTTTTTGGGACTTGGCTAAGAGCATAATATATGTTATATATATATTACTATTAGGATTAGAGTTAAGGTGAGAGAAGCAACAAAGTAAGTAAAGTAAGATTTGTTGCGACAAAGTTGGTACAACAGTTGGAAAATTATCTCCAACCACTATTTTATCTTATATAGACTTATCAGGTGTCTTTGACATACATACCAAAACATGTCGAAAATAGCATAATCATTTAAGATGATAATACTATTAGTGGTAAATTACTAAGAAGATAGCAAAAATAGCTATTCTTTTCACATACTATAATAAGATAGCTATGATTGGTTATCAATTGATTGGTAATCTAAAAATAGCAACCAACTATTTTTAGCACATAACATATTACACATCACTTTGTAAGTTGCTTTTTTACCTTAAGCTAAGAATAATAGCAACTATTACAGTTTAGGAAAGGAAAATTATTCTCATGCCTGCTTATACATTGACTGTATCATCTTGGGAGGGTCAGCTGTTTGAGCTTACATAATCATTTCTATAATGTTATTTAGTTATAATATACTAAGTAGTAGTACTTACCTAAGCAAGTTTCCCATATACAGACCAGAGCAGTCATGTGATAATTCTCCTTCCTATGTCAATTAATTAGATACTAGGGAACAGATGTTTTCTCTACCCATGATTAAATAGATTTTTGGAAACAATTCATTAGATAACTACATTGGAAAACCCAGTAGTATATTTTTTAAAGCTTGTTAGGCATGATCTCATGGGGGAGAGATGGCATAGTGGAAGAGACCTCTGTCCATATATATTATGCCTACCTCAAACCTACTTGAGGTTATGGATTCAATTCCTTAGTAGTTCTTTGTGTTGGGTAACTATATAAAAAGATTAGGGTATTGATACTCTATACATAATTCCTCCTGTAGGCATAGACTGCCATTGTGCTCTATGTAATAAATTGTTGACTTAAAAAAAAAAAAAGCATGATCTTATAATAATAATGTTAGCATAGAATACTCTCTCTGCTACCTATATGTACTACTGGAATTGTGAGTTTTTCCAAATTATCAATCCAGCATTCTTTATACTGATATGTTCTTCAGTGAGTCAGTACAATTAACAAGATATCTGTATTAAATAATAATTACATATTATTTATTTTTTGCTGAAGAGTAAATCAGATCTGGATTCAAGTTATGGATTCATTCTCTTGGATCAATAACAGACTCAACTCAAACATGATTGAGTTTGAGACACACGTCTTCTCCTACTTAGTATGAGCTAGTTATTCAGTATAATCTTATAAAACACTCTTACTATACCATCAATTACCCTCAAGCATTTCCAAAATTCTGGGCAAACTTATTTATAGTTGATAAGGTTGATCAATCTGATCAAGATCTCATAAATGTTTTTCTCAAACCTGCGATATTTTCTGGAGTTGTTGAATCAAACAAGGTCAAAGGTATAGTTTGTACATTGATTTGTCAGAGTTTCTAGACATCTGACTTATATATAATTCAAGTAATGGTAGAAACTCTGTATATATTTGGCTCAAGTCTTGATTATACTATGACTTTGACCAAGAGTCTCTCTTTTGATATCTGGGTCCCTAGTTGGACACAGGAAAGCATTCAGAGTACCATCTCTGTTAATGGAGTAAACCTTGCTACATTTAATCCATTAGTTTAAACTTCATTACAAGTTGTCAAGGTATGTCTATGATGAAAAGAAAATTGGAGACATTCATAATTATGATGACCAGCTTCTTGCCAGAACAAACAAAATCACAGTAAATTTGGATATGCTGGTTTGAATAGAAACAAGACCAAATAGAGATATTGTGATCATGAGGGAACTTTTCCTGTTGGACTATTGTTTAACTTTTTTCAGAAATGTACAGACTCTTAGAGATGTAAAGTGACTTTTTCCTAATGCCCCTACATAGTATCTGACAGCCATATGCATACTAATACTTTTAGTACTTGCTGCTTCTCACATATGTGTGGCAGACTGATAATTACACTCAAGCTCTTCTTCTTACTTTTACCTGGCAACCAGCAATTGATGTATTAGCTCTCACATTTGAAACTCATCTCAAACCTTCCTCATAGCAAATGAGGACAAATTACCATTTCAAGTCTGGGGAATAGGAAGTTAGTATATCATAATGACAGTCAAAGTATGTGAGGTAGAATGGGAATTGAATAAGAAAATGGCAGCACTACTACCTCAGAGTCCTGTTGTGTGTGTTGAGAATGGGACTCTGGATCAAGTGAGGCTCATTCCACTTGCTGCAGCCAAGTTAAGGTTGGGAGAGATACCATCACTTCAGTGGTATGTAAATCAACCACAGTATCTGTGAAGTGGATTAGCTCAGAAGATTAGTGATAAAATAATTGATAAATTTTTTTCTTTCTTCTAATTGTTCTTTAAGCTCACTTCTTACAAGATAGACTGATTATAAAAAAATATAGTATTTGCAAAAATAAAAACATCCTGAAAATATTGTGATGTAAATATAAAACTGTCTCACACCTCATATAGGGACACCAGCAAGAAAGCACAATTGATGATAGAGGACAATACTCATACAAATATATGGGGTTATCTTTTGAAGGAAAAATCCAACAGTGTTTTGAGAAATGACAGATGCACTTGTTACTGCTCCCACATTCACAGCTTTGTTATGCTTCTAGGCACAGGTAACATTTCCACCTGGTTTGACTTGTGAGGTAGTGGCAGCTGCTTTGGTGATTGCTTGTGCCACAACTTTATTCTTGTTCTTGTTCTTATCAATCAACATCCTATTGCTTCCTACTCACTCTATCTAAAAGTTGTATCAATGGCAAAACCAAATAAATCTACTATGAAACATACCATCTGATTTGTCAGTAAGTGCTACTCCATGCATAGGCTTGATCCATTAGTAAGCTCAAGTGATCACCTTTATTTCCAGAATTTATCAGAGAGCTTGAACATCAAGTTTCATAATTGTTCATTGTCAAGTACTCTGACAAGGTGGATAGTTCTAGTCCTCTTCAAGATGTGGAAGGGAAAATAGAGAAAAAAATCAAGGGCAAACAGCATTTAAAGCTGACAAACAAATGGTGAGTTGAGCTTCCTATGTGCAGATAGTCCTAATTTATCATATAGTCTAGCATTCTCAAAAAAGAAAGTGATCTGAATATTGAAATGTACAAATATTCTTGGTAAGAGAAATACCTTAGTATTAGACACACCAACAAAGATAATTGCTAGTGTAAAGCTAGTATAAATTTCAATGATTTATGGAAAAACTTGGTTTCCGAAGCATCAAAAGAGACGAAATATGAGCTGATCTTTTCCTTGATCACTCTTGATTTATCTTAGGGTGCTTCAGCCAACTTCAAGGTGGAATTTGATAATCTGATCCAAGGATTATGTCTTTGAATTGTCACCGAGGTATGTTGTCTTGACTGCTAGTATATTCTTAGTTCAAGTCAAGTCATAGGCCCACAATTGCAACTTGAGCATGTTGGGTGCACAAATCAAAGTCACAATGGAGAGATTGAATAACTCCAGACCCACTTTGTATCATCTCGGCTCTACAAGAGATGTTGTTAAAATGATTGTGAAGTTAGGAAAATCTTTAAGTGGGGTAAAACATTGTTGACTAACACATGTACCTGTTATCTGACTCAAAGTAGTTGAATTATATAGCATTGAAAGTGTTTGATTGCATCAATTTTGTTTATAAAGTGGGTCATTTTCTCTTCTTTCAACACTAACAGTATAATTAGTTGATTTTCTAGTATCTTGATACTTAAGAAGAATCTCATGAAGAAATAAAAAGCCTTGTATAAAACATGAGTACTCTAGCTGGCCAACTCAACAGGCTCAAGCAAGTTCCAAAGTCTAATGAACTGGGTGCCACTATCAGCAAATTTCCTGGAATGATAGAAGAAGTGGTGGATTTTATTTAGAAATGACTCGAAAATTAGATGCATTCATACCAATTCATCTGAGATGGATCATTGGCTAAATCTGTGATCTTAGTCAAGTACATCATTATTGCCACTCAAAAGGACAAAACAATTGAATTACAAGACAAATTAGATGATTTCACAAAAATATTTGACTGAGATCTTCTTATAGAGATCTGAGTAGAGCAAGGTCTGGTTTCTGTGCCTATATTCATTGTCCAAGTTGTCTGATTCATGGTATCAGCTGCCATGGTTGCAACAGTTGCTAAGCAGAAGGAACTGGACGATTTGGTGAGTACTCTTGGAGGGAACAAGCTCAAGATGTGCAAACCATGTATGGAAGACACTTGTAGTGATATCTTACAAGTGATTGAAACTGAGGTCAAGAACACTGGCGGCCACAATATGATTTGGATAAGGAGATCTCCTGGTGTTGGAAAATCTTCCTTGACAGCTAGTATTTCGACTTGACTACAGAATCAGAATAGATATGTAATATTATTCTGGTTTAACTGTACACAATCTACCATGATCACTACAGATTCCCTCTGGCACATCATTACCTGTGATCTTGCCTGTCTGTACTCCTACTTTTGCCAACACTTGGTCAAATATAATAAAGAGCACAACTCATCTAATATCAATTGCCTTTTCAAAAACATCATTGAGACACCATTATATAGCCTGGGTGATATGTTATGTGAGGAGCTTCTGGTGATTGTGATAGATGCATTGGATGAGTGTGGTAGTCTCAGGCATGACTCTTCTGCAAAGGACGACTATAAGAACCTCTTACATACACTCAAGTGCTAGATTCAGGCCAATCACTTGAAGAAGTTCAAGTTGGTGATTACAAGCTGACCAGAGGATGCTATTACCAAAATGTTCCCTGGCTCTGTTAGCACATATGTCAATATTTCCTCTGGCAGTAATGTTAAGCTAGAAGACAATGCTTCTAATAACATCTATACATTTCTCATGTTACAATTTGACATCATAGAAATGGAACCTGGATGGATTGCAGAGGCTCTTAGTTATCTGGTTCCTCATGCTACTAGTATTTTTATTTAGGCAACTACTGCTGCCGAATTTCTTCAGGTCAACCCTTAAGAATGATTTTCATGCTTCAATCAAAGGGCAATGGAAAGGGTCTGAGAAGCTTGTATTCCTTGTATTTTGCTGTTGTCAAAACATCATTCAGACATGATCTCAAAGAGGAAGAAATTAAAATAGTCACTTCTGTTATGGGTGCAATGATTTTTGTGAAAGAGCCACTTGATAATGATATGCTTATAGTGCTTCCTGGAGTCAAGAGTAAGAGTGTGTTGCAGTTCATCCAAAATGGTCTTGTTTCAGTCATTGATACTGGCTCCATCCTTTATTTTCATCATTGCTTATTTGAAAACTTTCTTCTCTTCCCCTTCTTTAAGTAAGAACTACACACACTACAAGCTATCCAAGATTGAGAGTATCATGAACATTAGCTTGCTATGATGTGTTTGAACACTATGTCATTGTCAGCCCTCTACTTCAATATATGTGGCTTGAAAACTTTAGGCATAAGAAATAGGGACATTCCAGCTGCTGACAAGTCAGCTATCTCTTCTCTCCTTTTGTATTCATGTTGATTCTGGGCAGACTACCTTGTTTGCACCCCATGTGAGAAGACGCTAATGGAGGTAGTCCAGTTTGTGATGTATGAGAAGTCACTGTTCTGGATAGAGGTGATGAGCATTTCAGGAAGGGCTCATGAGGCCATCGTAATCCTAAAAAGAACAATAGAATGGCCTGATTTGAAGGTATGTTGCTCACTCATTTGTCATGGTACCTATCTTATGTTAGCTGGTTAGACACTTGACCCAAATAACAAGCTGACTTTATTTATCTATAATGCTCTCCAATTTGTTTTGGCATTCATCATTCCTATTTCCAAGAACGCTCTCCATATTTATTTGTCTGCCCTTCCCTTTGTACCTGAGCACTCACTTATTGCCAAAAAGTTCAGTTCAAGGTTTCCAAATATGCTAACAGTTACTGAGAACAGATCTGTCCAGTGGCCATTCACCATCTTTACTGCAGAGCATGATAGGCATTCTGTATAGTGTCTTGTCTTTTTACCAGATAAAAAGATCTTAGCTTCCATATCTGATTACAATGTTTATATTTGTGACTCTGAAACAGGGCATCTTATTTCAGGCCCATTTCAGCTTAAATACTGTGTGTGGTTTCAAGCTGCCTATTTCTGCCCTATTGGAACCAATATTCTGGTCAAAGACTATGACAGTGCAGTCATCTGGGATATCAAGAGAGGTAAGGAGCAGTTTACAATTGAGAGTTGAGATTTTGTTTTCATTCAGTGTGGTTGTTGGCACAGCAGTATTATCTCATTTGATTGGATAGATAAAGATGGATCTTCAATTCAGATGGATTTCAGAGATGTATATATGAATCAGATATTTCCAACTCGAATTCTGGTCAAGTTATGGGATGTTGAAAATAGTACACCAAAGTCTAGCACACTATTCAAGGTGATAGATGTAGATGTCAGTGTTATCTGATTCTCTCATGATGGGTAATTTCTGGCTATAGGAAGAGTGTCTGAGGGTGTCATTAAATTATGAAATTTAGAAGATGGCAAGAATACTCAATGATTCCCATATCCTCCTGGCGATCTTCATTCACTCTACTTTTTGCCAACCAGTAACATTTTGATAGCTGCATCTCAGGGACCTAAGTATATTTGTGTTTGGTAATTAGACACACAAGAGATGGCATATTTCAGTGTTGGTATTGGATGTATTCCTCCAGCCATTATATATATATCCCTCACCAGTCACCTGTTTATCCCATGATATCACACAGTCAAGATATGGGAGGCTTCCATGACTAGCCCACATATGATCTTCGAGACAAAAGCTCCAAACACTTCAAAGATAAAGAGTATTTGTCCATCATACAATGGCAATAGAATCTTGGTGGGAAGTAAGGTGGAATTGTGAGGATGTGGGATATGAACTTGGTAAGAAATCAGGCTGTCACTATGGACACTCAAGATGACAATGACACTGATATATGAAAATTTATCCCTGCAGTCTCACATTCTGGAAAGATAGTGGCCACTGAATCAATGCGATCTGTTGAATTCTGGGATACAACAACTTGGGAGGTTGTCAGATATATGGATTATGAATCTTGTGTGAGGATTGCATTTTTGCTAGACAAGAACCAGATAGCTGTTTTCTCTGGTTCTTTTGTCACTTTATGGGATACCAATAATCCAGAAAATTGCCTCTCATTCTATCCCTGGCCCACAAAAAGACATATTCTTGATTGCAAGGTTGCCTTCTAGATAAGTAATCATATGGTTATATGCATTAAGCTGCAGAGGAACAATCTTTGTCTTTGTCTTCTCAGTCCAGTTTTGGCACATAACTTGCTCATTTTCTTTGGACATTGAGACCCCAAAATACTTGGAAATATTTCTGGTACCCAATAGCTTGACAATTATCATTTGCAATTATGGCAGTTATTCCTGGAATCATGACACTGCCCAGTTTGATCCTTTCCACTTTACCAGTCAAGAGCATCTAAACAGAGATTATCATGTATACTCACCTAATAGGAGACTCTTCACATGTTGTTCTGATAATGATGGTCATATTTGAGTATAGGATACACAAACAGGTCAACTCTGTGGCAACTCCATAACCATACCCAACAAGGTGTTTGCAATTGTCCTCTCATCTGCTATGAATGACTAATCTCTTGGCAACTAACTCATCGCTATTCATTACTGGAACACAAACACAACAAGTCTCTTTGATGTTTACACTGGCTGTTTGTATACTGAGTTTTGGAGTTAAGGACAAAACATAGCATTTATATGTGATGGAATAAAGCTAATAATCAGTGTTTGTCTATTTGTGATCTAGGACATAATAGATCTCATAATCAAGCATCATGATGGGTATAAGCTTAATCTAGGAGACATGGAGGATGGGTAAATGATGGGTCAGGACAATGAGTCACTATTTTGGGTTCCAGTTGAACACAGGAAAAATCTATGCCTCCTGCCTCAGTCTGAAATTACTTAGGGATGGTCAACAAAGCTAAACCTCTCTAACTTTAGGTACAGTAACAAGTAGACAGAATGCATTGATAAAAAGTGGTTGAAAGAGCTCAAGGACAAGGAAATGAAGATAGCAGGGCTACTTGGGTGAGAACACAAGATGCAGGATTCATTAAAGAATAAAACTGAACTGACTTTCAAGAGCTGTATCTGTTATAAAATATGTTTCATCATTTGTACCATAATGTTTGCAATGTGATTGTCATTGAACAGTGTGCTCATCATGTCTGCTATGTAGCACTCTCTTAAGGTATTGTCTCAAATTGGGATTGTAATACATACAACTTGACATAGTAATCTAGAGATATCCTTAAAGCCAGCATATTAATCTACCTGCATACAAAAACACCAATGGCAGTTATGACAGACAACATCCAATGCCAGCCTTTGGAGATGGCAAATAACTGGGGTGTGAATAACTTTACTGTGAGATGGAGAATCGTAAACCAAAAAAATAGACAGATTTAAGTACATGGGGATAAGCAAGCAACTGAAATTTTTTTTACATAATACAACAATGTCAGGCCATGTTAAATGAGCTAGTATAGCCAATGATCAAGAATCAATATTCCTAGAACAGAGGTCTATTTGCTGATGTTGATATATAGCAACTGAAACAAAACCAGAGCTTGTCTAAGGAATTGAGGATGGCTATGGTGGATTGTGGTATAGAACAGCAATATTGAGATAAACATTTAATTCTCTGATATTCCAACTTCTTGAAAGGGTATTGGCCTCAGTTGGGGACTAAGAGTATTCTGTATCATAGTCCCTATTCACTCACTATATTACAAACATGAGTTTGCCAGTAGATGAATGTTCATGTCATAGTTGAAGATAGACAAAGCAAAATACATCAAGTATGTGGTAGATAGTAGTGAGCAAAATTTTTGTAGGCATAAATGATGGTTGTGACTATAGCTAACAGTTATGTAAATGATGCTCATTTCTAAACCTTGACAGATTCGTCATACACACTTTTGCATCCCCTTGCCTAGTTATTCCAACAGATTTTCCTCTTGTTGAAACATTCATCTTTCTTCATTTCCTGCAGAGACATGAAATGATATTAATTTGATCAGTGGTAGCAACTGATAATAGAGGTAGCAAAAGCAAGGTCCAAAAACATGATGAATTTTGGATATAGATTCTTGGATACTATCCATCTTTTGAATAGACATTTAATATAATGCCCTACTTTCTACCAGAAACTGCCTAATAGCAAGATTCCATCAACCTTTATATATATAAATATCAACAGCACTCACTCAGTCTAAAACCCAAAGTCTCTCTACACACAGACTTGACTTGTTTCTGTAGTTAGGTCTGTAGTGGCAGGTACTCCATTATTGTCTTGGACACTTCTACCTAAAGGAGGAACATCAGCTAATAATTTACATGATGCTACATGAGTTTTGTAGAGGTCATGATATCTTTTAAACACACTCTATAGATCTGTTGAAGCTGATGACACTGTTGCTGGAAATGGAAGTTGGCACTGACTAAAGAATAGAACCTGTAATGTACTGGGAATAGATTATTCAATTCATCTCCATTCAACTCATTATCTATTTTCACAAGTGAAAGATAATGTTTCAATTGTCTGTATACTAATGTGACTTGGACGCAAAGACAGAAGAGTGTTAATGGGATGAAACTTCAAGTCCAGTCAGAGGAGATGTAGTATAAATGTTAATTAGTCTAGAATTCTTTCAGAATTTTCAAGGCTGCTAAAAGAATTAAGAACAGAAGAAAATAAAGGGATATGTAGTACTCATAAATCATCCAAACTCATGTTATATTGTAATTGTGTGAGTGAACATTCAAAGGTTTGAAAATGATGACCCAAAAAGAATCTTTAGTCCTGTTATCAGAGCACTCTTACTCTATGAAAACCTTTTTCATCCTGGAGGTTTAGTCAGTAACAATATAACATTAAGATGATATTATCTTCAGATTGTTTATACTTGAATTAGAAATGCTCCTACATATACATATACTCTAAACATCTAGTCTTTTCTAAATTGTTCCTGCTTTCACACTAAGCTAATCTGGAAAATGTAGTATCTGATAGCTTTATGGCCAATCTACAAAGTGTACTTACTGACCTATTAATCAATGCTGCATATCTTAAATAACAGTGCTCTTAGCATTTGTCAAGAATTCTTTCTTGAGATCAAATATCAATGATGTATGTATCTACTTATCTTGAGAATATCTCATCTAGTCAGCCAATTTTTGCTACATTTTGTACTTATTAAAGCTATGGTCAAGAAGATATTGGGCTGCTAGGAAACTCTCTCATTACTAAAAGTCCTTGGCTTTGCTATATCTTACACAATAACTCATTTTTACATTGGTAGATTGAAACTAGAGAAAATATGAATATTTTAGTCACAAGTGAGTACAATCTTGCAAATTTATAGTAAATTTAGTATGTCTAGATAGAATACCTAATGCATCTCAATACCAAATAGCATAAATGGTTAAATGTGTGACTCAATGTGTGACTCAATGTGACTATCATGACCCATCAGTGCTTATCTCCTGAGGACATAATTTCTAGTATCCTCACATGCACATTAGAAACTTTTTATGAATTTTACTCTGGCCTATATGATACAAGCCAAATTGTTGCTAATATAAAGAACAGTGTCCTCAATAGGTTCTGCACAAACCTGAAATCCAATCATTCAAAGTGTAATAGGTACAAACTTCTCATAACTATGTTGGACCATGCTCCTACAGATTCTGGAAAGAAATATATTGCAATATGTTTAGCCATTGCTGGAACAGATGGGTTGATGTAGTAACAGAAATAGCAGATCAATGGTTAGAGCATATGTTTTTCAAAAGTGAGTAATCCACTATTTGCTATTTTGGGCTTGCAATCTGAAATTTTATAGTGCTATCTATTTCTT
>Ga0157357_1001137_pt1 | contig 11194 bp, 7 predicted proteins | sample AttcapACBM1_FD_111485 | JGI IMG/M metagenome (GOLD analysis project Ga0157357, IMG submission 111485) | Fungus gardens microbial communities from leaf cutter ant in Botucatu, State of Sao Paulo, Brazil - Atta capiguara ACBM1 | ecosystem: Host-associated > Fungi > Mycelium > Unclassified ... | reverse complement strand
ATACAAGCTGAATGAAGTTTGTGACACAATACTGTACATATACCTACAATACTTGACTCCAGTATATCCAACCACTACTTTGTAAATAGAGATGATTTTCAAGCTTATACAATCTACTTCAAAACTTGCTTTGGAGTATTAGCAGAAAAAAGCACAAAGTTCAGAATCCTCAGTGAAAATGTTGTAGTTGTTGAGAGTAAGATGAATGGCCTATTAACATGACAATGAAAAAAGTACTCCACTGCCTAAATTTTGTGGTAAATCTCATATCTATTCTAGAGTTAACAAACTCCAGTGTTACACCAGATAATGTGTTTTTGCAAAAACATATACTCTTATAAGGTTTTTAAGTATATAAGATCTTTTTGAAGATATTAGCAAGAAGATCTTACACTCCTAGATGATACCTCAGGTCCTCTTGAGTAGATACCAGCTTAAGAGATAGTATGGTAGCTATTAATAAAACTAGATCTCAAGAAGAAGAGATCTTTAGGGATAAGAAATACCACTCACAAATGACTAGTTACAAATTATGAGCACTTTACATGGTTACAAATGTTTAGATAGTTAGATAAAGCAGGAACACATTAGATCAGAAGCTAGTAGAGTATCATATACCAAGTTCACCTATCTGGAGAAAATATTCTTGTAGTGATACTGCTTCTCAACATCTAATCTACAAGCTTGCCTTTCTTGCAACACACCTATGTGATAGTGATGCAACAATCTAGATATTCTGTCTTCCATGACAAAGATACTCCTATCTGACTTGGTCTTCCATGATAGAGTCATACTCCTGTCAGTGTCTCAACACTGAAACCTCTGCTCAGGATAATAGAGGATATACCACTGAAACTCTGAGTATTTCCTATAGTTATTCCTTGTATAAGACTAGTAGTTACACTGTAATTTGCTAGTCTGATAATCAACAAAGATAACTCTTATTGAACTCAATCTCCAGTGTCCAATAGTGATACACCAATCAGCACTCACTCCTATCTCGGACTTCTTTCTTTTATCTAAAGTTGTGACCATGTGGTAAACAGATGGTGCAGCATATAAGCTGAAGCCAAGGTTGTTCTACAAGTCTGCACATCTCCAAGCCTATCTTGTGGACTTTCATCCCCTGTGTGAACCACACCTGACATAGAGTCTAAAATGGTAGAGCAAGTAGGAACAACCATAGAAACAGTAATGAATGAATGAAATAGACACTTGTGAGTAGGAATCAATTATTGGGTTGATATTAGGTAGCAAATAAAAAAATAGCCATATACTTACAAGCTTTCAAAAAGCTTTCTTATAGTTTTAGTCTTTATTCCCTAGTTCTATTTTTTGTATTTTTAGACTAATACATAAGCCACAAGTAAAGAGGAGTAAGAAAAAGACTTCCATCCAAATATCCCCACTTAAGAAGTTTGAATCTCTATTTTATTGAGTAAGCATTGCTAGTATCTGTTATAACTTTCAGATGAGTTTTGGAGAGTTCTAGAAGTCTGAGAAAGACTAGCAAGGTGAGTGTCAGTTGATATCTTCAGTTGTAAGGTTTAAATTAAGAGGTGTCTTTAGGATATATTATCTTACATAGTGTAAGATTCACTGTTTAGAAGTATGTTAGCAAGGAAAAGCATTTATAAGTGGATGTTACTCATATATTCCTTTTAATAAAATATTCTTTCTAACTTCATTCTTTTGTATTTACAAAAGCTTTTTTATATGTTCTAATCTTCTTTTATATTATTGTTTCTGCACCCTTTCCTCAATTCCTAAAGCTGATATTATTTCCTTTGAATTCTTTAGTACACAGTTAAGAGCTAGTATTACGTAGTTCTTGTTATACTCTAGCATAACCTCTTTTTTACTTGACCCCTGTCACTATAATAGAGCTAAACTCAAGCTCATTGGATATATTGACATTAATTTTTCAGGTGACTTAACAATCAACTAATGGATATGTCTTCCTTATAGAAGGTAGACCAGTATCCTAGTGCACAAAACAACAAGAAACAGTCACTTTTTCAATAACTGAAGTAGAATATATTGGTATGACTATAGCAACCTAACAATCTATCTGACTATAGAATTTTCTTAATGAAATTGACCTGAAGTAAGAGAGGTCAGATGAAATTTGATGTGACAACAACAGAGCTATCTCATTGACTGAAACAACTAAGAAACACTGACATGCCAAGCATATTGATGTTAAGTACCACTTCATCTGAGAAAAGGTAGAGATGGGAGACATAAAAATAACAAAGAACAGGTCTGAAGATAACATAGTGGATTTCATAACAAAGACCTTAACTAAGAACTACTTAAAAGAAGTGGGTATGAAGATTAGGCCAAAGAGAATGCCAAATATAAGAAAGTAGAATAATATACTTTGTTAGGAAAAGTGTTAGTGTGATAAAGTTTAGACAGCTGTCTTACTTGGACCATTATCTCATTTTTATTCTATTTCAAATAATCTTTGACTATTATTGTCAGAATTAAAGATGATGGACTTTATTTGAGGGTTTGTTATCTACTAAGCAAGCTTGACTACAGTGAATCTTATATCAGAATATGAGCTAATCATTAGATATATCAGAAATCTGATCAACTATTAGTACTTTTGATAAAAACTGGAGTTGCACTGCTTATCATTAGTTAAACATATAGCCCAATAACAGTGGAATACTTGTTAGATTAGTTGTTATATTAAAACACATTAGAACTTTGTTCAAGTACTCAGATTGGCCTACAAAGATCTTTTAATTCTTATAATTGCAACTTATATACATTTCAAGAAACTTTTTGATTTCCCTAAGGTTACAATATTTCCATTTTGTCATAAATTTCCACTTCAACTCTATGAAGAGTAGAAAATATTTTGAATCTATAAAGTAGATATCATTGACATAGATGATTTGTTAAGAGTGATTCACACTTACTAGGATTATCTATAAGTAGTATAGAAGATAGATCAAGAAGGTGCTTTGGAAAAGGAGATTTGGATATACTTAGTACAAGTATAGTATAATCTAAGTTGATAATCAGACTATATAGTAGATAACATTCTTAAATACAGAAATAGTAACCTAATGATACTCTACTACTGTGCATACTCTGTGTTGTTAAGCACCACAGGTTATTTTCATTCTGTTTCTTATTTTTTTATTTTCCATTTATTCTCTATTTTTGTACTTAGAGTTAGAGATTAGTATGATACCACTATATAACTGTTATAAACTGTCATACAACATGATATAGTGTTACACATTGGTTACATATCATATAATACAGTCACAAGTCATGGTCACATGATCACATGTTACATGAAAAGTTGTAAAAGATTCTAGAATAATAATATTATGTTATATATCAATAGTATGTAGTATATATGTCCTTTAGGATAGGTTAGGTTTAGTATAGTATAGACCATTAGCCAAGTGTATATAAAGTAGATACTTTATACTTGGAACTCCATTAAGTTCTTTTATATTAACCTAATACAAGATTTATACATGATCAATCACATCTGCTCTCACTTTTAAACTAGAAGTTTTTATTTATCTCTCTGAGTTGTTAACTATTACATTAAACACTGAAGTGAAACTTTACCTAGTCTCTGACAATATTGTACTATAATGGGTAGAGTATCTAATATAGCTGTGAACTGCTATATCAAACACTAGGTCTCTGACAATGTTGTATTACAATAATTACCTTCCTTTATTTGTATATTATTATAACTCCATTGTAAATCTAACTCAGTAAATACTTTTTTTGTACCAATATTTTATATATTATCTGATATCAAAGGTAAAGGATAATTTTTGTTTACAGTCCATTCATTTAGATACCTATAGTCTTAAACTACTCTCTTATAACCATTTTTTGCTCTACAAAGAATATAAATGCTATCTGAGATAACCTTGAGAATCTAATATATCCTTTTCTCAATTGTTCATTAATGAACTCATACACATCCCCTCTCTTCTCTCTTGACAATAGATAAATCTTCCCCTTTCTTGGTACAAACTCTTCTTTCAACTCAATTGTATGATCCTATATCTTCCTTGTTGATATCTACTCACTTGCTTTCTTTTTGAATATATAGATCTATTTGTGAAACCTAAGAGATACCAATTTTATGGCCTCTTCTTTAAATTTTGCCACCTCCCTTTCCTTATTCCAAATCTTCTACTTCTTTACTATTTTCTTCACTTCCACTTCTTTCTTCTTTTTTCACTTTTTCTTCTTCTCTTCTTTCTTCTTTTGTTCCTTTTCTTCTCACTTCTTTCCTTATTCTTCCTTCTTTTCTTCTTTCTTTTGTTTTTGCTATCTAGTTTTCCCTATTTTGGTCTCTACTGCTTTCCACACTTCTTTAGGCACCTTGTTATCTTCATCTCCCCCATTCTCCAGTTAATCTCAAGGTTATAGTAAGCAAACCATAGTATACTCAGAAGCATATTTCATTCCTGCCCTCCAATCACATTTATCTCCATTCTTTTCCTATGTTCCTTGTTGAATATATTTACCTCTACTGTATTTTTAAATCCTTGTTTTCTTGCAAATTCAGAGCTTATGACAAATCCCCTTGCCCTACTATTCAAAAATGCTTTCACTGTTATTCTTTTCTGTGTATCAACTCATTTTGCCTATCTTCACTATTACTTATCTAAGGTTTTTCTCTAAATTTGGAGTACCAGCTTACATTATATGATTAGCTAGTACAGCAAAATTTTTTGGAGGACTCAGTCAAGGCTCTGATCCCCTTCTTCTTTTAAATTATGTATATTGTTCCTATATTCAATTCTCCTCCCCTCACCAATTCTTTTCTAATTGCAACAATAACATGCTAAATGTTCAAAACTGCCACAGTTGTAGCAGTTCTTTCTCTAGTCTATCTCTACTGCACAAGGGTTCTGTCTTAGCATGAACTCTATTCTTTGCTGTTTCTGTGCCAAATTCCTTATCACTACTACATTTTTTCTTTTCACACTCTCTATTAGAGAAGGTCTAGTTGGCACCCACTATTCTTTCTACCTTTTCTGCCATACTTGAGGTAGGAATAATCATAGCCTAAACCCCTCTTGAATGTTCATTATTCCTATTGACTTCTATTCTTAATTCCCACTTTCTTTCTTGTCTCTCTTTCTCTCTTTCTCTCTCCTACTCTTTCTTAAATGTCTGTCCAAATTAATAGCTTACTTATACTACTACTCAATTTTCCTTAGAGATTGTTCTGCCTCCATTAGTTTTCTTCTAATAATGCCATTCATCTCTCTCTTAAAATCTTCTACCTCATTCCTTATATCCACTTTCCCTTATTACTCTTTTAAACTCTTGTACAAATTCTACTATTATTATTCTTTCTTGTTCTACTTTTTGAACTTAGCTACTTTGGCCAACTCATTATCTCTTCTACCAAAATCTCTCTTCAGCTCTGCCAGAAAATTCCTTGCTGATGCAAATTCCAGTTCTTCTATTTTCAGATTTTCCAGCATATTCTCCTTCCAAATATTTACTAACCTCCCTGCACATATGTCAAAATCCACTATACTTGCTCCTCCACTTCTATCTCCCTTATATGAAGACTTAGACTCAAGTGATAGAGCAAAAGAATAACCTTGTATAGGGTTTATACAAGAGAACTCAATAAAGTTTCTAGTACATTATACATAAGATCAATATGTGGAAACATATTGTATAACATTATTGTTCTAGAATCTTTTATACCTTTCTCCTATGTTATGTGATTGGATGACTGTGACAATGACAGATTTTGTAACAGTCACATGTAACATCATACTATAACTCTAATTCTAAGTCTTCAAATAAGAAAATAATTGAAAGTAAAAAAGAAAAAAGAAAAAAAAACAGAGTCTATTGTCTTTGATTATAATATATTATTCTTATTCTAATATATAACTTACATGATGTGATAAAGACTACTATCTGACTTGCTTCTCTATTGAATAAAGATATTTTTACTATCTTTGTCTAGTATTCTGTTCTAGATCTTGAAATTACTTTTTTTCTCTTTTGCTACTCTTACTGCCATTTCTACTAACTATACCTGCATCACTACCATTTGTTCTACTTGTTGCTTTGGTAAAAGCTGCAACTGCTTTACTTGATTGTGTTGGCTTATATTATAAAGAAGAGAGAAATAAATAGTGTGTTAGAGTTAAAGATAGTAGACTCTATTTATTTTCATTTTTTTAAATGAATTTTTTAAAAAATCAACAATTTATTACACAGAACACAATGATAACACTGTAATTACTTAAATAAGAGAAAAAGGAAAGGAACAAAAAAAGAAAAATATAAGAGACAAAATACTACACTAGATAGAATGTCACAGCTGTATAATGTCTTTCTTGAAGCAAAATGCTTCTGGATTGAATTTAAGAAATATAAGAACATATTTGAGAAACTCCTTTTTAGAATTCCATGATTTCATATACTATACACACTCATATAAAATATACATCCTTATCTCTATAGAAGAATTGCCACATGAGTATACAATAGACCTATTAGGGAAAATTTTTTGTCTGTATTCACCAATGGAAGCATGATTTGTAGTAATTCTTGTGATGTATACACACAATGAGTTAGATGTGCTGAAGTGTTTCAGTTAAGCATTACCTTTAGAGAAGATAGGATGAATAGGTTAATTGTCATCATTATTCAGATCAAGAAAATAGTTTTCTTCATAGTTTGATACTTGGAAGTACATCTACCACCTTTTGACAATAGAATCACATTCTTCTTTTTTACTAAATTTCTATGATAATTTTCTAGATAATATAAGATTCATCTTATGACATTTTGATTCTTTGTCAGCCAGTAAATGAGGAGGCCATTTGTTATTACTAGGAAAATCCCAGAAAAAAATTGAGTTGTTATCATTCCTATTAAAGAACTTTCTCAGATTACTTGATATGGCAATGGTATATATATAATGCCTTGTATTTTAGATGCTCAACTAATGCTATATCTAATAGCAAAAAGTTCAGCTTCTGTTGACAATATGTTCATTGTATGATAAACAGTTTTGGTGATGATTTCATGTCTTGATTAATTCTAGTAAATGTTATTGAGTTTGTTTTGATGAGCAATTTTTACATTGGCATCTTTTCAGTTAACTAAATGAAAAGAAAAATGATCAGAGAATGTGTTTATAAGACAAAAACCAAGAGAAATTTCTTTATTTAAAATGTCAAAAGCTGGAAAAATCTCATTTAGACAATTGGGGTTCTTGATCTTTAAGCATTGTTTAGAGATAAGATGACAAGTAGTTATGCAATAAGAAGTGGCTTTCTTGGAGTGATGTTTGTCTAAAAGGGAATTTATAGCATGTTATTTAGGAAGAGATGCCACTCAAAGATGATGACATCCAATGATTTTGTCAAGGTAGAAGTAAATAGATATAAGACTAACTATTGTCTCAATACTCCATGATGGTGATGTGCAAAATACTTTTGTGATCTATAAAGCTGCTCTTTTCTGTATTTTCTTCAATTCTTTAAGAGGTTGGAATAAAAACACTCTGTTAGAGATAAATCATACTCACTGGGTTATCCATGATAGCAGCATAGAAGACAGGATAAAAGAGGAACTTAGCAACTTGAGTGTCAAGAAGGGGCCAAAAGTGATACTACATAGATGAGATGACCTTGGCTTTAACAGATAACATTATGTGGTTATAATTTCAGATAATAGAAGGTTTGGATAGAGAAGTGCAAGTGTGGTATAATTCAAGTTGATTATCAGACTAGAGAACAATATATCATAACTATGTTCTTAAATATGAAAGTGACAATCTAATAATATTTACTCTACACATACTCTAGATGGCTGGTCACTGCAGGTATTGTCATTTAGACTCCATGAATTAGTAAAGAATATAAGATCAGAATCTTTGGTCCTTAAATTGATGGTAGTTGGAATTAGAGTGTTATCCACACCAAAAGCACAGATGTTAGAGAGTATATATGATATGTTTCTTTCAAATACCAAAGCTGGAATCTATATAAAATGATTGGTAAAACACATGTCCTATACAATAGATTTTTGTGTGTTGGAGACAAATCTCTCATTGAGTTTCCTAACATCTTCATGTCTTTAATCATAGATAATACTTTATTAGCATAGTAGTGAATGTATTGATAAAAAGAAAGTTTCTTGTCAAAGAAAAACCCTAAATATTACCATGTATTTTTGGGTTTGAGTTAAGATCCTTCTACAGACCTTAGATCTAGTGGAGGCAGATTAAAAAAGAAGTGAGATTGATATCATGATGATTAAGAATGTTTTTTCTAAGTGAAAAACATAACTTGATGAATCTAATATTGATATAGGTAATAACTCTTGAATCATTATTATTACCAATTGAAGATCTTATAAACATAATCCATAAAGGATGGTGAGGAGCTTCTATAATAACTTCTTCTTCAGAAATAGAGCTCAGAATACTATGGATTACCAACCAAAAAAGTTCTTGAATAAATAAAATATCAAAATTTTTATTATTTTCTAAAATAGTGTTAGTAAAAAGTTTGTTCTTTCAAACATTTTGTGAAAATATTTTTAGAGTTTTTAAATTCATTGTTTTATTCTGCTCACAGCTAAGTGAATTGAACTTGCTCTGATTTCTTAGAGCTCTTGAGACTTCTTGGCATACCATTCTCAGTTAAATCTATATTTCCAGAATGGACAACTATTGCTATTTACTTGATGTTCACCTTTGCAATTGATACACTTAAATAAATAAGGACAGGATTCTCCTTTCTTGATTTTGATTTTAGAAGGATTTATTTTGAAGTTGGCTTTGCAACATCATACTATATTCCTATAATGTTTGACTTTATAGGGACCATTGTATTTTTGGCATTTGGAATCATGTAAGCAACAAGAAAATGTTATATGTTCCTACTTTCAGCAGTTCTTGCATTGGGGAACATCTGAGTTCATATTAGTGCCTCTGATAGTTGGAATTTGACAACCTATATTAAAGCATTTATTAATGAGGCCTTTTGCTTTCAAATTATTTTTAGAATCCCAAATATTGATTCAAATAACAGCTATGTCTAATTTGGGAGATGTCTTGATAACCTGTGGATATGATGTTAAAACAACATCATTAAAGATGTGGGACTTCTTAATAACTTCCTCTACTATATCAGAAGTAATCAGCAAGTTTGTTTTTTCTAAAAAGTAAGAAACCTCCAGGATTTTGAGATATAACTTGGATAGAGAAGGTTGAGAACTCATAACATTTTCTGAGTCAATATTGTTCAGGTTTTTGACATATCTTTCCACAATGTTCAAGTTCAACAAAGTCACTGTCTTATTAGTAGTAATAATAATTGTTACCATTCTAATCTCTTAGAGTTGGAATAAGAACAGAACCTTGAATTGGATAATCACAAGAGAACTCAATGGAGTCTTAAGTACAAACTATTCTATCTTATATACCACAGACTATGGTCTGTGCACATACTACAACTATCCTACCCTAAAGTATATATACTTTTTATAAGGCCAACATACTAATATTATACTATATGATATTATTTGTTCTACAACTTCCTCTATGTCATGTGATTATGTGACAGTTGTGACAATGACAGTAAAGTTACACTACAGCCCTAACCCTAAGTCAAGAATAAAATAAAATAGAATGAAAAATAAAAGGAAAAATAAAATGAACTAAGTCTTACATTTATAATTCTAACAATAATACTCTTATTGTTAGAGTAAATGAAGTTAGCTGAGATTTCAGATTTCAGACCTTTTAGTAGTCTATTGATGTTTAATATATAGATGTTGGCCTGCAATATGATAATATTGGAGTTATTTGCACTCATAAGGATTATAATATGCTTTCTAGATAAACCTTTGGTGATTATATTGACTTTCAGTTTTTCTTTCATTTCTTTGCTATTGGTGATATTATAGATTTCAATAATCTTGTTTAAAGTCAGTTTAGAAAATGTGTTCTTGATTTTGATGATGTTATTGATGTTGCTTTTGGAAGTCTAAGCATAAAAGTGATTGTTAGAGTTAGAAACTAATCAGTTGTTAGTATTCAACAATTGAGTTTTTTTGAAGTATTTCAATTTTTCCAAGATACTTTTACTAGGCCTCAGAAGAATGTGAGGGAGAATTCTCAAAATATCTATTTGTTTATCTTTGCCTAGATTTGGAATTTTTGCTAGTTTTCTATTAAATTAAGAAAACATATATTATCTGAAAGTTATTTCCTTGTTATTAATAGTTAGTTTATTTCAACCAGATTTATAAATAGTATTGATAAATTCCCAGGCTGTAAAACCAAACTCTGTAATCTAAGAAATGTCTTTACCTAATCTATTGTCTAATGATTTCTGTTTGATGAATGAGGCTATTCTAGGTAGAGAATAGATGATATTCTTTGTATTATCTATTAAGAATTCATCAATACCAAACAAGAAAATTGGAGCAAAGTTACTATTCTACAATAGTAAGTTAGCTAGTTGATTATCTTGATATGAAATGACTGATAGTTCCAAATCAGGAGTTTAAGTTTTGTTATTTTGAGACAGAAGAGCAGGAATGCTTGACATATTTAAGAAAGTATTGTTCTGAGATAGGATTAGCTATTTCTCTAACTTATATTGTTTAGTCTATGATAAATTATTATACTAGGCTTTTACTCATTCTGTATAATCTATAGACATTTCTCTTTGACTACTGTCATTAAATAAAATAGATTGGCTTCTTTAACAACCTCTTTAGATATTGTCTTCAGTATTTATAAACTAAAACTCTGGTTGAATATTATTGTTTGAATGAGAATGATACTATAGTTGAGACTGGAAAGTAAAAGAATTTAATATATTTGCTAGTTTTCTATTGAGTGCTACTATACAAGATAGTGGTAAGAGAGAGGAGCAATGCTATTTATTTTTCATTTTCATTTTTCATTTTCATTTAGCTTATTTTCATACTTAGAATTAGAGTTTAGTGTGTTGGTTACATATTATCACATGATGCTGTTACAAGTCACAGTTACACAATCATATATCACAAAAGAATGTGGAAGATTCTGGAACAATAATATCATTCTATATGTTAATGGCATGTAATATGTATATGTCAAGATCAAAGAAGGTGGACTTGACTTATTTTATTTTTCTTTTCTTTTTTATTTTCTTTT
>Ga0157357_1001136_pt1 | contig 11196 bp, 10 predicted proteins | sample AttcapACBM1_FD_111485 | JGI IMG/M metagenome (GOLD analysis project Ga0157357, IMG submission 111485) | Fungus gardens microbial communities from leaf cutter ant in Botucatu, State of Sao Paulo, Brazil - Atta capiguara ACBM1 | ecosystem: Host-associated > Fungi > Mycelium > Unclassified ... | reverse complement strand
TTCGAACATACAATTGGTTCTTGGTACGTCCTGTGGCTACGTCGTCCATCCAGGCTGATTCACAAGTCAATATTCAGAGTCAGGCAAAACGTCGACTATCAAGATGGACGGTTTGTCATCGTCAGCTATCCTTAAGCAACTCATGTTAGCAGCGGGTGGAGATAATTGGATGGAATATGAGGAAAATCGGAGGGCACAAGGGTTGCACAGTACTCTGGGTCCGGATAAGAAACTCACTGCATCTATTCAGCCTGTAACACCTACCAGGTCAGCCTCATCTCGAAAAATTCGTGCCTCAGCTTGAGACTAGATTCGGTTCCACTTCCTTACCGTGTAACACCGCTATATGTTGAGCAGGCATGATGAATAATATCATTAACACCTACTCAAGACAGCGCAAATAATGATTCTACGTTACTTAGGCGTGATGCAGCCAGCGAAAAATACAATTACGCCCAAGCCGAAGATGATGCTGCCTAGGTCATTCAGAAAGAACGTGACGGTGTTAAAAACTCCCAGTATCATCTTGATCAAATCAAAGACATCTTGACGCAGCCCGACAGAACGGATGGGCTGGAAGACATCAAGGGTAAGAAATAATTAGGTTGTGGATGCGATCGCAACGTACAAAAACATTTCGGAGTGAATCGAAGTGGAGAACAGCTTCCAATGCAATGAACGCCCAGAAGAAGGCCTAACCACAGATGGAGAAAAGGCTGAATAAACAAACAAGCATGAGAAATCCACTGACGGGTTGAGGCTGCACTATGAATGTCTGCAAGAGTCCCAGCATATTCCTGTTTTCGCCTAAAACAGCCCACCGCGTCCACCGGCCCACATCCAAAGAGCCCACACGAGATCGGTACACAGAAGGCTCAAGGAAGAACACAAAATATGCTAACAGTAGCCATGCCGTCACCAACTGGATAATCCTCCTGATTGCCTTGTCGCGCTGCAGTGTATCAACCTCTGGACTGGTAGCCTGGGTGCCCTGCCTCACTTGCTGCAGGAAATTGAACATGTCCGAACTTGAGGCTCCAGCGCTAAGCGAAGCCAACATTTCGATGATAGGATCGGCATCAGCCTGCCCATCAGAACCTAGAGACCTCGGACTACGACCTCGACCCGACGCAGATACACCACTGGACATACTGCCTGAAGGATTAGAGAATGGCGAGTCGACATTGACAGGTGCACGGCGGAGCCGTTCTTGTAGCTCAGGAGACCATACAGAATCATCTATACTACTGAAATGTGATTCAGGAGTAATAGAAGGTGACGGAGCTGAAGGTAGCGCTGTTGTTAGCTTGCTAGTTATAGATCCCGATGAAGGAGAAATAGGGACTCGAGAAGGTGTTGATACTTGTGGGCTGCCCTCCCCAAGGAAACTATTTGAACGCGACGAAGCATCTGTACACATTGAATTCCAGAACCCGAAAGATTTAATTGAACCTACTGTCACTTCCCAGATATACACCCTCCTCGCCTCTTGCACTTGTTGTGAGCTTGGCGAGACGGTCACCACGTTTCGCAAGAATGGCTTTTCGACGAGCTTCTGCACGTTCAGCGGCGCTTGACATGGTGGAAGAGTTTGAAAATGTGTTGGCTCACTGACATCAATAACAGTCACATGCATCTGAATCCCACGTCAGGCTCTTCTATTGTCCTTATTAACCTCTCTTTTTCCTTCTGTCTCTCTTTCTTTTGCAAATCTTACTCCTCGTCCGGGAATTTCATCAGATCGGCTACTGAATGATTAACCAAGACCTGGAACTATACAGCGTCATAACCGATGTTCAAATAAAGTGGATAACCAATCCCAAGAATCCAAGAAATTGGTCATTCAGGATAAAACGGGTAGTAAGTTGCCTTTCGGTGTCTTCACAGAGCTCGTCTTTTACAAGTTCCCACCATTTGCTTCATCAATGGCAGTAAATTACTCAGATAAGACTTAAAATTCAGGTGACATATGCGCCTGCACTTTTGGTATAGATGGTCAGCACAAGCGCAAACTTATTGGTGAGTTCCTATTTCATGTCAACCTTGTAAGCGGTTTTTCGCGAGGAGTTGTACCGGAGTTGTACCTTGACCACGCCGCAATTACAGTCTCCTTTTCCGACTTTATTTCGTAGACACATCACATTCACCTATGCGTCATCTTGCTCTCGCCCCCACCTCCGTGAATTACATGTTGATACATTTTTTCTAAGGTCGGGATACCATTATCTATCACTGTGTTGAAAGGATGCATCTAACAATCCCCTCAATGATTGGCAAAAAAGTGCCGCTGGTCATGGTCATATGCAACACGATTTTGTTCAAAATCTCTCTTTTTCTGCATCTACTTATACCCTACTTGATACACGTATTGCCATTCAGATATACATGCATGATATCGAAGCCTCGGCTAGAGTAAGAAAGCTTTTATCCAGCGATACCAAGCTGTCCTGTGAGGACACCATCGACCAAACGTTCAGGCCAGCCTCCTCCAGTTCCAGGAGAAATATCGCTTTTATCACTTTTCGTCTGGATCACAAGGCTGGGTACAACTGTGTAACTCTTTATTTTTCCAATTTCGATGAGCCAAGCAATAGCCTGGTCGATGGCCCGCGAATAGGCGAAAGGAGGATACCGGAGGTAGAGCAGGAGTCTGCGTGCACCTCTTTTGGATACCACATAAGCATGAGTGCATTTGGGCTGGTTTGATGGGTAGAGTCGGCTTCGGCTTCGCCTGAGAGTACTGTTTGTGTACAACGACACTGATTTCGACAAGGTGACAGGTAAAGGTGAATACCTTTTCTCGTCAGACCAACAATGTCCTAATCAGGAGGGTATGAGCAATTTCAAAGAGTGGATATTAGTCCATAAGGGTTGATGTACCTAGGAATACCATGTCCCATCCTTTGGGAAGCGACGTCCACAAGATCTTCAATTGTTGGATAGTATCCTTCTCCATGTCTATGTCATCTTCAAGAATTATATAGGCACTGTCGAAATCTTTATCCTTATTGTTGGCAATTGTGTGGATCACAGATACATGCGAATACCAGCATGCGATCCGTGCACGGCTGAGGACCAAATGCTCAGGAAGGCTGGAATTGAAGTCCAAAATTCGGTAGTTCTGCACAGCACATCCAGTTGGGCGATAAGGCGTGATGTTGAGAACAGCTCCAGGGGTAGACCAGACAGTGTCACTCCAAAAGTCGATTGGGACTGAGGATTGGGCCAGCTGATCAATGTCATCTGGCCAAGAGAACTTAACAGTACCGGGGTGACCGAGTGATGAATCATGATCGCTCAGTATGATTGGCTGGCCATCGCGTACTCGTAAGACCCATTCCCATATTCTCTGCGTGAGTTCGTTTGTGCTTTGCAGTCCATCAACGTAAGTCCACTGTAGACCCAAGGTCTTGCGCAGAGCTTCCATTCGAATCCTCCGGTCCTTTCTTGTGGGTAGAGTTATCATGTACAATCTTCTCGCCACGCCCAGAGTTACACTTGTTGGAAAGGTCTCTGTACTTGAGGTGAGCCAAGCTTGGGAAATGTGCGGACGGTCATCCGGAAACCTGGTCAGCCAGAAGAAGAAGAGAAATCCTATTAATGCAACCGCGAAAAAAACGGTGCGTCTGGATGTCGCGATAAGTGTATGAATGATAGTAAATATGGAATTGCAGCACATGGCCCTAAATGGAGATAACAAAAGTTCGGGATACAAGTGGCTTTCACAATGTTTCCCACATTCAGATCATGTGTGTGTCTAGACTTGCAATCTCCATCCTGAAACTCGAACCTTAATTTTGAGGTTTGGATGTTCCGCTATCTACTGTGGTAGGCCATGATAAACACTGAGCCTTTTGGAAATTAACTGGCATTGGCAGATAGAGAAGTTCATGCCAACCATGGCACGGGGTTAAGTATTGAAGCTTGGAGCCTTGAAGCTTTCAGGAAGTGGTTGAGGCACCATAGAAACCAACAACACGATCCCTTGCAATCTACACTACTTGACTGTCACTCAAACAGTCTCCAAGACTCTTCTGGTCGCTGCTGCTGTTGCTGTTGCTCAAATGCCCGAGAAAAATTAAGGAAATGCTGTGTCACCCTATATTTGGAACGGAACACCTGATCCTCCATACCTTGCAATAGACGGTTAGACTCGTTTATCAGAGGGATGAACATGAGACATGGGCATGAGACTCCTCTTGACATGCGCAATTTTGAAAACCATGTGGGTTCTGCGATATCATGCCTTGCCGGGAATTTTACGGATTCTCTGGCTGGTATGAACAGATCCAAATGGAGCTTATTCTTGTGCTGCCCGGTCGTCACTCCCTTAGTTAAGTCCACGCCTGACCCTCCTACAGGCGTTACATGTGGACCCCAGAGTCGAATAGTTCACAGGCCCTGAGGCTATAAATCACGTTCCATCACGGCTTTGCTCTCCTAAGGACATCTCAAGTCCCACCAATATGGTTGAACCCAATCCGTATTATGTTGTGACGGGCGAGCAGCATTCCGGCCAAAACTTTGTGGACGATGAAAAGAAGTTGGAGGAGGGCATATCTGAGGCTATTGACGGTAAGCTGGATTAGTTCTGGTTCATCAAATTATTCAGGAGCGACGATTGGATAGAAAGTCAAATGAATGTATGTAACAAATATGCTGCCTACATTTTCCTTGCGGACTCGCTCATATTTGACTTGGAAGGACTTGACCGGTGCAGGATTCGACGATCCCAACTTGGACAAGGAACATCTAAGTCTTGAAGATGAGAGTCCCTACCCGGAAGTCCGTTCTGCTGTAGCTAACACGGATGACCCAACCATACCCGTTGCGACTCTGCGAGCTTGGGTGATTGGTATTATCTGGTCCATCCTTATTCCGGGTTTGAACCAATTTTTCTTCTTCCGGTACCCCTCGGTCACCATTACTGGCATTGTCGCACAATTGTTGTCGTTTCCAATTGGTAGGGCTGCTGCCGCGTTTTTGCCAAACTGGTCTATTTTTGGCTTGAAACTGAACCCGGGCCCTTTCACCGTAAAGGAACATGTTTTGGTCACGGTACGCTCTCTATCTTCGATTCCATACAATTTTAACGCCCATACGAAAATAGATAATGGTGTGCATTCAAATAAAGAGAAAATATGGTTTGCTAATCACTATCAGGCTACTGTTGGCTGGCAATCGGCATATGCAACCGATATCATAGCAGTTCAGCGCGTGTATTATAATCAAACTTACAACTTCAGCTGTACGTGGATTGCTTATCTCCAAGAAATGACTATGATGCTCACTACTGTTCTCATCGGTAGATCAATGGTTTCTTGTAATGTCTACCCAGCTGATTGGCTTTTCTATTGGTGGCATTGCCAAACGGTTCCTTGTGTCCCCACCAACAATGATCTGGCCGACTAATCTGGTTAATTGTGCTTTGTTTAATACTTTGCATTCTCAACAATACGCTGGCATCGGTACGCGAGGTGGTATTAGTCGTGAACGTTTCTTCGTCTATTGCTTCCTCGGCTCCTTTGCATGGTGTACGTCTCCTTGATAGGAAAGATTTCCACGTACTCATAGCAGCATCTTATAGACTTTTTCCCTGGCTATATTTGTGAGTGTGATTGCGAGAACTCTAAACTTGGCTTATCTTCGCAGTCCAAGCTCTTTCGTACTTCTCCTGGGTCACTTGGATTAGACCGGAAAATACAAGTAAGTATGTCAATTTGACCCACGATCTGTCATTTATATATTGTCACTCATCAAGCCCTTGCTCAGTTGTTCGGGTATGTCCAAAATCTGTATTCCTATAGAATTATTCACTAGATCTGCTTCTAAATCTAGCTATGTCCATGGTATGGTAAGATTGCCAGTGACGCTTATTCGATTTTCCCTTGTGAATTTCAGCAATCATATAGGGAATGTCATCTATAACTTTTGACTGGAGTCAAATAGCGTGAGCATGAGTCCACATCAATTTCTAAGACATGCCGCTCACGAATTGATGATTTACTCAGATACATTGGATCACCTTTGGCTACTCCTTGTAGGCATTTTGGCCAGTATCCTACGTGATTCTCGCGATACTGACTCACACCAAAACCAAGGGTGGGCCGAGGTGAACATTTTCGTCGGATTTTTGTTCTTCTTCTGTGAGATTATGAGATTATTTTCTCTCTTCGTCGCTAATATTTTTCGATAGGGTTCCTGTGCCCATTATTGCACGTGGGTCCTTAAGCCTCTTTTTAAAGACGCACTCTCATGTCCCTGCAGTTTACCAACACTTGGTACGCGGAATACATGCCGTGAGTGCCTATCCTATCTTGAAGCCCTGAGAGAGGAGAGTTGATAGGTATTCTGCCATAGTATCTCGTCTCGTATCTCCTATGATAATACTGGCGGGACATACAATGTCACCAGAATCCTCACACCAGAATCTACCATTGACCTTGATGCTTACCATAGTTACAGTCCACTTTTCATTTCGTGAGCACTGTATCCCTTGAAACTTTGGATATTTACGCTCTCTTCCTTTCAGTACTACTTTTGCTATTTCCTATGGGTGAGAACTTGGTGTTGTAGTGTTTCTGCAAACTCTAATGGCTTTGAACAGCCTTTCCTTCGCTTCTATCACAGCCACCCTGATGCATGCATTCCTCTATTTCCGGGAACAGATATGGGTCCAGGCCCGTCGTTCTCTACACGAGCAGGCTGACATCCATGCGCGGTTGATGGCCCGTTATCCGCAAGGTGATGGATACTCTTGGCTATTTTCCTCTACTTCGCCAAGTACAAAACTGATATGATCGGTCTTGTTCCTCAGTCCCGGAATGGTGGTACCTCATCGTCTTCGCATCCATGTTCGCATTGGGCATTATTAGTATCGAAGTGTGGCCAACCCAGATGCCAGTATGGGCATTTATTCTTGCCTTGGTCATATGTGAGCTCCCCGAGTATGTGCAGAAACGTCAGCTAATCTCACTTTTACTATATAGCCTTCGCCTATGTGATCCCTATCGGCATGATTCAAGCAATTACCAACCAGCAAGTAGGATTAAAGTGAGTGGACCGCTGTTGTCAACCTTCGTGTCGATCAACAATATTCTAGCGTAATAACCGAGCTTATCATTGGCTATGCACTCCCTGGTCGTCCCATCGCTATGATGATGTTCAAGACCTGGGGTTACATCGTTAGTTATTACCAACCACTTGGTTCTCCAAAGCTGAGATACAATTATCTAGACGATGGCTCAGGCTCTCCAATTTACATCCGATTTCAAGCTCGGCCATTACATGAAGAGTTCGTCAGCTCTTGTATCTGAACTTCTGCATAGGCTGATTATCAGTTCAGTCCCACCTCGTACCATGTTCACAGCGCAGATTTCTGCAGCAGTTATAGCTGGTACAGTTCAGCTTGGCGTGCAGGCTTGGATGTTCACCAACATCAAGTAAATTTTGGATTGCTGTTCTGTTATTTTTGCCTAACTAATGGTATGCCAGGGAAATGTGCAGCCCAAATCAACCGGACAAGTAGCTTTAGTTTTCACCTCTATATGTTTAGCTGCTTAGGTATGATTAGTTTCATTTGTCCAAGCACAGAAGTTTTCGGTACAGCAAGCATCATTGTGAGCGTCTCACGACTAATCCTTCCGAATACTTACTAACTATGCCTCAGTGGGGTATGTCGCACCAATCTAACACGCACCAAACCCTCAGTGAGCTCCTCAGGTGTGATTGGGCCTGGTCTCCAGTTCTCTAAAGGACAAACTTATTAGTATGTTTTTCTATCCTCTTCCTTTTTCCTTTGAACTAAACATATGATATAGTCGTATGTATTATACGATCGATATGAACAGTCTGACAAAGAATTCTTTCAGCCCTTGTGTTCTTCTTCCTCATTGGTGCTGTCGCGCCAGCCATCCCGTGGCTCTTGAACAAAAAGTACCCAAACAGCTTCTTGAAATATGTCAAGTACGTCTATGATCTCTTTGAGTTGAACCCCTCTGTTGAACTGTTCAATTCTAGTTTGTAAGTGTCAGAATGAAATCGTGGGTGTCATCTGAAAGGGAAATAGCCCCGTTATTTTTAACGGCACTGGTCTCATCCCTCCTGCTACTGCTATCAACTATGTACCTTGGGCGTAAGTCTTGCCGCGCATTATCATCTTGGATAATTCTTGAGACCTTTGTATTACCAGTGCCGTCGGTTTCATCTTCCAATATGTTATTCGAAGGTGAGTCACTTCCTTTCTTAATAACATATGCTCAAATAATGTTATACAGACGTAATTTCTCCTGGTGGACGAAGTATAACTGTAGATTCATTTTTTCCATCCTGTTGTTCAAGACTAATGAGTATTTCCAGACGTGCTTTCCGCTGCTTTGGATTCTGGCGTTGCTATCTCAATAGTAGTCATATTCTTCTGGTATGTGAAGTTATGATCGTGACATCAGAGAAGCTGAAATTAGCAACAACCGTAGCCTTCAGTTCCCTAAGAATGGGGAGGTCAGTAATGTTCAACTTTGAGGCTTGCTTTCTCATTTCCGAAGCAGATCGGTCTTACGACTCTGGGTTCATGGTGGGGGTGAGTGAATTCCGTGTTTCTTTGATCGTATGAGGTTAATGGATTCGGGTTCAATCATAGAAATACGGTAAGTAGTTCAATTATGTGATTTCAGGCGTTTGAATGTGGCTACCAAGGTACCGTTCACCGGTGCCGATGGCTTGGGGACTCCAGTCCGTCAATTGGCCTCGGGCGAGACGTTTGGGTAAGGTGAAATTCCTCCAACCGATTGTTCGATGCTCACGCGCGCAACAAAGGCCTACCTCATGGTGATGTCAAATGTAAATTATGAATATTTGTGTATGAGTAACGACCAGAATCTTGGAGTTGTGTATTTTCTGAGCGCGATTGCGATGTAGGATGGCCTCGACGATATACTATTTGCCATCATACTCAGTATTCTGTCCCGTAGCTCAACCTGTTCTTGTTGGGCATCAAAGAGTCCGTGCCTCGCCAGTTTCAAGTTCCGCCAAAAAAGTTCCGCAAGAAAGACAAGAATGAGAGAAAGTAATCTGTTTCGTACTGGAGGTGAATCCTGGAAGACTCGTAGCATTTCCCGCTCGGTTTCAAGCCTACTCTTCTTCCTTTTTGTTATTTACTTAAGAAATTGTCTAATTTTAAAGTCTCGACCTTGGTGAAGTGTGCCATCTATTTCACGTGTTAAGCAGGCATGTACCACAGTTGAGCTCTCTTTTTTGAGCTCCTTTACCAGTCTAATCAATGTCTCGCATTTCATCCCGAGGCTTACGCTGGTTTCGGACGAATCGAACTCCAATCCCAGAGTATTTTCCTAAGTATGTTCCTTCGTAAGCTGGGATCATAAAAATTAATGTATTGATAGGCGCGACTCTTCGTCTGATAATGTAATGTAATGCATTAATTCTCGAAGTCATGTCGGGGCATCAGCTTTTCGTTCCTCCAATACCATATCTATACCTAGCGAAAAAAACACGTCTCGCACACCAAGGAGACGAGCTACCTCGGAGAGTGTTTTCCTCCGTTCTTCTGCTATCTGTGATGGCTCCGAGCCATCCATTTGACAGCCTAGATAGCGGTAAACTCTACTGTGGCATTAGAATGATGATATAAGCTTGTGACGCGTACACAAACTGTATTCTCAATCCTCGCTATGAAGGTCACTGTCAAACACTGGCATGCGGTTGTACAATGGAGATGGGATACAAGAAACATCGGATCTGATGATGCTGATGGGGAAGGCGATGTCTGTGGTATCTGTCGAGTTCCTTTTGAGGGGTGTTGTCCGTCGTGCAAAATGCCAGGAGACGATTGCCCGCTGAGTAATTCTTTTGTTGTATCCTGAACATAGTCTGCTGATCTGATTATTCAAGTCTGGGGTGAATGTACACATGTATTCCACTTGCATTGCCTGCTTAAGTGGTTGGGTACTGCCGCTTCGAAGCAACAGTGCCCGATGGATCGTAGGACCTGGGGTAGGCTTCCCAAATCCTATCAATATCATCTTTTGACAATCCCCTTTCCAGTCACTGCAGAACGCAAGGTTGGCGAGGGAAGCTCCATCCCAGCAGCTACTTCATAGGGTTTTTCAAGAAGAAGCAGCTGAGGTGAGTGGCGAAAGAGTACACGTCAAGAGTGAACAAGATATCCCAGTGAGACATGATTACAAAATACTCGGCGCTGAAGGGGGGGAAAGTGCTGTAAATTCTGTCTAGACAATGGTACATCAATTTGTTCGTCGCTTTAATATATAGCCGTGTATCGGAGCCATAGATAGGAGGTCTACAAGGTTCCACAGTGTAATTAAACGAAGACTTTCCAACTCACATTGCAGTTGTGTGGAATAAGTGGGCCTATGTTAATGCTCTAAGAGCTGGGATTACTAATGCAAACTTAATGCAAACTTAAAAACCACTCACTTCCACAATCCTGGAACCCTGCCATAGCTTGTTTGTATTGAGATATTTCTTTTCGAGGGGCTATATTACATTTGTATGTCCGGTGGCTTCAGATTAGCTGCAATTATATCACAAACTCATCGTGTACCATTACTACACTCTAAACCACCACTTCTTGCAGAAATTGCAATCAACTTATTTGTACCAATCTGAGCTGCAACCAGTATGGTTACACAGTTAAATGAGATGCCATGGAAACATAACAAGATTTTAAACTCTCTTCTATAGCAAACATGGTATCTTCTGCAAATGTATCAGATAAACTGTCAGTCAGTCTTCACACTCATGACTCTTGTTATGAGCTGCCATGTTCATAATCAAATATTTATTTTTCTTTACTATTATTTTCCATTTTTGAACTTAGCTAAGTAGGGTATCACATGACATGACAAGTCATATATCACAGAACATTCTGGCATGTTCTATAAGTAGTTGTAGATTAAGGTTAGATAGTGTACAGGCTATGTCTAAACAAGTGGTAATGCTAATCTAATAGAAACTCTGTTAAGTTCTCTTTATATATCCCACACTTAGAAATCCTAAGTCCTACAGTTCTCATGACTTGTGGTTCTTGATAGTAGAACTTCACAACTCTCTGTAGCCTCTCATTCTAAGACTCTACAACACTTATTCTTTTTATTGCTCTTAATAATAGCTACCATGACTATTTGTCCCTTTTAGTCAAGAAGTCAAACTCTAGATATA
>Ga0157357_1001135_pt1 | contig 11205 bp, 14 predicted proteins | sample AttcapACBM1_FD_111485 | JGI IMG/M metagenome (GOLD analysis project Ga0157357, IMG submission 111485) | Fungus gardens microbial communities from leaf cutter ant in Botucatu, State of Sao Paulo, Brazil - Atta capiguara ACBM1 | ecosystem: Host-associated > Fungi > Mycelium > Unclassified ... | reverse complement strand
TGCCTTCACGCGCCGTGTAATAAATTGTTGATTTAAAAAAAAAAAAAAAAGGGGCAAAGTGGAGCTAAAAGGAAAAACAAGTATTATAAAAACTCATTGTCTATAATAATGTAGTCATGTCCATCTAAATAAAGAAAAGCTATTAAGCGTTGACTTTTGATGTAAAGTCTACCAAGGTCATAACACAATGGCGGATTCAGCGTTGCTACAGGCTGATTTCAGTTGTTCATGCAAATTACTGAGAATTCATAATTCAATGATTTATGCGTGGTAGTCAATATCCATTTCCTCTACGCTGTCACAGGCAAGAGACTAAGCATGGCATGCTTCTTCCATGAGCCAATAGTTCTCCCAGCCTTCTCCGAGAATTCCATCAAGATTTTTCCATCTCAGGACCATTCTGGCAGAATTTAAAAATGAATGATGTGCTCGCCATTGATCAAGTAGTTATCGGGGGCCTGGCACACGCAACTGACTTTCTCTCTCACGAGTATGCTTCATATGCTTCCTTAAAGATGATCCGAAGTAGAGATCAACCGTAGACAAAATTCTACCACGAGAACGCTGCCATGATCTAATCCATAGGCCTCCACGATCCGTGGAAATTCCTGGCCACTTGGACATATCGTTAGCCATCGGAAAGTGACAGCTTGACAAACCACACAACAGTGATTATATAATGAGTCGGAGACAGTGCTGACGCTGACGTTGATGGACTGCAAGATATGTGAACAGACCCAGCGTCAGTTTTTCTGCGAAGTCTGCCTCAAGATTCAGTAAGTTTGGCTTTACTCTCAAGTACAGTAACTCAGTCGTCCAGATAGCCTTGGGGATTTCCGGCACCGGACCCAACATTATGCAACTGACCGGGATATTCAAGTAACTAGGGCTTCTCGAGTCCTTGAACATATAAACAATATCCGTGTACCTTGGGCCCATGCTATGGACTCCCAACGGAAAGTGGAAGACATCCATGCAGGCCTTGCAGCACTCAGGCGGGATAATGACAGAAGTTGGTTGTTTTTATTTTTGCCTTGAATTCATGAGTTCCACACTTTGGATAGAACGAAGTCGTCTCCGTGTTCTTCGAGAAACCTTCGCATCTCGGCGTAGAAGTCTTTCAGCTGCAAAATTTCAACTCACTTGCTCTCTATCTCGTCCTCTAGATGATACATCCAGAGAGGCTCAAGAACTTGCCGGGTTATCTGCCACTATTGCTCGCGCTCGCTCTGGTCTCGTGCAGGAATTGGTCGAAGTCTTTAACATCGTAGAAGTTGGAGGGCGGCCATCCATCGGAAGTAAAGCTGGCACCAAGGGAGAATGGAAAATTGGGGATCTGATTTTGCCAGTTCCAGGAGATATACGGCGTAAGTTTCCGCTTTTTTTGAAGGGTCTTTATGTGCATCATCTACAAAAGCTTCCTGACTGGTCTCCATCTTTAATATGGTCGTATTGGTGGTCCATCTCACCAATGCCACGGTTTCTTCTCTAGCGTGATTATCACTCTGTCTCACAGCCTTGCTTCAGGTTATCCCCCCGATCATATTAACGCCGTCATCACGCACACTATACATTTTCTATCTCTCCTCACCTTCTACCTTGGAATCAAACTACCTTTCGAGGTTACCTGGGGCGGCAAGAAACTCGGAGTGGGTCAGTCGTTCATTAGTGCTATCAAGGGCACTGAGAATGGTGGCTGGGCGAAGTGAGTTCATTCTTTTCTGTAGTGATTATACGGACGATCCGTTTGACATCATCCTGCTTTGAGGTGGTACAAGAAGCATCCTCTCCATTTATCCTCCATCCCCTCTGTCCCAACTCGGGTCTCTCCATCTACGCTTTCTGGAAACCAATCATCATCACCAAATAAGCCAGGTTCCAGTCAACTTGGAGGAGAAACACCTGCCGACTCCCCCGTGACCGAATCATACTATAATTCACTGCCTCCAGAACAACCGCAATCGTCTTTTGCAACTGCTCTAGCGATGTTACTGTATGACATTTCCTATCTTGCCTGGACACAAAACGTCGAAGTTCCTCTGAGCCAAACAGGCGACGTCTTGAATAATCTATGGAGTATTTGCTGTAGTTCAGACTTGGGAAGGTTTGTGGAATATATGTCTAATTTTGGGTGTTATATACTGACTAGAACTATAATGTACGTACATAGAAGATCGCATGAGGCGACCCCTCTTCTCCCTCCACCCACTCCGACTTCATTTCCCCTGGATTTTGCACAACTTCGGCAAGCAACAAACATGAATCCCGCTTCTCGCGCTCGTGTATCCCGGATTTCAATACCAGCTTCAACATCCTCTGGTCCCTTAAATCGGACGAGTACAGCTACATCAAGTGGGAAACATATTCCAATTCAAAGAACTCTACGTGGACAAAAGTGAGGAAGTAGAAGATGATTGGGATTTCGTGGATGAAGACGTCGGTCTTGACTAATTTGTATTTTCTAGTCGGTTTTGTTTGACGAGCCCCATATAATGAGCCCAAACCAATAACCCAGATCTGCTGAAGTTTGGACTACCTGACTTTTTCGTCGATTCGACTATACTTGTTACGAAGCCAGTGTTTGGGAGAATGGGATTTATTACTGAGACTAAGGAGTACACTATACATCGAGTCGCGAACTAAACCGTAACAATACTAGCACATGGCCGAACTTTACTGGGTTTAAGGCTGTTTGACCTCAGTGAACTCGCGACGCTCCAATTAACGAGCAGTATCCCAGGAGTCACCGAGTAAAGGTAGACGACTGAGGTGAAGGGAAAGAAAATTTACAGTTATAATATACGTCCTCTTCCGGTATGACCCAGATAACATTAAGCGGTGGATAAATCACAGTGATATGGTATGGAGCTTTAAAAGGCATGGGAAGGGCGCATCACAACTGATCTGCTGATGTTGAAGTGTGTCGGCCCAACAGTTGGTGAAAGGAGTCTACAGAGCTTCTGATTAACAAGGCGTGTGCTGATTCCAGAGAGTGTATAAAATAGAGTAATCTTCATGCTCGTTTCGCGAGACAGCCTCGTCGCAATGATGGATGGATGGCTTCCCGCAAGCGGTCCGAGAAAATCTGAGGTCCCAGATTTTCGAATGGTCTGTACGTCAATTTCAAATATCAGAGTCTGGCAGACTTTCCCAGGTGTCATGATCCAGGAAAGTACATTTTGCCCTGCGAGTTCCAAAAACAGTGCAATAAGCTCATGAAACTGAATATCAAGCCCTTTGCTGAGCAGGGCACGATTGCGTTGGATCCTTGGGTCTATTACCCGTCTGCACTCGCCGATTTCCGCAATGAGCTGATGAGCGATTGTTGTGAAAAACCGCGTGGGGTCATCTATGTTGTGAGTCTCGCTGCGGGAGATAAGAACGAGGCATTGAGTCTCTGATGTTCTGCATCCTCCTTAGCACAAGATTTTTCAACCGCAGATTTCCTTACTTCAACTGGACCGTACATCCATAGCAGACGATGTCCTCATTTGAATGATCCAAGCAGTTATGTCTTGAGCATGAGCATACTGAGTTCAAGTCCCTTCGAGGCAGCGGGACTTGTATGATTCTGTTACCGGCGAGTCATGAGCAGTAAGCGATACCACTATCGTAAAATCTATCGACACCGTAGAGAGTTGAGGTATTAGGCGACGTTGTCTGATAGAAATCGTAGTCTCTCGTACCGCTTCGGGCACCATGAAGAAAAGTCCTACTATATGTGTTGACAGTTCCCCCCATGGATTTCGAAGTTGCTGGAATTCTCAAACATGGAGGGTGGAATAGAGATCAAGGTAGTTAAGCATCACATCACAGCAGTGAGTGTCGCGGCAATGTCCGTCACAAGCAAGGACAAACAACCAACGTTCTCCGTGTATACGCCCGGCAACGTCAAGATTCAATCCGCTCCCCTCAAATTTCTCCGATGGCAGTACGTCTCAAGTTCTTACAGAGGTTGTGTCCAGGTCGCATACAATCATATCCCACAAAAAAATAGGTAAAACAAAGTTGGATGGAGACCTAGACTTTGGATGACGAACTCGGCTGGGATTCATATTTTATGCGATCTGGTTGGCCTGATCAACGGTTATTGTACTGACTCGCTTTCACCTAGGAATCAAATTTTAAACGCTTGGTCGAGGTCGGCAGAGGTGCGCATGACAGTCTTTTGTAATAATTTTCGCGCTCACGGGAGTATAGTTGTCCTTATCAATGATGGCCCTTTCTCAGGGAAAATTGCTGTCATTGCTGAAATAATAGATCACAACCGGGTGAGTATGGAATGAAGGTCTTTGTTACCACTTCAGTTAAATAGATTCTAGGCAATCATCGATGGTCCATCAACTGGTGTTCCTCGCCAAGCTTTCCCTTACAAGCATCTCCTTCTCACTCCCATTAGACTCACAAAACTTCCCCGTGGCGCAGGATCTGGTGTCATTCAGAAGCTCGTAGAACAAGAGGGTGTCATCGAGAAGTGGGACAAGTCTGCGTGGGCACAGAAGCGTGCAACGAAGGAGAAACGCAAGCATCTAAATGATTTCGATCGTTTCAAGGTGATGTTAGCCAAAAAGCAGAGGCGGGATCATGTCCGAAAAGCCCTGAAGAAGGCGTCAGCATGAGTAGGGCACTTTGTAATGACGCTTTCATAACCATGTCTTCATGCACCAACACACTATGTGGGGTGAGATGAATTAAGAATGGAATGCCGTGTGTGTATATTATCAGACTAGGTATCCAACGGTATCAATGTTAATTTGTCCTGTCAGTCCTATGTGTATAAGAGCAAATCGAGACCCAGAGGAGATTATCGTGTGTAAGAGATATTGATATTGTTTCCGGTTCCGGAAACATTGAAGGAATCATCCCTACTGATAGTGGTTGCATCTCCGTTGATGTAGGTGTAGGAAATGTGGTCGGACGGAGGCATGTGACTGAGAGGCGGTACGTCTGGGAAGCTGGTCACGTGTTGTCGTGCCCCCTTTCTTGCATAGCGGGCAGCTCTCCTTTCCTCTCTCGATGGCTGTGGTTGTAGTGATGATGATAGCTGAGGCGATGACGACGGTCCTGTATTTAATATCGTAGTTTGCTCTGACAACGTCGGCTGCAGGCTCTGGGAAGATAGGTTTGGCTGCACAGACTCTAGCACTTGATCTATCTTACGATTCAAGATCGCTATCTGTTGCCGCAGCTCTATGTCTGATTGTAGCTAGAGAAGATCGTGAGACACGAGTTATAGGGCAGAAAAATACTTTACGCCAAATAGCTTTAGCACATAGGCCAGACGATGTCTACACTGCTGTACAGCATCGGCATCGTCAGCATTGAGTACCAACCTCCTGAGAAATTTCCGCTTTGTATGCTTTGTGACAGTGTGTTTTATCTTTCTCATTTCACTGTGAAACCAATCAAACTGGGATGATATGACATGATCAATTGATATCACTTACTGTACCAGTGCAGTAGCGTCCTCTTCGAGGTCTGTAGTCTCCATAGATGTTGGGTTTCCAGTAGCACAGCGATTGACTCTGTGAATGATGACTGTTACGACATCACATGCATCCTTTCCAATGTCTTTGAATGCTTCTTGGTTGCCATCCGCAGCCTGATAATTGCGAGATAAAACGATGGTTCGGAAAGAGGTGTTATCCTGTCTCACCACCGCGGCTTGTAAAATCTCAAGAGCAAATGTAGCCGCCAGTCCAACCGCTGGGAATGGCACGTACTTGGATGCTTCCTTGAGTAGCTTCAGGGTTTGTTCGCCAATGACTGCAGCAACCTTGACTGTTTTCATGATCGGGTTAGTTCATGTGCTTCTCGACGAAAGGAATGATCACCAGACCTTCTGTAGAAACCATGTTTGAGGAGGGAGAGAGGTAGAACTTGAGAACGCAACACAGGCCGGACACTTAATGGCATTGCGGCTGTGGATCGCCTGTACTCTATTTATAAATCAAAACATTGTATAAACATTGTGTACAACTACCATTATTAGACAAACTTACTCAGTTCCGCGCAACTTCGTGTGAACAACTATGTATTTTCGTACTTACTTACTATCGGTTACAACCGTTAGTCCTACAAGGTGTTTTTATCAGTGTTTTGGCTCACTTCAGGCTCACGCAACTTTGTGTGAACAACTGGGGCTCTTTACCCGATCATCCTTCCTTTTATTGGGGAGTATAAACTGTATGATAATGACAAACGATGTCGGCCGGCGCGACTAGAGCAATGGATCTAGCCAAGGAATGCAAGCAAGGCCTACCCTTGTGTCTGAGAAATATGAAGGGCTTGGCTTCGGAAAAGGGAAAGGTGATAAAAATAGAAATGATTGAACTTGTTCTTTGTTCACAATGTCGCACCTCGCAGACAATCATGACCCCTTTAGACAACACATTGACCGCCTTTTAGCTAGCTATGTACAAGCACATTTAATCAAAAACCACTGTGAATATACCTCTCGTGTGGTTCAGTTGGTGAGTTCTTCCGAAATATATGGTCATTCCAGCTGCCGCATGTATCTCCACAAACAGCTGAGGCCCTACTTCTTGAAACAAGTACCTCTAGTCGATCCATCTGCATTTACGCTGCCTGTAGACCCTTTTGATAATCTCTTTCGCCTTACTTCGATTGATCAAGTAGCTCTCCACGAAGAGCGGTTTAGAGTAGACAAAGATGCAACGCGGGTAATCAAGCAGCATCTCCAAACACGCCCAGGGACTCTGAAAACAGACAGAATCGCGAGCGGAGACGGTTGTATGATATCATTACACACGTATATGCGGCTCTCGATGCTAACAAACTCTTTTAGGCCTACTGATAGAACCTCCGGAGCCATTCTGGCCTGCTTTCACGCGCCATTTTCGTCATCAATGGCCATTTTCGAGGAAGTTTCCTGCTTTGACTTTGCCGTGTGCTTCTTGCGGTGATACGATAAACAACGTCGGAATTTATCCTACTACAATAGAGGAAATACAAGAAGCCGATGTCCCTTACGAACAGACATTGTATTTTGCCTCAGGTCCACATATGTGCGCCATCTGATCGTTGATTTGCACTCATCCATCAGGAGTATTGTCTTGGCTCTGACAGCCGAAGAAAGAGAAGATATTCATAAGATATACAACAATGTCCCCGACCTGCAACGCCCGCGGGTGGATTATAAAAATTCTGTCCTACACCCGTTCTTAGTCGAGGGCGGGTCCTTACCCGAAACAGATTTTGTCGAGGAGTTTATTCCTCTCTTCTCGCGAAACCGCAGAGTAGGATATGGAGATACACATGAAGGGCCTGATGTCCCCTTCAAACATGGTATCCGAGACCTTGCAAATACAGTTGCTGATCAAGGCAGAGTAGGATCTGACGACTCAGATCAAAGTTTTTTGAATGCGACATTGGAGTTAGTGGATGGTTGGCGTAAGTCTATCTTTGAATAGATCGTATTTGCCATCTTTCGACACGCACTAGACACACTCAGAATTTCTTCACCCCTTTCCCCTGCAACGCCCACGAGCAGCCAGGAAGAGAGCAAGATTGATCAGCTGTTTTCGAGGGACTCTCCTCTGACAGAACCAACGTATGGGATACAGGATGAAATTTTTGGTGATTAAATCGTCTGATGTGCACCTCTGCAACCCGGTATCATTGAAAAAATTTTCTCCTTCAGTGGAGATTGAAATGCCACGCTCACGGCGCATTGGAGGATCACAGGGCAAAAAAGCACATACGTTGCACGGAAAAACGTGGGACAACGTCTTTCAACATTTAAATCACGTCTCATTCCTTTGTCTTAGCCTCTCGGCCTTTTTGTGTCCAGTGTTTCAAAGGGAACATCAATCAGCATCTGTGCCAATCGAATGTTTAACCTCAAGCCCGGCAACCCAGTCCTTGATGGGTCAAGCGTCTACTAATAAGACTGATAGGACAAGAGATAGCGATGCTAGTGAGGGATGTGACACGCATATCGCACAGTTGTTTCCAGATGAAGACCCGGTTGACGTTGTAATGAAAGTCAAGATTGATGATAACGATTCCATGGAAGGTCGTACGCTTCTTTCTGCGGTGTTACAACTTGAAATTAACCTAGGACTTTAGTCCCTTCGTTACCTTCCCCTAATAAGACTGATTATGCGCCTTCTAAGCTGCCCATGAGTCTTGCAGATCTCACCCGGAAAATCGACGGACAAGCTGATCGTCGTCCACTCAAGGAAGCAGAGAAGGGATTAGCTGCATTGAGGCTATCCCTCTCGTGGATGTGAGTGCAGTCTTGTTGACTTTGAGTAACGTTTCTCACATTTCGATTAGAACTTTCACCACTGATACACCGCTACCGTCGCATGAGGAAATATGTGGTGTCTCAGATGCTGTATCCTCTTTGGGTGCTGAGGGTGTTGATAGATTTCTGAGTCTAGTGCTTGACGACAACTCACAAGGCAGGAACCGATTGGCTATTTTACCAGAGAGCGTCGACCCGTCGTTCGCAGAGCTGGAAAATGATTCTATGCCGCTTATTGCGATCTCCCGGAGGAGTCTTCGGGTCCGAAGGGACGATCATCAATCTCCACCTGCCATTAGATATTACAAACGACCAGTTAGCGAGATTCTATCTTCTTCTCCTGGGACTGATGCTCTCAAGATTAAAAAGCCTCGCATAGAGTCAGAGATTCGAGTGGAGCCGGAGGAGGAGGTATACGAGCCCTCCGTCCTCTGTTTTGAAGACTTAGTTGACACCCGCATGTTTTACGAATTTTCTGATGTGAGGCGTTTATGGTCACATTTATGTACGACTGAAATATTTTCTGGCTACAGGCTGATCCGACCCAATTGTCGTCCATCAATCTCACCATCCCGGACCAAGATAGCAGGACTGATGATGAATCTGCAATCATAGTTAACGATGATATTTCTACGGAAGACATTGAGTCGTCTACACTTGCTAGCCTCACCACTGACCCCCAACTTCCGGATATACCCCCGAGTGCAGAGTTTACTACGCTCGAAAGGCCTACCCTCTGCGCCAAGTCGAATATATCTTACCTAAATGCCTTCAGGAAATTAAGAGCAAAGAAAGTCGAAGAAATAGTCGAAGATCCGATCATGCTTCCTTCTAGTTCGAGTCCCGTAACTCCATCATCAAATTTCGAAGAAATCACCGCAATCACAAAAGATCGGTCGACAATCATACTTCCTAGTGACCGTTACATCCCTGCTTTTCCTCATCAGTATATGGTTTCCATGGAATTTGTTCAACGACAAAATATTATCCGAGAGTTAAGGAAACTTGACATCGACTTAGTGGAACGCACCTCTCTCGGTGGAATCGAGCTTATTGTTGACCCTCTCTCAGCTACTATCGTCTCTTCATTGTTTACTTTGCCTTCTGTCGGAAAGCTCCTGGCGGATAGAATTGCGGACAACTCGTGGCGTTTCCAAAACATTCTTGTCTTATTAGAGGGTTATCCGGAGGTTCTGTCATTTCGACCGCCCAAGTCGAAGTTGGATGTTCCGGATCTTTTGGCTTTTACTCCGCCGATTCTGAAGGCGATCAAAAAGTTGAGGCGCGATGTGGCTATCGCAGAGGCTTACGGAAAGAAGAACTCGGGATGCTGTATTAACTACTCGTTTGCTAGGGATGTTTCTGAGGCAGGTAAGCTCGTAAGGTACTTTGGCGACCTTGCTCAAGAGCGAGACCAAACGGGTGGCATTTTGTGGCAACAGAGGGATTGGTTGAGTGAGGAAGAGCTGCTAGTCAGTCGAGTTTATCTTTATCAAGCCACCCTCGCTCGATGATTTATTAATTTTCGTTAGGATGAAGAAGATCTATCCAAGCTCGATGGCATGAACCACATGTCTGCCGCAATACTGTTGTGCGAGGCATCTGCCGATGAAATCCTGAATATGCTTCCTGAGAAAAGAGTAGAATTATTTGGACCTCTGATTGGGACAAGTGCTGTGGTACGTTAATGACACACTGTATCAGGGCGGGCATTGAAGTGAATTACAGAAATTGTTGAACGATGATCTCTCCAAAAGGTTTGGCACAGTTGGAAGCACAGAAGAATGAGATGAGATAGCAATGGAATTGTTTAGTTGTTGTTGTTGTTGTTACTTGTTATATAATGATTTTAGCAACAGGTTTAGTCTGTCAAAATTTAGAGTCATGATATCTCAACTGTTTTCTGATGACTTGAGTGAGCATGCTAGTGTAGACTGTTGGAAGAAACAAAGTACAGCAAGTATAGTGCAGTGTGGACAACTGATGATCACTTACCAATACAGTAGAGTTGTCAATTTGGATATTGTCATGGTATGCTTGGACTCTAATATTTTATTTAGATTTTTTTTTCTTTTTATCTATTTTTCTTGATTTGATTTTTCTTTTTCTTTTTCTTTTAAACAATAAAGAGGCACATGACTATAGTTGTTGTTGTTGTTGTTTATTCCCAATTTTTATACTGCTACAAGCAAACACAAAGTGCTAAGACATGGTTCCAGCAAGCTGTGTCAAGATCGTTGACAGTGGACTTTATTTTATTTCCTCTTTTCATTTTATTTTACCTTTCTTTTCTTTTTTCCTTTTTATTTTTCTATTTTTAGAATGACCCAGGTTAGGGTTTATCAGTCACGCTGTCACATCAGTCACAAGTTGATGGCGTAGTCACAACACTGATCATAGGACTTGGGAGAATGAAGTAGAAGGTTCTGGAACAAAGTGATGTCATACAGCATGGACAACACATGTTGGCCTCATGTTATACTCATGGTCATTTAGGGTAGGATGCACAGTAGCTAGCACGGACCATGGGTAATAGTATATAAGGTAAACTACTTTGTATTAGGAACTCTATCGAGTTCTCTTGTGTTACTCAATACAAGAGTTGTTCTATTGCTTAACCCTTTTAGCTTTAGTTCATAACAAGCTGGAGCTTGACAGAGAGTAGTCAATGGTTATCACAACAAGTGAATAAATGTTCTGAGGTTAAATATGGAGTTTTCAGGGTAGAAGTTAAAGTTTGGAAGGAGCAGACAGCGGAGTATACCAGAGTTTCGGCGTGGGCAGTGGGCCTACTGAATGGAGGTGCAGGATTTGAACCCACAACCTTGACAGCAGGGAAAAGGTAATGTATAACCAATGTGGCAGGGGATTTACCACTATACCATCGCAGTCCCCCACATGACTATAGTTATATAACATGTCACATAACATTA
>Ga0157357_1001134_pt1 | contig 11207 bp, 11 predicted proteins | sample AttcapACBM1_FD_111485 | JGI IMG/M metagenome (GOLD analysis project Ga0157357, IMG submission 111485) | Fungus gardens microbial communities from leaf cutter ant in Botucatu, State of Sao Paulo, Brazil - Atta capiguara ACBM1 | ecosystem: Host-associated > Fungi > Mycelium > Unclassified ... | reverse complement strand
TAGTATTATTTTTGTTTTTAATGCCTTGCCTAAGTCTTTAATGAACTATAAGGCAAACTGGGGTCTACTATCACTAAGAATCTTCTTTGGCATTCTATAAATTTTCTATATGTCATCTCCATAGATTTTAGCTATTTTCCCTAATAATACTGCTGTTGTTATTGCCTTGAGTCTAATTATCTTTGTAAATTGATCTACTAAAACTACTATTGCATTCTTGTTATTTGATCTTGGTAATAGTCCTATAATGTTGATACTGATTTTCTGCCATGGTCTTTAAGGTGTTTCCAATGGATGAAGTTCTCTTGTCTTTTTCATATGTTACACTTTATTCTGCTGACATTTTATTCCTGAACATATTTCTTGATGTTGTTCTATATTTCTTGCTACTAATAGTTTCTTTTGATCAACTTGAGCATTCTTTGTTGTCCTAAATGTACTATATCTACTGGTTTATAATTTTTCTGTATGATTTGTTCTCAAATTTTCTGGTCATTAGGAACATAGATTTTTCCCTTCATATATATTACTTCATTGTCTTTCCATGCTTGGCTATTTTCTTTCTCAAGTTTTTTCTGCACTTCTTATTCTCTTGTATTATTCTTTTGGATTTCTTCTAATAATATGGTTTTTTCTATTATTTAGTTTCCTTTGAACATCACTATCTCAGCTTCTGTACTTTTGATTCTTTCTTAATAGAATATCTGCTCTTGTGTTTGTCTTTTCTGGAATATGTTATAAACTGAAATTGTAGTCTTACAACTTGAGATACCATCTTGCTTGTTATCTATCTAGTTTATATAATTTCCTGAAATATTTGAGATTTTCATGGTTGGTCCAGACTTTAAACTTTTCTATGCATCTAATAGATATTATCTCCATTTTGTTAGAGCTTCTATTATGGCCAATAGTTCCTTGTTATATATCTTGTAGTTTTTTTTTAGCTATTTGTATTGTCCATAATAAAAATGTAATTGGTTTTCATTTTTCCTTCTTGTTCCTGAGATAAAACTTTTTCAATGGCATGTCATGATGCATCAGTTTCTACTCTGAATTTTCCTTCTCTTCTAGGTGGAGTGAATACTAGTTGACTAATAATTTTGTTCTTTAATTCTTCAAATGCCTTCTGGTATTCTTCTTTCTATTTCTATTTCTATTTATCTTTAAGTTTATTGAGAGATTTTATGACTGAAGTTCTTGATAAAGCATTTGTAGAAATTAATGAATCCTAAGAAGCTTTCCACTTCTTTTATCTTGGTAAGTATTTTCCATTCTTTGACTGTCTTGGCTTTTTTATTTCCATTTGTACTTCTCCTTGTCCAAATGACTACTCCTAAGATAGATATTTCTTTGGCATCAAAATTGCACTTTGATTGTTTGAAATAGAGATTATACTTCTCTGCTACCTTCAAGAATTGTATTGTTCTTTCTTCTAATTCTCTCTTAGTCTTGGCTAGTATTACAAAGTTGTCTATGTAGTTTGCCAATACTTCTTCATGTAAGAGTTCTCAGAATACATTTATTTTCACATTCTCTTCAATTGATTCTCTATTCTGAGAACTAGGGTTAGCACTTAATGTGACATCACACACTAGTCACAACTACATGATGCTGTCATGGTCACACTATCACATGATCACATGTAACAATGGAAAACAGTAGAAGATTCTAGAAGGAATAATATCATACAATGTGTTATACACATGTTGACCTTAAGGCAGACACATAGTCATTTAGGATAGGCTAAAGTAGTAGAGCACAGACCAGTAGTCTTAGGTATATAAGGTAAACAATCCTGCATAGAGTTCTCTATTGAGTTCTCTTGTGTTAACCCAATACAAGATTCTTATTCTTGATCCACTCTAAGATCTTGAGTTTGTAACACTTAGTAAGTTGTATATTTTAAAATATATGAATCAAAGAGAGAGACAAATAGAAAGTGGTATTTCTAACAAAAAAGAGACTAGTTGAGCCAAAAGTAATATTTTTATATCTCCAAATAAGATCTAATTTATTGAAGTATCTTGTATCTTTGAGTTTGTTAATTACTTCTCTAATCAGTAGTAGTGATATCTTGTTCTTTATTGTATACCAGTTCAACTTTCTGTAATCTTGTACTAATCATAGAGATCTATCCTTCTTTGGAATATAAAAGCATAATGTCACATATCTTGAACTTGATTCTACAACTAATTCTGCCTTGAGTTATTTATCTAGCCATTGGTTTAATGCTTCTTCTTCCTTGACTGATATTGCATATGTCTTGGTATTCATCTACTTTGGTACATCTTCTAGTAGGTTGATTTTGTGATTTTATTCTTGTCTTTCCAGCAAATTTTCAAATTTCTTCTTACTGAATAAATGAGTAAAAGGTCAAATATACTCTAGAAAATCTTCTGAGTTTGTTGAATTAGGTTCTTTTCCTATTTTCTAGTGTTCTTTGTCCATTTCTTCTGTTGGTTTAATTCTTCTGGTTTTTGATCTAAACAAAATGTTTTGATGTTGAATTTTGCATTTCTTTGGACATCTTATAAACCATATTGTTCTCTTTGTTACTATTGCATCAATTTTTTACATGTATCCATTGATTTCTAGTTCCAGTGGTGCAAACTGTGTTACTTGTATATTCTTGGTTCCATCTGCATTAAAAACTTTGAATGATCTAGATAGTGGTTTCATTTTAATCTATTTCTCTTTCACTAATTGTTTATTAATTCCAGTGTGAATGCATCTTGAGCCATCTAATATCTTAAGCTGTAGTTTCTTTCTATCTGATATTATCACTACATTGAGTTCTCTTTTTTTGTTATCTCTTCTTTGTGAAATAACATATTGATTTTTTAGAGAATTACTATGTACAAAGGTTTGTTGTACCATGCCTACTCCAAACCTTCAACAAAACCCACTTCTTTGTTGTTATTCTCTTTATCATCTGACTTTTTTCCTTGTTTTACTGAGGTAATTGCTACTTTCCACTCTTTGAGTGTCTCTGGCACTGTTATGGATGGATATTTCAATATTGTTTTGATTATATCAGTCCTAACATTCTTTTTCAGTAAAAAATGGTATACATGTCATTTGTCTTAGCCTTTATAGCTAGTACTTTAAATTCTATCATAAAATACATGATGTGTTTCTTTTCTTGCTTGAAGATTTCTATCTTCCATTTGATATCTGCTATCTTGCTCTTGTTGTTGAATGATATTTTGATTTCTTTAACAAAATTGTTCCAGTCTTGGACATCATTTTCTTCTTTTATTTGGTTGATCTTCTCTCTCTAAGTTAAATTAATACTACTATGATCTTATCATCTGTTATCATAACTCTGTTACTCTTAAGAAATAATTATATCTCTTTCTACCAGTCTTCAAAGTTAAAGGTTAATATGATGTTACAACTGTCACATACCATAAAAAAAGATGTTACACATCAAGTCACAGTCACATGATCATGTAACATAATGAAAGAATATAAAAGGTTCTAGAAGATAATATTATATTGTATGGCTAAAATCTATATAGTACAGATCATTAGTCTAATATATATAAGATTAACACTTTGTACTAGGAACTCTATTGAGTTCTGTTCTTCTTTTACTCTTATACTTGAGCTTAAGTTATAAAATTGTCTAGTCACCATCAAACTACCTTAAGTCTGAAACCATACTCTTTAGCATAACTGTTCATGCTATTTTGTTATATACTGCTAGTGTTAGTGCTATTGACATTTCTTCTAATACTAGTTCTGTAATTCTGTTTCTAGCTAAGGTATAATCTTCAGTAATCCTCAATAATCCTAATATTTCTTTGAGTATCTCAATATCAGTGATTTCTTGACTGTATCTGTCTATCTTGTTTGTCTCTAGTTTTTATCACAATATTTCAATAGTTCTTTAATAGTCTGACTGTTATGATGTTTCAGTAGTCTAACCACAATACACTCTTCTCCTGCAAGATAAGTCTGACAATGTTTTACCAAATGTTATTTTTATAAGCTTGGCTTAGGTTACAACTTAGGCAAAGACTTAAGAAAAAATAGAAAATATAATCAATTAGTAAAATATAAAGATACAAGACTGTATCTACTACTACATATACCTATAGATTATGAGGAATAAGTAAAGTGTTCTTGAGAAAACAATGAATATAAAATGAGGAAAATATAAAGATGTCTCTACTACTATATAAGGTACTAACTAATACAACATGAGGAAAACATAAAGTATAGCAGAATAGAAGACTAAGATGAAACAAACCCCAATATATGTTTAAGATAAATACCTGTCAGATATGAGATAGAGAATCATAATAGTATTTTCTCTTTAAGACTAAGTCTTCAAAGTTCTATCAAGTTTATTCAGAGTTTATATAATTATTTCATGAAAAATTTACTTTTTCTTTTCTTACTACTATGTTTTCTAAAAATTTCTCCTACCAAGTTTTAAACTTTTGTAAATCTTAAGACTGAGATTTTAACCTACTAAAAAAAGAAAACATAAAGTGTTTTACTGAGAAACAGATACTTGTAGCCTATTTAGAAGAGATGGTAAAGATGTGACAAGAAGCAAGAGTAGTTGAGAAGGCTTATTGGGTAGTAGAGGTTAAAGTAAGAAAAAAGATAAAATTGAAGTAGTAAGAAGAGAAAGAGAGAAAATGTGCTAAGAAAAAAATATAGCTGCAGTATAAGAAGAAGTTGAAGAGGCTCTAGTTGGTAGTTCTAAAGAGAAGGTTTGACATGATAGAAAGTATAGAGATTTCTTCTATATGTTATGATTCAAGTTCAAATGTAAGAACAAGAAAAGAACTCAATATAGTTCTTGGTACAATATATCTACATATATATGCTAGACTAATAGTCTGTGTACAACTATATCTAACCTATTCTAAAAGCTATACATTATACATAAAATCAATATATAGTAAACATGCTACATAATATTATTATTCCAGAATCTTCTATATTCTTCTATGTGTCATATGATTGTGTGGTAGTAACAGTGATATGTAACATCAATGTTAAATCCTAACCCTAGATCCCAAAATATAAAAATGAGAAAAAATAAGATAAACAGAGTTTACTATTTTTTTTCTGATACTGTAGTAGGAAAGAAGAGAAAGGCAGCTGAACAATTAGTAAAGGAGATTACTAAGAAGTTGAGAGAGAGATGATCAAGGTCTCCTCAAAAGACAAGATCTGAGCAGAACTATTAAAAAAAGTAAAAGAAAAACAAATAAAGAAGATTTGCAAAGTTGAAGGAAAAGAAGTTAAGATAGGAGGCAAGAACTTCTGTGACAGATGTGTGTAGGCCATATATGAGTACCTAGTGCATGATAGTAGGTGAGTAAGAAAGTTGTTTCTTATTTACTTCTTTACTTAAGAATACTGCAAGACTATAAAAAACAGACTCTATGATTACTAGAGTCTTAAATGTCATTGAAAAGGCACTTTATGGCTTAGTTGAAGAACAGTAGGCCACAACGAATACATTGTGCAGTCTTCAGAAGTGCTTTGAGAATCAATGGAAAATTATTCCAAAGAGGAGCAAGGAGAAAGATAAAAAAATAGAAGTAGAAGAAGTAGAAAAGATAGCTAGAGAAAGTGACTGAGAAAACTCCATAGAGATCAGGGTTAAAGATATAGAGAAGAAGTTGGTGTAAATACATTTTCCTCTCTTTTATTGAATATTAGTTACAAAACTATCTTTTCTTTTATTATTTCTTAATAAGAGAGATAATAAGATAAGAAAACCTTGTTGTAAGTATATAGAGGCTGGAGTTTAGACTTTGCAGCAAATATGATCAAGACAGAGAAAGAGGTTTGAGTTTGACAGGATAAGCACTGTGAAAATCAGCAACCAAGTTCACAGTGTGAGTGAGTTTAGTGTTAGAAATCCTCAAAGTGAACTTAAATATTTTCTATTTTTCTTGTCTTTTCAGATTCTTTTTTGATTTCTCTTTATTTTTATAGTTTAGTTTCCTTATTTTATTCTTTGAAATTAGCTAAGAGAGTGTGATGTAATATCACATATGACTTGGTGGAACATTATAGAAATATAAAGTAGACTACTCTATAGTAGAAACTCTATTAAGTTCTCTTATACCACTCATGTCAAGTTCACAAACGGTGGACTTAGTTTTCTCTAGTTTATCTTTCATTTTTATTTTCATTTCATTTTATTTCCTTATTTTTCTATTTTTAGAACATAAGGTTAGGGTTAAAGACAGAAGTAGAGAATGGAGTAGAAAGGTCTAAAACAAATGACATCATACAACATGTATACCACATGTTGACCTTATGTGCTACACATGGTCATTTAGGGTAGGGTGCACAGTAGTGAGCATGGACCATCAGTAGTAGTATATAAGGTAGATTAGTTTGTAAAGGGATCTCTATTGAGTTCTCTTATGTTACTCAATACAAGAGTTGTTCTTCTGTCCCACTCTAAGGACTTTAGATCATAACAACTCAATACAAGAATATACTTTTACTCTAGCCAAATAATCTTGTAGAAAAGCTTGCAAACTCTTCTATAGTAAATTTTGAAATCTATATTCTATGAGATTTTATATTTAGGTTCTCTATTAATAATGACCAGTACCAGAGCAGGTTAAGTTCTTTTAGAGAATAAGCTAAAGATGGCTAGTTTAAGCATAAAGATATGGAAAACTAAGTATACAGAGTACATAAACTCTAGAAGGTAAAGAGTGAGCAACAAAGTGTTATATTAAGTAATAATCTTATAAAGACTAAGATACTTCTTAAAAAGCTTTTAAGAAGGTTATATAATCCTAAAGAATTGAAATTTCCCAAAGATCTTATTATCTACTTTGAAATATGGAGCTAGAGACTATCATGTATTAGTGGACTTTTGGTACTGCTGTTAGGTTGCAGAGATATTTAATTTGAGAATATTCTATAATTTATTAAGATTGACATAGGCTTAAGAGAAAGTGATATTGTATTTAAAATACACTGAAATACTAGAAGAATAGTTCTTATTAGAGAAGAAAAGAGAAATATACTAGTAGTAGCACTAGAAGCATTGTTATAAGAAAACTTTGTAAAAAAAAAAAGCATAAGTTTAGACCAGTTATCTTGCTGGTAATTACAATATATATGGAGATATTGCTCTAAATTTTGATTCATATATTCTATTTGTCTATTATCTTCAGAATAATAGTCTGAAGTGAAGTAAAGATACATATTTAAAATTGTGCCTAAAGAGTGAAAAACATTTGAGACAAACTCCAAATTGTGGTTAGAGATAACATAAGATAGAATACTATACTTGGAAAATATGTAAAGAACAAAGAGCCATGTTTATTGTGGCAACTACTCACCAAGATAGTTAATAGCATAAGTTTTATAGAGATCCCAAGAGAACTCAACAAAGAGTTTCTAATGTATTTCTATACTATATACTACTATTACAAGTCCTACTCTAAACTACATGTGTTATCTATGAGTTTACCATACTGTTACTACAAGTGTTATGACTTAAGTCTTTAAGTAAGAACAAAAGACAACTTTTGTATTGAGTGACATAAAAGAAAACAAATCAGAAGGAAGTGTTGGAATATTAGAAGCTACTGTCAGGGCACTAGAAGCTGTCATATAGTCTACATTATATACCACAGACTATGGTTTGTACATACAATATAATTAACTTACTCCAAAGTACATGTGCTTGCCATAAGGCCAACATGTTGTTGCTATATTGTACGTAACAATACCTATGACAGGTTTTATGTCTTAATTATACTTTGTAACTTGTGTAACTATCACATCACACTTTTGTCTAAGTCTAGAATTAAAAAAAATAAAATAATAGAATAGAATAAAATTAAGTCCATTGTTCACAATTCTGACATATACTATGTTTTAAAGGAAAATCAAATCAAGAAAAATAGATAAATATAAATATAAGAATTCAGGTATATTATGGTAGATAGTATCATGAGCAAAAATAAAGATTGCATATTTGGTGAGCTGGTCAACTATTATTAGAATAGTATTAAACTTAGAAAATAATGGAAGTTTCTTAATAAGTTTATAGAAATGAAATTCTATGGTTGTTTAAAGATTGGAAGTTACTTAAGAGATTTATATAACTTATAATACTGGAGTTTAGATTACATGTAAGTAATACAGAATTTATAGAAAATTTAAACATTAGCATAGAAGCTTAGTCAGAAATATCTATAAACAGATAAGTTCTAGTATTTTGTTCTAACTGGAGTAATTAGCTAGAATATAATCATCATTACAAACTTTATTCAACTTGTATTTTCATATTCAGTAAACTGATTTTTATTGTCATTTTGTACATCTCACATATGTGGAAATAGCTCTTATTTGGGACTTTCCAGTATAACTTGATTCATAAATTACTAAAATATCAAGCTATCAGTAACTACAAAGTTTATTATCCATTATATTAGAAATAGCTAGATAAATTTGCATGATTTAACTTATATTGGAAAGTATTCATCAATTTATCATTAGTGATATATGATATATTGTACAGTGATTAGTACTTACAGAAATACAAACATATTAATGTAGTAACACACAGACTATCATATTTTTGTATATATTTGAGGATTAAACTTAAAACTTAACAACATCATTCATCAATTATTATTTATTATATATTATCTTTGTTCATTATCATTGTTATTATTATTAAACTTCTGAATTACTCCTAAACCTCTGAGAGTACACCCAATATTCAGATATCACAAATAAGTAAGTAGTTCATAATTATAATTATACTAAAGAGCATAGTCCAAGAATATCTTCTACTAAGAATTCACCACTAACACCTTCTCTATTACCATGTAGCCTGAGTTTAAGCAGCTCTTCAGAAAGTACTTCTTTCTTATCAATATAACTACTAAGGCTGTAAATAAACCTAGCTATACTAACTCCCACATGATAGTAGTCAAGTTCCACTAAGAATTTAATGCTATGTACAAAATAGTTCAGGCCAAACAAGCAAACAAAGCCTTTCAATTGACTCAGTATACTACCCTTATTCCTTTACTTAACTCCCAAACTTCATGAAGTTCTTCAGTTATCTCTGTTCTTTGACAGCTATCTCCTATCTTATTAGAGTCCTCACACTAGCTACTACCAGTACTTTATCCAGATATTCCCATAGATATAGATGCCATCTAGAAACCCCAACTTATACTAGTTAAATAATACTACTATTATAGGAATCTAAACTATATGGTATACAAGTGCCTAGTAAAGCTAGATATCTAATAATTGACCACTAAGCAATAAAAAAAACTGATAGAGTATCATATACCAAGTCCAACCTTATCAATAATCTATTTTCTGTAGTAGTGTTATCTTTCTGCAAGACCTTATATATAATCTGTCTTCTATGGTAGTATTACTCTCTTGCAACTTCTATTCATAACTTATCTTCTATTGTGGTGTTATTCTCTATTCAAATTCTATAAGTACTTGGTCTTCTATAGTAGAGTTCTTCTTTCTAAAACTCAAATTTCTATCAGTATTCTGCTACTAAAACATCTGCTCAGTATAGCCACTAATGTGACTTAGGGCTATATTCTAAGATAATAGTACCACTTGAGTATTTCTTTTTATTTACTTAGTATTTAAAGACTAGTAGATACACTGTACTTTCTAGTTTGATAATTGAACATTGTTAACACTAAACTCTAGTTATTACAATTAAAGACTTAGAGTTAAGTCAACAAAGAAATATTGTATTGGGTTAACATAAGAGAACTCAATAAAGTTCCAAGTACAGAGTGTCTACCTTATATACACTTGGCTAATGGTCCATACTATACTAAACCTAGTCTACTCTAAAAAAAACATGTATATTACATACCATTGATATATAGTATAATGTCATTGTTCTGGAATCCTCTACATCCTTTAATTTGACACATGATAATATAACCATTACTTGTAACTGTAACATATGATGTCATGCTGACCCCTAACCTTAAGTTTGAAAATAAAAAATAAATAAAAATAAAAATAAAATAAGAAATGAAATAAAAATAAAAATAGTCTATTGTCTTCAATTCTAATACTAGTGTTATAGTAACATACTTGTTTTGTTAGAACTTACTCTCTTGAACTTTGTTCACTTTTTTAAAGTTGTAACCTTGTAGTAATTTTAAACCTAGTCTACACTTGAAGAGGTAAAAGTCTGAAGAAGATTGTAAAGTTTTAACAAGTATAGAAACTTAGCAAAGCCCACAGTGATTTAGACTTTCCAGAACAATCTTGGCTTCAACTTATATATTGTGCCTTCTACTAGCTATAGGGTCACAATTTTAGAAAAAGAACTTGGAGAGTAGAATTAGAAGTTATAAGAAGAGAAGTATATTACTATTGATACTGGAGTTTGGTGTTAACTTTAGTTAATTATCAGGCTAGTTATTACAAAGTAATTACCAGCCTTAAATACATAATATTACAAAATAAACTACTTGCTTGTTTGTGATATCTGAACCTTGGGTGCTATTAGAAACAGACCAGCTACTGAACTAGTTATGCTAAAAGTGTACAATGTCAAGTTTATCTTTGACATCTGGCTAGTACTATATATGTACTTTATACTGTACTTCTGATAGTAATGTTAGCATTGTGAAAGTTAGACTTTGTTTATTTTTCTTTTCTTCTCATTTTTATCTTCTTTTGAGTTATTTCCTATTTTTGGGAACTAGGACTAGGGGCTGGCATGACATCACATATCACAGTCACATAACACAGTCATAGTTATACTATCATATAACATAAAGAAAAATAGTCAAAGGTTCTGAAAGAATAATGTCATATAGTATATTGTATACCTATTGATCTTAAGACAAACACATGATTAATTAAGGTAGGCTAATATAGTAGAGCACAGCCTATTATTTTTAGGTATATAAGGCAGATGTTATAAGACAAGAAAGTGTGGACAGACTTGAGTAAGATAAGATAAGACAGTAGTTATATTATTAGTCTATGATGAGAGAAAGAAGGGCACATGACTGGGAAGTCACATGACATGATGTCATAGGCCTAGAGTAGTCTAGAAGGATTGTATTACAAATAAGCTACTCACTGGTTGTGATACTTGAACTTAGTGGTATTTTAGAGGTTTAGTATAAGGAGATAATGATGAGTAGTATCAACAAGAATAATTGATGTTGTTAAGTCTGAGGTTTAGC
>Ga0157357_1001133_pt1 | contig 11215 bp, 10 predicted proteins | sample AttcapACBM1_FD_111485 | JGI IMG/M metagenome (GOLD analysis project Ga0157357, IMG submission 111485) | Fungus gardens microbial communities from leaf cutter ant in Botucatu, State of Sao Paulo, Brazil - Atta capiguara ACBM1 | ecosystem: Host-associated > Fungi > Mycelium > Unclassified ... | reverse complement strand
AGCAGAGATGCCAGTAGGAAAATTAAGACTGAACACAGTACTAGAAAGACCATAGCAGCATATATCAGTGGACTTTGTTACAAAGTTACCAGTATCAAAAAGGCTAGTAGTATGCAATAGGTTTTTAAAAATGTCATACTTTATTACAATGATAGAAAAAATTATGGCAGAAGAATTAGCTAAGTTATTTAGGAACAATGTGTGGAAGTTACATGGGTTACCAGAGAATGTAATTTTGGATAGAGGACCTCAGTCTGTGGCAGGATTGATAAAGGAGTTGAATGAGATGTTGGGAATAGAAACAAAGCTATCAATGGCTTTTCATTCACAAACAGATAGACAAATAATGAAAACAAATCAAGAATTGGAGCAGTACTTGAGAATTTACATTAATCATAGGCAAAGCAATTAGTTGAAATAGTTGGCAACTGTAGAGTTCACCTTTAACAATAAAGTACATATAGCTACAAAATTATCACTATTTAAAATCAACTATGGATGAGAGTTAAGCATGGACTTTGAAGTAAGAAAAAAAGGGAAGCATGTAAAAGCAGAGAAGTTTGTGAAAGAGATAAAGTGTCAGAGCTGAAAGCAATAGACTTTACTTATTTTTATTTTCTCTCTTATTTTTATTTCCTTCTATTTTCTTTTTCTACTATTTTCTATTTCAAAACTTAGGGTTAGGATTATGTATGATATTATGGTCATGCTGTTATATATCAGTCACAGTCACATGATCACATGTCACAATGGAAGAGCATAAAATGTTCTAGAAGAATGATGTCATATAGTATATTTAACACATATTGATCTTAAGAAAAACACATAGTCATTTAGAATAGGCTAAAATAGTAGGGCACAGACCATAGGCTTTTAGTATATAAGGTGGATAATCCTATACCAAGTTCTCTATTGAGTTCTCTTGTGTAAACCCTATACAAGGTTCCTTTTCTTGATCCACTCTAAGGTCTTGAAATCATAACATAAAAGAGATACATGAGGAAGCAAAAGCAGCATTAAGAAAATCACAGGAGAAAATGAAAAAAAACAATATGTGAATAGAAATAGGAAAAAAGTGGTGGAGTATAAGGTAGGAGATAGAGTGTTGTTGAGTATGAAGGATTTAACATGGCAAATAAGAAATATAGAGATAAAGAAGTTGACAGAGAAATTTGTGAGACCATATAAAATTAAGAAAATTATATCAGAAAATACAGTGAAGTTGGAGTTACCAGTATTGATAAAAATTCATCCAGTGGTTAATGTGAGTAAGATAGTGATGTATCAGGAGCAAGTGGAGGGATAAAAGAATATCTCACCTCCTCTAGTAGAAATAGATAGAGAAAAGAAGTATAAAGTTGAAAAAATATTGAATAGAAGAGATGTGAGGGAGAAGCTGAAGTACTTAGTCAGATAGAAAGGATATACAGTAGAGGAAGACACTTGGAAGGGATTGGAGAACTTAGGAAATATGATGGACTTAGTAGAGGATTTTGAGAAGGAAATTAGAGAAGAAGTGATAAGAAGAGTATAGATAAGAAAAGAGAAGGGAAAGGAAAGGGCATTGAATCCAGAAACAGAGGTGTTCAAAAGAAGTGAGTTACTAAGGAAGTATACTGTTACAACTTAGAAATCTTAGAACTGATCAATAAGAAGAACCTTATATTGGATTAACACAAGAGAACTCAATAAAGAACCCTATACAGGATTGTCTATCTTATATACAAAACTACAATAGTCTGTACTACTACTTCTCTAGCTTATCCTAAATGACCATGTGTTTGCCTTAAGATCAACATGTGTTTTAGAACCTTCTATATCTTTCTCTATTACTGTGATCATGTTATCTAATGTGACTAATGTGTGACAGTGTGATCATGATGTTACTCTAATCCTAACCCTAGATCTAAATAAAGAAAAGAAAAGGGAATTAAATAAAGAAATTAGTATCTAAGCTTCATATGTCTGATATTACCTCCTCTTCAAGGTTTTTACTCCCAGAGAAACTTCTTGCTTCATCCTTCTATATCAACTTGTCTTTCCCCTTCCATCTGTTCCAATTTCTCTCTAATCTTTTTAGATATTTGTTTTCAAATTTCCCATCATCCTATCTATACAACATCTTTGCCATATACTTCTCTAGTAATTCTCCCCTCCTAAAGTCTTTTCTTCTGCCATATCTAGTTTCTCCTGCCTTCTTACTTCTGCACTCATTCTTCTTTCAAACTCTGCTACTAATTCTTTTGTATTTTGTAAGTCTTCTTCCTTCTTTTAGCTATTATGTTCTACTATAAACCCCTTCTATCACACTAAATACTTTACAAGTCCCCTTACTTTTCATTTATTCAGTATCCTCTCTACTTTCCATTTCTCAAATTCTTCTATTTCTATTGGTTTCACTTCTTCTTTCTTTTGTCCTTCTACTTAGTCTCTGTATTATATTATCTGACTGACATTTACTACCAGATGGATTCTCATCAATGTTAGTAATCTTAACTTGATTGCATTGGTAGAAATTATTTCATCAATAATATATGGACCAACATATTGGTCCACTAGTTTTCTTGCCAGTCTTTCTTTGAACACCAGATTCTTCATACTCAACATGATCCTATTCCCAACCTTCTATACTTCTACTTCCTTCCTTCTCCTATCTGCTTGCTTCTTTATTTCTTTCTGTGCTTTTGTCAATGCTGTCCTTGCTTCTTCTTATATCTTTCTCATCCTTTCTACAAACTCTGTCACTTTTTCCATCTTTTCTTTTCTTCTCAAATCTATTTCCATTCTTAACTCCCTACCATAGTTTTCCATAAATGGAGATACTTTAGTTGTCAAATGCATCTTGTTGTTAATTGCAAACTCTGTTAATGCTAGCTACTCTGGCCAATCCTTTTGCCTATGATCTACAAAGAACCTTAGGTATTGTTCTAATTCCTAGTTTATTCTTTCTATTTGACTATCTATCTGTGGGTGGAATGCTATCAATAGCTTCATCTCAATTCCCAACATCCTATTCAACTCCTTCATCATCTCTGTTACAAACTGTAGTCCTCTATCTGATATAATACTTTTTGGCAACCTATGTAACTTGTACACATTATGTCTAAACAATCTCACTAGTCCTTCTGCTGAGGTTCCTTCTGTGGTTGCCATGAAATGTATCATCTTAGACAACCTATTACAGACTACTAGAACTGCATCCTTCTTAGCTACTACTAGTAATTTAGTGATAAAGTCCACTATCAGGTGTGTCCATAACTTTTCTGGGACCTCATTCAACTTCAAATTTCCTGTTGTTACCTCCATTCTATTTTTCATTCTTTGACATATATTACAACTCTTCACATATCTTTCTACATCTCTCATTACTCCCAGCTACCAATAATTTCTCATTACTAACTCTATCATCTTCCACTTCCCTCCATGTCCAGCTACCAGTATATCATGATGTAACCTAATTATCTCTGTTCTCAATCTCTTATCCTTTAGTATATATACTTTTTTCTCCTTTAATACTAAGTCTTCTTCTATTTGCCACTCTTCCTCTCACAACCTTTTTACCTTTGCCTTCTTTATTTCCTCTATTATTCTAACTACCTCTTTATTCTTATCTCTAGCTTTTTTTATTTTTTCTACTATGTCTACTTATGGTCTATCTATTACTACCTTATATAGATTATGCAACCAACAGTCCTTAATAAATACTTGATTATTATTGTTATTTTCTACTTCTATATTCTAGTCTAGTTGCTAACTAAGTCTATCTGTCTTTTCCATCTTTGTGCTAGAAACATACTTTAGTATAAAATCAAATCTTGACAAGTATAAGACCTAACAGACTTGTCTGCAATTCAACTTTTATACCTTTATAAAATATTCCAGATTCTTGTAGTCTGTCTAGACCTCAAATTTGTACTTGGCACCTTTCAGCAAATGCCTCCAGTTTTCCAATCCTCTTATAACTACTAACCATCACAAAATGAACTACTCACTTGTTTGTGATATCTGAACCTTGGGTGCACTCTCAGAGGTTTAGAAGTGATTCAGAAGTTCAAGAATGATGACAATGATGATTAAGATCAATACAGATAATAAAAAATAAAGAATGATATAAATTAATGTGTTCAAGTCTGAAGTCTAATTCTTAGACATAAAAGTATATATACAAAAGAGTGATGGTCCATGTGCAAGCTGTTACCATCACATGATCAAAACTTGTACCTAATAGGAGCTGTTATCTGTCATAGCAGCTGTCAGGCTAATTTTAGAAGGTAACTAATTATATTACTACATTGATATGATTTTATTTCTATGAATACTTATTTCTATATAATATACCATATATCATTGGAAACGATTTGATGAGCACTTTCCAATGCAAGTTCTATCATGTGAATCCATTCAGTCATTCATGAGATATCAGCAAATAAAGATTTTACAGTTACTGATGACCTGATATCTTGGTTGTTTGTTGTTGCTTTTGTACATCCAACATATATGCAGATAGCCTTTATTTGGGGCTTTACAGCATAACTTAGTTTGTGAAAATCAGTCCACTGGTTGTAGAGATACAAGCTGAATGAAGTTTGTGACACTAACATCTCCTTATCATAAATCTTGTAGTTTCTGATTTTCCTTGCTTTGGCCTCTACTGCTTTCCACACTCATCCAGACACCTCATCATCTTTACTTCTTTTATTCTCTAGTCAATCTCAGAGTTGTGATGAGTAAGCCATGGCATCTCCAAGATTACATTCCACTTTTGGCCTCCAATTACATCTATTTTCATCCTCTTTCTGTACCTCTGATAATAAATATTAACCTCTATAGTGTTTTTTATTGGTCTCTCCTTGTTGAATGTTCTGTCCACATTTCTTATGTATATTGGATTTTCAATCTTTTTTAACTTAAATTCCTGCTTTCTTGTGAACTCTAAACTCATCACTAATCCTGTAGCCCCACTATCCAACAATATCTCTACCATTACTCCTTCTTACATATCAATTCTCTTTAAACCAATCTTCACCATAACTTCTCTCAACATGTTCCTATTGTCTAGGTTGTAGTAGAATATATTATCCACTACTTTAGAAAGTATTGAAAACCTATTATTACTTCTGAGACCTAATTGAGGACTATTAGATCTCTGTCCCCATTTAAATCATTCTGTCCATTTCCCTCTTCAATCCTTAATCTCTGTCTATTGTCCTGTCCATATTCCAGTCTTCTCTTCTTTCCAATTCTGTTCCCTGTTCTCCTATTCCTACAATTCCTGTTCCCTCTGTCTATGTCTATGGTGTATAAGTTACATTATGCAAACCCTGCTCTTTGACTAGGGCATGCCATCACCACATTTGTTCTCTCTACTCCCTCCATTGGAGTAGGCTCTACCAACATCCACTATTGAGGTATCTCTTGCCTCCTAGACCAAACTTGAGGCCATGGCAATTGCTGTGCCTCTTGTTGGTTTTGTCTTGGGGCCTGTAGCCTCTGTTTTCATCTGCCTCTCAATCTTTCCTCTTCTCTCCTGCTCTCCCTCCAATTCCAATCCAGGATAATAGCCCAATTGTACCACTGCTTGATTGAGCTGGACTGCTATTCTGACTCTATGAACCTCTGGCATATTATAGCACTTATTCCTCTTTTGAACTCTTCCACCAGTGATCTCTTTTCATATCCACTACCTCTTGTTGTTCTCCTGAACTCCTGTACAAACTTCTCCATTTCTTCCTCCTTGCTCTAATATTTTTAACTCTACCACCTTTACTAATTCCTCATCTCCCCCTCCAAATTCTTTCTTGATATCTGCCAGAAATTCCCCTGCTGTCTCATATTCCAATAATCCTGCCTCCAAATCTTCCAACATGTTCTCTTTCCACACATCCACCAATCCTCCTTGTACATATAAGAGGATCTATTAGATCTGTTCTTCCACTGTTGTTCCCCTCATCTTTATTCTTAAGTATAACCTACATACTGTAATGAAATCTGAGATCTTTGATGAGGTCCCATTGAATATTTGTGGTCTTACCACTTCTGTACTTCTTGCTACTACCATTGTTGCTCCTCTTCCTACTCCTTTCTTTGCTAGTGCTTGGAGTTGAGCCTATATTGCTGCAAGCTGCTCCTATTGTTGCCTAATGATGGCATGTAAGTCATGTTGACTCATTTTGTATGGTGGTAGTAGTATTGAAGGTCAAGATGTAAAAACTAGTAAAGTGGAGGAGGCTATGCTGCTCTCACTCTCACTCTTGTATTCTGATAACAATATCTCTGTATGTGATAGCAGACCATCTTCTTGTCCTGCCTATATATTTTACTAACTACTTCTTTCTACTGACTACAAACTTGTATTGTGATTTTGGTCTAAGAAGACTGTTCTACTCTAAGTAATATTTTAAGAACAACTGCTGTTTCTCTGCATAGACAAATCACAAGTGGATCTGTAGTACAAGGCTGATACTAGAAAGATAGCTAACATGTCCACATAAGATAATATATCTGAAATGCACCAGTGGGCTTTGGTACACACAAACAGCTAGGCTTCTCCTGCCTAACTAGTATACCCCTTATGTCTAGAGTCCAGTAATTCTTCTTGACTAAAGGGTAATGTTACTCTTTGGTTGAGGATGATAAGAGAATGAGTAAGAGAGGGTCCTGTGTTAGACAGTCTCAAGAAGTGGTATCAAGTTCTAATGTTACAACTTAGAGATCTTAGGGCTAATCAATAAGAAGAACCTTGTATTGGGTTAACACAAGAAAACTCAATAGAGAACTTTGTATAGGATTGTCTACCTTATATACAAAACTACAATAGTCTGTGCTACTACTTCTCTAGCCTACTCTAAACAACCATGTGTTTGCCTTAAGATCAACATGTATTATATATATTATATGACATTATCCTTTTAGAATCTTCTATGTCTTTCTTTATGATTTTGTGACTTGTGACTATTACTGTGATCATGTTATCTGATGTGACTGATATGTGACAGTGTGATCATGATGTCACTCTAACTTTTTTTTTATTTTATTTTTAAAAATCAACAATTTATTATATAGACACACAAGCAGACCATAGTAGCTACTTTGTAACTATATACATAACAACTGAAACTACATGCAAAGAAAGAAGAAAAGGAAAGAGAAGAAGGAAAAGAAGGAATAGTAAGAAAAAGCCATGAAGAAAAAGTCTCTAGCAAAGTGATCTTACACCTAGCTAACTAAGTAATACAAGATAAAAAAGCAAACACATTCAGATTGAGTTCCAAAAACAAGACAAAATGTGCTTTCAAATCTCTCCTTGGATTCCAATATTCATTAAATTTTCTATATTCATGAAGAATGTGACATCTTGTTTTTATAAGATAGAGGCCACACAGACAACTAAATTCCTCCCTAAGGAAGAAACATAGATGATATTCACTAATAGGAGCATGATTGGTGATTGCTCTTGTGGCTCTTGCACATAGTATATTTGAATAGCTAATGTATCGAAGCCATGTTCCACCTTTGCTATACATAGGTTCTAAAATTTTGTTGTTATTGTTGACTAAGTCTAGGAAGTTATTTCCCTTCAGATCAGATGCTTGGAAAGTCATTTTCCAATTACTGATGATGTTGTCACATTTGGATCTCTTGCTAAAATCCCAAGAATTTTTGTTTGGGAAAAGTGGTGTGAGATTGAACAATTTGGATTCAATGTTAACATATTTGTGAAGGTTCCACTTGCATTTACTTGGGCATTCCCAGAATTCAATTGTGTTCTCATAATATCTATTAAAGAACTCTCTAAGATCATTGAGAATGAGAGCTACTTGTTTTTGGAACAGATGAGATAATATATCAAATATCTTTTTTACCATGTGGATTGAGTTAGTGACGACAATAATTTTGGAGATATTTTGCAGATACAACACTTGGCTAATACTGCATCTAATAGCAAAAAATTCCACTTCAGTACTTGTGACATTGATAGCATGATGAAGCATTTTGACTATTGGCTTGTTGTGAACATATATGTGCACAATAGAAGAAGCAACATTGTTTTTGACACTTGCATCCATAACCACGAGTGCAGTCGATGGAAAATTTGATGATTTGATTGCCATATCATCAAGTTGTTGGATCCAATCTTTAAAAAAATGGTCAGAGTTTTTACTAAATAAATGAAAGGAAAAACAATTAGAAAAACAGTCTATAATTCTATTACCTGGTCTAAATTCAGGGTTGAGGGATTAAAAGAAGGGAAAACTTCATTGAACCAATTATCCATGTCAACTAGATGATCTTTGATAAGACTGCATTGATGCTCAGTTAACTAAGTACAAAAGGGTGAGAATGTGTGGTTGATTCTGAATTGTTCATCATAAGAAATCAAAGAATGTGACTGTCAAGAAGAGCATGCACTCTAAGTTCAGATCTTCTACTCAGCTTCTGCAAGTGTAATTGGATGGGGATAAGACCAGCTAAAGCCTCAATGCTAAGAGAAGGAGCTGTTTTGAATGCCTTAGTTATCCATGAGGCCACCTGTCTTTGAAGCTTTTCCAAAATCTTTAGTGGATAGGAAAGAGGAGCTTTAGTATGGAACTACATTTGAAAGCCATACAATGCTATTGGTAAAGTGCAACTTCTGTACAGAAGATGTTTTTGATGCAGTATTAAGCCTCTTGTCAAGTTGCCTAAGATCTTTATACACTTACTGTTGATATAGCTTTGTTTGTGTAGAAGTCAATATGTTGACAGAAAAGGAGTTTTCTGTTAAAGATAAAACCCAAATACCTCCATGTTTTCTTTGGATGCAAAATTGGGCTGCCTATAATAGATAAGTCAAGAGGAGGAGGGTTAAAAATCCCATGTGACCTAGAGAAGTGAAAGACTTCAGTCTTTGAATGTTTGACTAAAAGACCAAATTTGGAAAGAAGGTTGAATGCTACATTGTAACTATTAAAAATATGAGCATTAGAAATTTGAAAAGATTTGCTTTGTATTAAGAAAAGACTATCATCAATAAAAGATAAGATGGAAATATTTAAATTAAGATTTTTTAAGTGTTTCTCCAAAATATGAAAAAATGGAGAAAGATATAAAGCAAAGAGAATAGGAGATAAGGCTGATCCTTGTCCCACTCCCATATTAACTTTAAATTGAGAAGAAGAAAAGTTATTCCAAAAATACTTGGTTTTCCTTTTGACAAGATCATTTGAGAAGAACTTGACAACTCTCAAATCAAAGCCTACTTTGCTAAGAATGAGGGTTAGAAGGCAATGATTAAATAATAGGAAAAACTACACAATGTCAAATGCTAATGAGCTGATTAACATGTTTTTGATCCATCCTATACAAATGAAGTGAGTGAGAGCAATATCTACATCAGTAGTAGACTTGAATTTTAGTCTGCCTAATTGACTTTGGTAAATGAAATTGAAGCCTGTTACCAATTACTTTCTCAATTAGTTTTCTCAGAGTGTTAAGAAGCACAATTGGCCTAAAGAACTTTGGAGAATCATACAATGTCTTATTAGGTTTAAGAATAATGATTGTTATCAATTTTTTGAAATGATTGGGCCAATATTCTAACTCAATACAAGTATTGGCAATGGCAATGATATTTTAAAGGCATGTCTTATCTTTGATAATGCATTTAAGGTGTTCCCACAATAGTTTATCAGAGCTAGGAGCTGACAAATTATTACACTTGACAATGGTACTTGTGAATTCTTTCTCCAAAAATGGTGGCCACAATGAAGAATTATATGGATTTAATTTATTTAGCACATTCTCATCTACTTGACGAAATTGAGCAATATTGAATGAAGAATGAAGAGCTTGCCAAAGTTCCTCTAATTCTAAACACAGATGACCATTATACTTGATCATCTTAATGGCTGAGAGATTGCACTTGTTAACCCAACTTATGAGCTTCCAAGGTCCTTGCTTTTTGTTAGCGATTTCTTGAATTCTTTGATCAAAGAAAGCCTTTTTTGTATCTTTGACCATTTTTCAAAAAGTCTTTCAGTCTTTAATATTCTTCAAAGATCTATATCTTGCCAGATCTTTATTGCAATCATTGTTCTACCAACTTTTAGAATGCTTTGTAATGTTGATGATTTTTGAATTCTTCATTCATACAAATTCTGTGATATTAGCAAAATCTGTGATGACTTTTTCCAACTGGTATTTCCCCAAAATGTTTGATGTGTCCAATTTTGCAAAGGATGCAATGACTTTCTTAATGAACAAATCTTCTTCATCACTGTTTTTAATAATAGTTCTTTTTTGAAGGTCAATATTTATTTTGGTGATGGAAATGGTGATTATTAATAGCACATGGTTAGAGATGAGATACTAGTTAGGATAGATTGAATTATTGTTCAATTTGGTGGAGTTGCATCAGAAGAATATTAAGTTGATTACTGAGTTAGAGTCATTGTTACTATTGGAATACCTAGTAGGAACTTGGTTAATAGGCATCAAGAGATTAAGATTAAAAGAGTCTGCTATGATAATAAGGTCATCACTAATAGATGAATGATAAAGGAATGAAGGATTCTATAAACTGTCACAAATGTTAAAGTCTCCAGTCATAACTAAAAAATTATGAATGTTGATTTCTATATTCTTGAGATACTTTATTGCAAAGTGAGAAGAATCAGAATATACATTCATGATCCAGAGAAGTTCACTATTGACAAAAAACAAAGCTAGAAGAATATCTCTGTGATTAATACTATCTTTATGAAAGAAAAGCAAAACAAAGCAAGTCTGATGTTGATGAAGATAGCAACTCTAGAACACTCCTTTATCATGTCAGGTTCTTTAACAAAAGTGAGCCAATTGGAATGATTGACAACTCCTACCAATAAAACACCTTTACTATCTGTTGAGCTAGGAATTAATCTTATTGTTGTCCAAGATGGTTCTTGGATGAATATGATATCAAAATTGTAATTGATTTCTAGGATTGTCTTTATGACGAGATTGTTTTTTCTGACATTTTGCAAAAAAATTCCAAGGTCTTTCAAAATCATATTGTCATATTGTTCATGATTGAACAAATTGAATTCTTCCTGGATTCCCAAAGTTTAATATACTCTTTGGAGTGCTATTCTTTGTTGAAGTGGTGCTTCTAGAAAGGATATTCAATTAAATTGGCTTGATGATCACCTTTACAGTTGAGGCACTTGAATAAATAAGGGCATGGTTTGCCCTTCTT
>Ga0157357_1001132_pt1 | contig 11218 bp, 6 predicted proteins | sample AttcapACBM1_FD_111485 | JGI IMG/M metagenome (GOLD analysis project Ga0157357, IMG submission 111485) | Fungus gardens microbial communities from leaf cutter ant in Botucatu, State of Sao Paulo, Brazil - Atta capiguara ACBM1 | ecosystem: Host-associated > Fungi > Mycelium > Unclassified ... | reverse complement strand
CTTCATTCCTGCAACCCACTAGAGCTGAGAATGTTATTGATGATGTGATTGGATAGAAGAGATGATTCTCATAGTAGGAATTTTCTGTAGAGTTTCTTTAGGTAAAGATGTATAGAGATGAGTCCAGATATGGCTTCAATCCCTAGTGTAGGAGACATTCAGAATGTGCCTAATATCCAAAGTGTTGTTCTTTGTTGCATCTTCCATAGTATGTTGGGGCTTTGTTGTAGTACCACAAAGGAAACCCATATAAGGCTATAGATAAAGCACAATATCTATAAAGTCTTCTTTTTTGAAGTGGATTAATACCTCTCAATGAATTACCTAGCAATTTTATACACTTGACTGTAGAAATCACTTTGTTGGCATAGAAATCTATATGGCTTTTGAATGTGAGTTTTTGGTCAAATATGAAACTTAGATATCTCTATGTTTCTTTAAGGAGTAGAATGGGGCCCCCTAGAGCAGATAAGTCAAGAGAAGGAGGATTGAATGCTCTATAAGACCTAGAAAAGTGGAAGATGTTAGTTTTTCCATGTTCTACAACAAGACCACATCTCATAAGTAAAGACAATATTATATTGTAGCTACAAAAAAGGTTTGTGTTAGAATGTGATATAGATTTGTTTTGTGAAATGAATAATCTATCATCAACAAAGGAAATGATGGAAATGGGTATTTTTAAGATTTTTAAGTAATTTTCAAAAGAAAGAAAAACAGGAGATAAATAGAAAGCAGAAAGAATCAGAGAAAGAGCAGATCTTTAACCAATGCCAACATTAACATTAAATAAAGGAGATATAAAGTCATTCCAAAGATATTTTGTTTTTCTTTCTACTAGGTAATTCTTGAAAAACATTAAGATTTTATGATCAAGTTCCACCTTGTCCAGAATGAGAGGAAGTAGCTAGTGATTTAGGGAGGGAAAGAATTGAGCGATGTTGAATGCAAGAGTGCTCATAGTGAGGTTTTTAACCTAACATGATTGAATAATATGAGTAAAAGCAACCCTCACATCCATGGTAAATATCTGTTTGAGACCCCTGAGCTGACTAAGATGGATAAAATTGTTGGAAATCATATGGAATTGAAGACGTTCTCCAATTATTTTTTCAAAGAGTTTTCCTATTGTATTGAGGAGAACAATAGAGCGATACAACTTGGGTGAATCAAAAGATGTCTTGTTAGGTTTGGAAATAACAACTGTTAATGAAGTCTTAAAATGAGACAACCAATGTCCCAAATCTATACAGGCATTAGTGATATCAATGAATTTACTAATGTAGTCTTTGTTTCTAATGATAGATTTGATATAACTCCACATTAATTTATTAGGACCAGGAGCTAATAAATTATTGTATTTTTCAATCATATTGATAAGTTCTTTCTTGGAAAACAGTATCCACTCAGTTGTTATCTTATCTGAAATTTTGTCTAGAAAATAGATGTTAACTTCTTATGCTTGAGCAGAATTGAAAGAACTATAAAGAGCATTCCATAGATCTTCTAGTTTGATACACAGATGTCCTTCATATTGAATGGCTTCTACTGCTGGAAGTTTGCATTTCTTGACCCAATTCATTAGCTCCCATGGGCTATACTTCTTGTTTGCAATTTTATCTATCTTGTTATTAAAGAAGATATACTTGGATTTTTGACCATGCTTTTGAAGTCTTTCCAATTTTCTAGACTATATGTCTATTGATATTTGTTTAGTGTATAACGACAATCTTCATTCCACCAGGCTTTAGAATATCTTATTATGTTGACTGTCTTTGAGTGTTTAAGCCATATGTTCTCAATTTTGATCGAGAGATTTTAAACAATCTCTTCTAAGGATTTGGAATTTTGAATGAATGTAGTGTTCAAATTTTTGATAAATTGAATAAAATCCTCAATAAATCAATTTTCTTCATCACTTCCTTTGATTAGAGATTATTGTTTAGTTGAAATATGTTCTTCACTAATAGTTATATTAACAGTAATTAGAGCATGGTCGAACAAAAGCCTCCAATCTGGATAGATATGATGGTAATTGAATTCCAATGAAAAGGGTTGCAGAAACATTAGATCTAAAACCAAATTTGAGTTTCAATCATTGTCTAAAAACCTAGTAGGAAAATTTTCAGTAGGTTTAGAAATGTCTAGTGAAAACAAATCTGTTATATTAAAAAAAATGTCACTATGAACAGAATGAAAAGGAAAGTTCAAATCCTATAGACTGTCTCTAATATTAAAATTGCCCATCATGATGATGATATTATGGATATTGACCTCAGTATTCTTAAGATACTTCAAGACTGATTGAGATGAGTCTGAATAAATGTTAATCAGAAAAAAGATAAAGCCCTGATTGAAGAAAGAAATACATGAAATGTCTCTGTAATTAAAAATGTTATTTCACAAAGAGAAATGAAGACAAGAAATATGAATGTTAACATATGTCAAAACTCTTGGAGAATCAGACTGATTTGTTGGGGTCCTGGCAAAAGTGAGCCAGTTGGAATGATAAGAAATACTGACTAGTTCTTCTCCTTCACTACTAGTGGAGCTTAGAATAGTTCATATGGCCAACCACAAAGGTTCTTGAATGAATATGATATCAAAAGATGTTTGGGTCTCTAGAATAGTATTGACAATAAGACTGTTTTTGTGAACATTTTGAGAAAAGAGTTTTAAAACATTACAAATCATTGTGAAATCCCACTTACAACTGAGTGAATTGATTTTGTCCTATTTTCTTGGATCTTGATATTCTTTTTGTTATACTATTTCCAGTTGAACCTATGTTTCCAGAATAGACATAGGTTAGAATCTGCCTAATGTTCACCTCAGCAGTTAGAACATTTAAAGATGTGCAGGCACAGTTTGTCTTTTTTCATTTGAGGTGTGGTGGGTTAGTCTTTTCATTAGCTTTGCAACAATAACTGAATTGGCAGTGGTTTTCAGATTTATGCAGACTGTTGCATTTGATGTATTTAGATTCTTGAATTCTGCATAACAGAGTAATATGTTTCCATTTCCAACAATTTTTACATTGTGAAACACCAGGGTTCATATTAGCTCCTCTAATTGTGGCAATATACCTTTCCACATTAAAGCATCAATTGATAAGGCCCTTGGCCTTGCTCCCACTTTGAATGTCCCAAATATCAATCTAAATGATAGACATATCTGACTTAGAAGAAACTTTGATGACTTGCAGTTTTGAAGTGAGAACAACATTGTTGAAGATTTGATTCTGTTTGATGATATTTTCTATATCTCCTGAAGAAAGACATTTCTGTGAGTTATCATGAGAGAAGTAAGGGATACCTATTATTTTCAAATAGAACTTTGATTGCAGAAGTTGAGAAACTTCCACATTTGAAGTGTCAATATCATCTACATTTTTAACATAGTTCTCAATAATGTGCAAATCCAATTGCAACACAACTTTGCTTGTAACCACCATAATCCCCATCTGATCCAATCAAATAAAGTCTACCAAAACTTCCAATTTCACATTTCTTAATGACCTATTGATATTAGTGACATAAAGAGAACTATTTTTCATAAATTTCACTGTATTGTTGCTACTTATCAGAGTAATGATTTGCTTCCTTGACAGTCCTTTTGTTGTCATTTGGATACATAGTTTAGGCTTAGAATTGCCATTGACAATGTTTTGGATCTGGTCAATTTTTTTTGCACCAAGGACTAGAAAAGTATTTTTGATTTTGATGACTTCAGATGTGCTTGTACTTTGCTTAGAAGCCTGCACATATAATTTTTGAGTTGGTTTAGTGACACTGACTGGTTTGATATTTTTGAAATATCTGGAGATTTGATTAACCTCCTTCTGTGATTTAGCAGGGATAGAGAGAGTGATCTTCTTGATACTTACTGGGATCGGTTTACTGATGGATTTGTTGCTTTTATTAGATACTGGTTGTACTCTCGGAGTGAATTTCAACAAAATTTTCTATCTAAAAGTGTTAGAGTTTTTATCAAAGATGAGAGAATCCTATTTAGACTAATAAACAGAAGAAATAAGGTTCCAAATCACCTTGCCAATGTCTTTGAAATCCTCAAGGTTGTTAGACTTTGCAAGATTGACTTGTTTATTGGTTATGTATTTAGCCATGAAGTTTAAAGAATTCTTGATGTTTTTGGAATCTGATGCCAAGTATTTAATAGATCTATAAAGTTATATTGGGTGGAAACTTCCATCTCATAGTTTGGATTCTGTAGGAGTGTTAGGGTTATACAGCAATTAGATGTTAATAACAGTATTATCAACATGAGGAGGGCTTGAGGTAGGATGCTTGATCAGAACATATTTGTTCATCATGTTATTATTTGGGTCAGCTGCTATACTGACATGATTTGTCTGCTCCTTAGACATCACATAGGACAGTTGAGGGCTGTTGTCCCCATATTGATATCTTCATTTAGACCATTGTTATACTCTATTCTCTCATGGTATACAACCGAAGATTTGGCTGAGAACATTGAAGATACTCTAGAAGATTGTGGTTTAGGTGAAGAAGTTCTACCTCTCACCTCATTGTAGTTGTCAGAAATATTTCTTAACAGAATGTCCATCTCCATGTTAATTGAAGAAGCCACAGTTGGTAAGTCAAAGGTTTGTTGAGAATGTGTATTTGCTGAAGAAAGAAAGAATTTATTCCCAAAGTCTCTTACAGGCACTACTATACAAGATAGTGATACAAGAGAGAGAAGGTCATATTATATCATACTTTTTAGCTAAGTTCAAAGAAAAACTAAACTATGAGAAAGAAATAATACAGAATTAAAAACATGGAAAATAACTAAATCTACTTTGAAGATTTCTAATAAGTAAGCAATAATCCATTATTTCCAGAGTCTTTTATCACTGTGGAAAAAGAGCTAGAATAACATGCATTTAGAGCTTATACTTTCAACTTATCTGTTTTCTGGATATCTTGACTGTTATATATAGTTTATACCTTATTATCCAAGATCTGTAGTAAGTCCTTGGAAGATGGATGAATGAGTAGAAATTATCCAGATACACAGAATACAAATGTCAAACAACCTTTGGCTTTAGCTTGTGTGCTATATTTTTACTAATTACACTGGTTATATATTTTGGAAGTCTTATTGATAGGTCTTCTACAAGACAAGTCCACTAAAAGGTGATGAGATATATTATTGCCAATACTAACCTTCTAGTACTAGTTTTGGTCAATTTTCAGAATAAGGATTTACAGTATAACTACTAGCTTATATACTAAGTATTCTATCTATGGTAGTTATTTAGAGAATAGAGACTGTAAGCAAGTTACTCTAGGTCTAAATAACCCTCAGATATAATAATAGAAATCCATGAAGTTATTAGAAAGTCCAGTAAGAATATCTAAGATAGAATAAAGAAGGTTGATTTGCACTGTAAAAGGATTAAGAGTGTAGATAGGTGTTATTCATGAGTTAGAATAGAAGTGGCTGAATTGGAATGTAATACTGACATTCAGAACAGCAAGTAGAATAATAGGTCATAAGTACTTTTCTTTTTTACTAGTTGATCTTAAAATTGTGAGCTTTCAACTATATAAATTCAAAGATAAGATCTTGCTTGCCTAAGCTTGAAACTACAAGGAAAATCTGTTCTATGTAGGTTTTGTACTAAATAACAATATTCACCATCTTAGATATTTATTTTATCTGATTGAGAGTTCTATCTACAAAGATATTAGTGACTCCAGAGTCAACTAAGACTTGTATAGAAAAGAACTAGAATATTTTGGTGGTTCTAAGAAAGACAGCAAGATATAGCAAAGTTTGGTAAGTATCCAAAGCACTGATAGTAAAATATAGGAGAAGTTTTTTCTTATCTAGAATAGCAATTAATAGTATAATAAATCTATTATTCAGTGGCTAGACACATATCATATATTACTAGTTATTTTATGCAAAATCCTGATTAATGATCTTCATGTAGATTCTTTTACTCTACAAGCTTTAATTATTATTTTAATTTGATATCTTTTAATATATTCAGTTTCTTCATCAGTTTTTTCTATTGCTTAATGGTTAATTGCTAAATATCTAATCTCACTAAGTACTCATAGACTGCATGATTTGAATTTCTATAATAGTAACATCTTCTAACTAGTATAAAGTAAAATTTTCAGATAATGATAATATTCATATTCATGGAGATATTTGAAAAAACATCTAAAAAAACATCTATGGTAGCTAGCATAAGAGTATTGTATCATAAACAAACTTCCAAGACTTCCAAAATATCTGCTTTCTGACTCCAAATAGGACTTTAATCATTTCTAAGTATATTTTCATATCCACACTTGTTTATATATGAATTAATTCTTTGAGTTTTATCTCATAACAACTCATTATCTAGACTTCTGGTCATCTTATCTCCTAAATACTATCTATATAATATTTCCCTAGTTATTTCCTACACTATTATTTCCCTAGCCACAATTCCAACTATAAACTTAGTATTGAAGACTAAGTAAATACTCTATAGTTCTTTAGTTTGAAAATTAACTAAGAATATCTAATTGTCTTACTTTTCTTCCTGAGCTCATATCTGAGTAAAATATTCTTTTTCCATCATTTATTAAAAGTTTGCAAATAAGCTTTCTAGCTTGATTTGTAATCTAGGTACTTTATCTACTCATACAAATAACTATATATATTTCTTGGGTAAGTTTCTATACTTAATTCAATCTCTTTCTATGCAACTAACTATAGATACTTACTTAAAGCAAGAACTATACTTGACATACTAAGATAATAAAAGACAGCTAACAAGAAACAAGGATAATTAAAGAACTTTATAAAGTTTGGAAATTAAGAGAAAAAATAGAGATAGTTTGTTAAGTAAACTGAAATACTTTGTTGGCTTATATCAGAGTCAAGATTAGTAAACTTTGTTTATTTTCTCATTTTTATTTCTTTTTACCTTTTTATAACTTGGGTTAAGATTTAGCATAACACATGACATATTTACAGTCATATTATCATATAACACATAGAAGAATATAAAAAACTTTAGAAGGATAATATTGTATAGCATATTAATAGTATATTGACTTTATATAGTATGTATAACCTTTAGAATAGGTTAGTAGTAGTCTCATATAAACTACTAACCAACATATATAAGATAAACACTCTATACTAAGAATTCTCTTATATAAACCCATAAAGTTATTTTTTTACTTTATTACTAGAGTCTAAGTTTTAATAACTTTTCTAGCTTGATTTATTCAACATGTAATATTAAATTATATAAAGAAGTTTATATCTTTTAGTTTTCCTACTAATAGAATTTCAATAAAAAAGGCTTACTTTGATTGCTGATCTTTGTTAGATGTAGTTTATATCTTATTATCCAAAACCCATTACTGAGCTTTTAGAAGTCAGATTAATAAGCACATATTATCTAAATATATTTTTCAAAATCTACTTAGAATAACTAAAAGATAAAACAAGTCTACTAAATGATAGTAAAATATATTATTTATCAACACTAGAAAATAGTATTATTTTTGGTTAATTTTCAGAATAAAATTTATAGTATAACTATTAGTTTATATACTAAGTATTCTATCTAGTGTAGTTATCTAGGAATAGAAACTGTAAGTGTTGTAACAACTACTAGTCACAAAGACTAATAGCATTACTAAGGTAAACTCAATAAGAAAGTATATCATAGGGATTATAAGAGAACTTGACAAGGAGTCCCTGATGTATTTCTACACTATTTATACAAATACACATGGTCTATACTAATAATAAATAATTTTACCCTAATGTCCATATATTTACTATAAGATGAACATACCATTGACATATACCTTGATATTATTTTTTCAGTCTCTTCTCTTAGAATTTAGGCCTATGACATTCTGTTATATGATGTGTTATATGACTGCAGTTATATGTCTTTTTATTGTTCAAGAATCATAAAAACAAAATAAAAGAAATATTAAATCAAGAAAAATAGATAAAAAAATGTTCAAGTCTAAATACACTATAATAGTTGTTATGACTTAAGTCTAAGAGTTTGGTCAAAAAAAGAAACTAATATTGTTGGATACAAAAGAACTTGATAAAATTCCTAGTACAGGATTATTTACTTTATATATTTCTAGTACATAGTCTGTATATACCTACATTTAACCTATTCTAAATTTATGAGTCTAAATAAAGTCATTCTATATATAACACTATTTCTCTATGATGTTACATAATCTTGTGACTGTGACTGTAACATAAGTATTTTTACATGATAATTATCACACTTTGTTATAGCATTCTGTTTCTTTTATTTTTAGAATAAGAGAAAAAGAGAAAAAAGAGACATAAGCTAGAAAAAGTCCAAGTGAAAAATAAAAAGACTTTATATAAGAAACTAGAATAGAGAAAGAACAAGTCTATCATCTTAACTTCTGATAATAGTAAATAAATTACTTTAAGTCTGAGTGATTCTCAGATATTAAAGTCAAGATCTATGGAGTTATCAGAAAGTTTAATAAGGATGTCTAAAGTAGAATAAAGAGAGTAATCTATACCAAAAGAGGATTGAAGATATGGATAAATTAGAAAGCATTATCTATGGGTTAGAACAAATATAACCAGATTAGAATGTAACAATCTTTATTAAAGTCTATTAAGAGTAAAATATTGGATTAAGAGCAATAAGGTAGGTTTCTAGATATAAAAATATTAGTAGGAGAAGGAAGTCTTAATATTAAAGAAAAGAATATACTTATAGGTACAGAGATAGAGTTAATAGAGTTAAATACTAAATTTTACAGGTTTTACAAAACTAGTAAGAATATTATTAGTGAAATATCCTGAGGTATACTGGTATTTAGCTACTTCTCATAAATAGTACTAGAAGAGTTTCAAGACTTTGTCTATATTGATGGAATTTATAGAGTGATTACTTAAAACAGGTATTATTTAAGAAGTAAAAAAAGAAAAGAAAAGTCAAGATATAAAAATAGATAATTCAAGACTATCAGACCAATTTATATTTTGAGATTTTAGAGAAAAATCTTGTTCTACTATCAAAATAACTGAGCAAAGTCTATAAGATTATATAAAGTTAACAATCTTTAGAAAAATCTAAAAGAACAGAATTCTTCTTTTGACTAAACATTTAGTTTTAAGTCATAATAATAAAGTAGTCTATGGAGCTTATATATATTTATACTAACTTACTTTAAAGTAATAATTAAGTTTTTTAAAGAAATTCTATAATGTTTCATCAGATCATATGACTATGTGACTGTGACTATTACAGATGTAATGTTTATGTGACAAATATATTATACCTTTTTAGCTGAGTTTACAAAAGAAAAAGAAAAAAACTAAGTTATAAAATTAAAAAAATAAGAAAATAAGAAAATAACTAAGTTCATATTGCTGAATTTTGAAAACTATGCAACTTTCTTGATAGTAAACTATTTCTTCAAGCTTATTGATTACTTCAGCTTTAAAGTTAATAATAATAAAAAGTAACTATGAAATAACTGTTCAAACTTTGGCTAGTATTAGGATAACTGTACAAAGTTTATAAAGTTCAGTAGAGTTTGTGCTTCTTTAGAGAAAACTTAAGCTATATTGTTTACAACTATCAAATACATAATCTATCTTCAAAAAAGTCTAAAAAAAATAGACTAAGATTTTCTAAAGATAATAACTATTCTAAATACTTTCAATAATTCATATTTATTAAGTATAATATTAGATAGAATATTACTAATCTAACCCCAAAATAATTATACTAGATGGTTAGGAACTCTAATAGAATAATCTAAAATATAAACTAGAATTAGTAAAAGCCTATCAGATAATAATAGAAAAGATAAGATTGTGATTATCTGGATAACTATATTTGATATTTGATAGAGTTTGGAAGCAGTAATAGTAGAGTTAACTTAGCAAACTTTATAGTATTATTAGTAGTATTTAATGCTTGTAGTCTAAGAGGGAAGAAGTTGTTAATAATTACAGCTTAATTTAGAACTCTTATTTTCATAATTATGTTTCAATTATTAAAAGTACTTACTTTTCTTTGTAATCTCAGCCTTAGTCTTAATCTCTTATATTGTTGTATATAATAGTACTTTTTTATAATTAGAAGAACTTTTTTATGTATTGTTAACTCAAGCCTATAGAATTAATCTTGGAATATCTCTATTTATTAGATTATGTCTGGTCTTAATAGATGAAAGCTACTCTAAATGCTTATATGCTATGAATAAGCCATGTTGAACTTGAACTTGAAACTTTCTAAAAAACTGCTTGCTAAACTTGTAAAAAAGAAAAAGCAACCTACTCTTCTTATGATACTGATTGAGAATCCAAGGCTTCTTTGTTATTATTGGATTCAAAAAACATTCTCTTATCCAGAGGTCTTATTAGAAATATTAATAATAATAAGATCTTTTTGTATTTATCCAGTTATATTGTCTAAGAAAAGAAATAGAAATATTATTAGAAATGAGTATAAAATAATTATATAGTAATGAGTATAATCCATAATATCCTCAATCTCTCTCAGTAGTCTCATACTTATAAAGCCATTATATTAAAAAAAAATATGAGATAGATTATTTAATTTATAAATATATGAATAACTAAGCTTTTATTAATACTCTATTTATATCACTTTTTCAAACTACTAAGTAACAGCCTCTTCAGAATCTATTATATTAGAAGGTATTAAATATGGTTTATACTAAGATCTAGTAAAATATCTTAGAAGTCCAAATAAGTGATTCAGTGTATTATCTAAGAATGTGGAAAACAGATCAGAATAATCTTTGACTTTAGCTTATATACTGCATCTCTACTAGTCATACTTGTTACAACTCAAAGATCTTAGAGCTGGTTAATAAGAAAAACCTTGTATTAGGATTAATACAAGAGAACTCAATAGAGAGCTCTGTACAAGATTGTCTACCTTATATACTAATACCTAATGGTCTGTGCAAGCTATTTATAGCCTACCCTAAACAACTATATATATACCTTAAGGTCAACATGTGTTCTACATGTTGTATAACATCATCTTTCCAGAACTTTCTACATCCTTTTATATATCATGTGACTTGTGACTGTGACTGTCACTGTATCATCTAATGTGACTGATGTGTAACCAAGTGATGTTGTCACTAACCCTAATCCTAAATTCTAAAAATAGAAAAAT
>Ga0157357_1001131_pt1 | contig 11220 bp, 3 predicted proteins | sample AttcapACBM1_FD_111485 | JGI IMG/M metagenome (GOLD analysis project Ga0157357, IMG submission 111485) | Fungus gardens microbial communities from leaf cutter ant in Botucatu, State of Sao Paulo, Brazil - Atta capiguara ACBM1 | ecosystem: Host-associated > Fungi > Mycelium > Unclassified ... | reverse complement strand
TCTTCTAGACCCTATGACATAACTTATCTTATCTTATTCAAGTCTGTCTACACTTTCTTGTCTTATAACAAAGAGCCTATTCCAATATCCTCATTTTGGATACTTTCTCAGGTCCTTCCTGACCATTGGGCACTTGCTAAGAGTCATTGTTTACTTGCTAAGAGTCATCATTTACTTTTTGAGAGTTACTATCTACTTCCTCAGTGTCATCACCTACTTCCTCAGAGATATTGTTCTCTAGTACTTGATAAACACATCATTCCCATAGTAAAATCTGGGAATATTGGGAACATTCTTCTCTTCAAGAGTCCAATAAATCTTTCTCCTCTCCTTCTGGTCTCCAATAGTCCTTGATGTACACCATCCAATTTCTACACCCTTTCAAATCCACATTACAATCTGTCATATTCCAAGTTGCTCTTCCAAACAGTGAACATGAAGTAAAGTTTTGCAGATACAAAAAGAGAAAATTCTTTTTGATCATTAGGTCATCCCTCAAGAAGTCAACTAAGTCCTTAATTGATAAAGATAAAATAATTAAGAGACTGTGAGCAAACTTGAGACAGTTTGCAAAGATATATCTAGTAATGGCTACATAGATATTAAACACTTTGTAGGAAAAAAACACTGTCTATATCCCCTAATAGGAGTGTGGTTAAGAATGGCTTTAGCTACCCTGGTATATAATATAACTGACTGGTCAATATAAAGAAGCCAACTACTACTCTTAGGATAACTAAGCTGAAGAGGCTTGTAATTCTTGTTTCTGAGAGTGAGAAAATAGTGCTCTTAAGCAGTAGAACAATTAAAGGATGTTCTCCAAGCATCTAGATATGAGAAAAAAACACTCTTAGAGTAAATAGTATTAAGAAAAGTTACTAGATAAAGTCCAGTGACTATTCTGGTATTAGTTACATTATTATAGACCAGTTGATATAAAATTACTCAGCATTACTTGAGCAGTCCCAGATATCAGAGTTACAAATAATAGACTCTATTTTATTTTTAATTTTTTTTAAATATTTTTTATTTTCTTTTTCTTTTTTATTTTATTAGGATTAGAGTTTAGCATAATATTACTGTCACAGTCACCTATTGTCACACATCAGTCATATATCACATAAAAGATTTTAGAATAATAATGTTATATTATAATATGTAATGGTGTTATAACTTAGAGACTTTAGGGTTGGTTAATGAAGAAACCTTGTATTAGGGTTAATACAAGAGAACTTGAACTCTGTACAAGATTGTCTACCTTGTATACTAAATACCTATAGTTCATATTCTATTACTTTAGCCTACTCTAAATAACCATATATTTTTCTTAAGATCAACATATATTAAGTATATTGTATGATATCATTGTTCTAGAACCTTTTACTATGTTCCATTGTGACTACATAACTGTGTGACAATTTTGTGACAGTTGTAACCATAATATCATACTAAATCCTAACTCTGAATAAAAGAAAAGGAAATTGAAAGAATAAATAAAAATAAAAATGAACAGGAAAATAAAATAGAGTCTATTATTTTCAACTTTTGTTTAGGGTAGGTTGGATTTCATATAGCATGGACCATTAGTCTAATATATAAGTATAATACATTGTACTTAGAAACTCCATTGAGTTCTCTTGTAATTATCTAATCCAAGATTGCTCTTTTGACTTAATCTTTAGTCTTCAGTTCTTAACACCAGAATTTAACTCTATAGTTAAGGCTATAAGAAAAGAATAATCTAAGTACAGAGTAAACAACTAAAAAATGAGCTTGTTTAAAATATATAGAAGTATCTATTGTCTTTCTAACAGAGCTTAGAAAGTTAGTAATAAAGATAATCTATTCAATGTTAATATTAGTAGCCTTAGTAATGTCTAATCTTATAGCAAATAGCTTAGCATTGGAAGCAGTTGTTTGATTAACTAGAACTTTAAAAGATAACACTTATTGTTCTAGTTTCTAAAAATATACAACAAAGACAGCCTACATGTTCTTAGAGAATATAACACTAAGTAGAAACATTAGTATATACTAAGAGAAAAAAGTAGTAGTTCTGAGATAAGACTACTTAACCAGTTTCTTAAGACAAAAATAAATGGAAATAAGATCTACTAGAGCCTCAATTTCACTAGTAAGTAAAATACAAAATACATCAAGAATTTAAAGAGTAATATTGCATTATATAGCTAATAAAAGTAATATCTATATCTTGGTAAATGCTTCAGTAAAGTATTAGAGTTGAAAACCATAGGTAGTAATCAAACTAATATATAAGTCATAAATAAGTTATTTCTGGAGTAAGAGAAGACTTCTAGTCAAATTTTCTTCAAGTATACTTATTGCTTTGACTATAAACAATACCTTGATAAAGTAGTAATAAATATGTTTTTTAAAGAATAGGTACTAATCAAAATAAAAGACCAAGTATCTCTAGTATATCTTAGATTTAAGAGTAGAAGTATCAATTACTAAGGGGTTCAGCTTTGTATTAGATTTATATACTAAAGAATAAGAAGTTGAAGGTAGAAATAATCCAGTTATATTATGATGTGTTGGTAACAGAATATAGAAGACAATGAAAAACAATAGAAATTACTATATATTCTAGAAAAATAAAAAATTAATAAATACTATAGTTGATTATCAAACTAGAGATTTACAGAGTATCTACTAGTCATTAAATATAGAAAAAAGTATTTAAAACACTTAGAAACTTGAGTAATACTATTATTAAATAGTTTTACAGTTATTTATATTGGGTGAGATTAGTATTTAGGCCTAGCTTCAAGCTAGGTAAATGTTTGATCAAATTAATCCTCAGAGAAATACTCAATATATATAGGATTGAGATAAGACTAAGTACTTACAAAGTTTAACAAGAGATAACACTATCACAAAAGATGGATTATTTATAGAGTTGAATTTGGGTATATAATAGCTAGTAGACATAATTCAGCAATTCTATTGTTAAAAAAGTATTGTCTAACTTATCTAGTTACAAAGCAAAAGAAGAACTAGTCAGAGTACTCTCTAGTTTATCTATAAGTATCTAATATAATTTTACACTCTTTGTTCCACTACTTCTTAAATCAAGTAGTAATTGTAATTCTCTTTATATAAGTAGCTCAACAGTTAGCAAAAAGCTCAGATATTATCTTAAAGAGTAATTTGAGATCAACAACTGAGTCCAGTGTATAAAAGCCAAGTTGAGAAAGCTCTTTACTTATAGAGAGCAAAAAACCTGCTTCTTCTTTACTGTCATATTTTAAAACTATTTTGCGTATACAGATGTTTTCTAGAGTAACAAGATTGACTATGAAAAAGAAGATGGTCTGAGGGTTATCTGAGATTAGGCTCAATATAATAAGAGACTTGAGAACAACTTATGTCTAAAAGAATAAGGTTAATTATAGTTAGCATAGCTTTAAATATCTTAATAGTGAGTAGAGACAGAAAGTACTAGAATTAAGCAAATAAGATTCTAGAAAGATTCTTAGATGAAGAGGATATTATATAAGTTCTTTTGTGTTTTATAAAGACTGTTAACCAGCACATATTTCTTACAAACATTCTGCAAATAAATACAGAGTATATTAATTGTACTAGATATATTTATTAACTACCTTTACTAGATCTAGTTATAATACTATAGTTAGCTTGTCTAGAGCATACTTTCATAGTCTTGTATACTACTGCTTGTTAAAGTGAATGAATACTTATTTTTGTCAGCAGTACAGTCTCTCTTACAGTTTAAACACTTCAGATGTAAGAACAAGATATGTTAACTGTAATAGCTTCTTTAGGAGATATCACAAAATGAGCTACTCACTGATTGTAATACTTGAACTTAGATAACTTAATAGTAGTTTAGAGGTTCAGTATAAGAAGATAGTGATGATAGGTGATAAATAGTATTAACAAGAATAATTAATGTTGTTAAGTCTAAGGTCTAATCCTCAAACATAGAGATATATAGAAAAGAATGATAGTCTATGCATAAGATATTTCCATCACATGATCAAAACTTGTATCTGATGGGAGCTGTTATCAATCATAGTAGTTGTCAGGCTAATTTTAGAAAGTAACTAATTATATTACTATATTGATATGCTTGTATCTCTACTAATACTTATTGCTTTGAAATATACCATATTGGATTGATGAGCACTTTTCAATGCAATTTTAATTGTGTGAATCTGTCCAGCCATTCATGAGATATTAGCAAACAAAGCTTTTATAGTTACTGATGGCCTAATATCTCAGTTGTTTGTTGTTACTTTTGTACATTCTACATATATACAGATAGCCCTCATTTGGAGTTTTCTAGTACAACTTAGTTTGTGAAAATTAGTCCACTAGTTGTAGAGATACAAGCTGAATAAAGTTTGTGATAGAAGAATTAAACTTGAAATTAGTCTTGTAACACCAAGCTAAGAGTCTGTGGTTCTATACTCTGTGTAGACCACCACACTTCTGACATTTAGTGCCTTGAGCACAATATATATGTGTTAGATATTTACAGTACTAGCAATTACAATACTAAGGAGCTTTATAATATATAGCAGTTCCTTAGATTATAGTATTATGTTGCCAAAAATTAAATGAGTGGTTAATAAGAGTCTTGTTCTAAAAGCCTCTCTGAGAGTTCTAGATATCAATCTAGATCACTGACATATTAGAGCTAGAAGATACCTTCATAATGTGAGGTATAAATGCTAATATAATGCTTTTAGAGAAAAAAGAGCTAGAAAGAGCTACTATCATCTAGGCAGAAGTAATTGGCTTGTAAATAGACTCTAATCTGAGTTTAGAGTTAGCTTCAACTAAGCTCTTGTTATAGAACTCAATTGTAGAAGTAGTATCAACCACAACAATTTCTGCAGTAGAAGAATTAAATAGAATTAAGACCTAATGCTTGGTAGGCCTATTGGTTATTATTTTAAGCACTTTTGAAGTACTGGAATGACTAGCTTTTCTTTAAGACATATCGATACTACCTAAGCTAGCCTAGTATATAAAAATAATTATAGTTTAAGAGAGGTTATAAAATACTCTCTTAAGCTATAACAAGTACAGAAAATTCTTATAAGATAAGGTAGAAGTAAATCTCAGAGCTTACTAAATAATATTAGCTTTTATATCCTAAGCAAATAATTTGATCTTAGGCCTAGGTTTAGAGGCCAAGTGATTAGAAAAAGATGCCATCTAGAGCTTAACAAACTTAGAAGTTATTATAGCTGAACCAAAATGAGTTTTTATAGCCTTAGAAAGAGAGGAAGCTTATAAAATGAGTAATATCTTACTCTTAGAGTTAGAGAAAGACATGGAAGAAAAAAGGGCTTTACTCTTTTTCTTGTACTTCTTATTAGTAACTGTAAGGGGACCTGACTTTTCAGACTTTTCATTTTATTTATATAAGCAGAGATCTTTAACATCAAACTCTACAGAATTTACTATAGACTTTTCTATCTCATAATATTGCTGAACTTTGCTATAAGATTTGTATCCTTTCTTGCTACTAGCTACCAAATTCCACACTTGTACACTATCCCTTTAGAAGATCTCCTAAATTATTGCTAGTTACTCTCTTATCATCATCAAGTACACTCTGTCTTTTTAGGTAATATTATAGATACTTTTACTTAGACTCCTGATTATCTGTATATTATTATTCTAATAGTTAGCTCAGTATTATTCTGTTAGATTGCAATAGACTATAAGATATTTAGAATAATAGCCATCTTTAGAAAATCTCATTCTATTCTCTTATGTTTTTCTAAAGATAGGTTATATTTAATTATAGTTATTGTAAGAAAACTTGTTTTTTTAACCCTAATATCACTACCAAAGTTTATAAAGTTCTCTTTGACCTCAAAATGCCAAACTCTATTACCAATCTTATAGAGCTCACCTACTAGACTCTACTGTGCTCTACTATAAATCTTTACTAATTTCAATCTTGTCTATCATTATTATTTTCCCTCCTCCATTGCTAGTAGTAACTTTTCTTCTTTTCCAAACTAATATTATAGATGTTTTTATCAGAGATATTTCTAGCTATGCTATTCTTATCATTTCTTACAAAGTAAGCTGTTCTAAATATCTGTAATATATAGTATGGATATATAGGATATCTCTCACCTTTAGGAATCTTAATCTGTTCTCTTAGATTTTTCTAGAAATAAACTGTATTGTCATAATCTATAACTAATAGAATAAAATTTTCCTAGAGGTTGTAAAAGTTTACAAAACCCCATAAACTCTGCTAGTTGTCTTAACAGTTACAAGTAATAAAACTTGGTTTTTCTAAAGATTATAAACTTTATATAACTTTATAGACTTTACGTAGTTGCTCTGATAGCAACCAAAGTGAAAGCAACTTCTTTAGCCTTTGATGTATCATATTGTGGCAACCACTAGACACAAAGTCCAATAGCAACACAAGCAGTAAATCTCACAGTTGGGATATCTAGTGGGAACACGAGTTATGTATTTACAAGAGAACTTGACAGAAAACCACAACAGTATTCTACTGACTATTTATATAAAGTTCCATGGTCCGTGCTACGACTTCTCTATGCCTACTCTAATGTCCATGCCCTGTCCTCGTATCCTATTACTCATCCACCATGCATCTACCTTAAGGCCAGCATACTGTATACATGTGCCCTAATGTCATACTCTTTAATCTCTGTCATCCATGCATGCACTATATGTACATCATGTAGAACCCATGTCCCTTGACGTCACTCTATCTCTAGACTCTTCCCGATCCTTCCAGACAACTCTAGACTACTCTAGGCCTATGACATCATGTTATGTGACTTCTCAGTCATGTGCCCTTTCTTCTCTTGTCATAGACTAATAATAATACTACTACTATATCTTATCTGTCCAAACTCTAACCCTAAAGTCTGTTCACACTTTGTCTTATAATATATTAATAGCTATCTTAACATCAGAAAAAGGTATTGAAACAAAATTAGAACCATAAATAGTTCTCATAGCTTCTACAAGAGTAGAAGTATTATGATACTGTTTAAGGTAAGATCTTAAAGCAATCTTAACCAGCTTCAAAAATAACTTAGAGCAGATTTCAGATATAAGAGCCAAATTCTAAAATTGGTCAATAGAATATTCTCTAAGAAAGCACTTTCTTATAAAGTATATGAGATGTTTAAAGAATAAATAAAACATCTTAATATTAGTCTTAAAATGCATAGAATAATCAAACAGTAGCAGTATATAGTAGTCACTATTCTATTATGAGCAATATTGCTATTTCTAAATTGGGAAGATAACTCAGCTGATTCATAGATTAGGTTAAATAGTCCAAACATAAAAGCTTAGAATCTTTGTATATTTTTAGAGGTAGTTTTTACCTCAGAAACCAAGTCTTTACTTTTCTCAGCAGATATCTAGTTGTTTTAGCTCAAAGTAGATACTTTTTCTTTAGGAATTGAGGTAGAAAATGCAATAAAGTACTTAAGAAAAGACACTTTCTTGGAGAAGAGTCTGTCTATAGTCATTCTTAGGACAGTAGGCATCTTAGAGTCTAAAATCATGTCTTTCTTCTTACTTTCTCTTAAAAAAGATAAAGCTAAAGGCCTTAGCCCTCAGAAAAAGCATTTTTAAAGATAGAAGAAGTAGGAACACTTTTTGAGGAGTGTTACAACTTAAGACTTATAGAGTAAAGTTAAAAAAAACCTTGTATTAAAGTTAAAACAAGAAAAATCAATGGAGTTTCTAAGTACAATATGTCTACTTTATATATGCTAGGCTAATGGTCTATTTTATACTAAATCTAACCTATCTTAAAGAGCATGTATTTGCCTTAAGATCAATATGTATAATATTGTATAACATTATTATTCTAGAACCTTCTACAATATCCTTTATGATATATGATTATGACTGTATTATGTAATATGTGGCAGATATATAATATTATACTAATTCCTGACCCTAAGTTTTAAAAATAAGAAAATAAATAGAAAAAATAAAATAGAAATGAGAAAAGAAGTGAAATTAAATAGAGCCCATTATCTTCAATTCTAACAAGAAGTATTTTGCAATACAATTAAGTTTAAGATCTTTTTTTAGAATAAATCTATTTACTAGCTTTGGAACTGGCTCTAAAAAGTAGATTAGATAAGTCTAGAAACTTACCAATATATTAAGAATTGTTTTAGAAACTAGAAGAAAGTATAGAATTCTTTTCTTTATTAATTTGTCAAGTTAACTATAATAGTAGTTAAAGAAAGAGAAGTATTATATTATACTAATCTACTCTCAAGTAATAACTATGTCTATCTAGAATATAATATTATATCAGGTTGTACGACTATATAACTATATGTCATACTTTTGTCATATCTTGTGATATTTTGACTATTAATAATGTTATATTACAACTTTTAGCTAAGTTTATAAAAAAAAAACTAAACTATAAAATGAAGATAAAAGCAAAAAAAAAAAAAGTCTACTTTAGTAAATTCTAATAGCTATCTTATACTTTATTAAGTTCTCTTATATTAACTTTGATATAAGATTTCTTGTTTATTTTTATTCTTAGACTTAAGTTGTAATAGGACTAATATAAGAATTAAGTCATAGTATATACTGCAAAAGTCTAGAATATAAAAAGACAGATCAAATATACATGCAACAGTCAGTTAAAGATATTATAAACTTCATTCAACTTGTATCTCTACAAATATTAGACTACTTCTCACAAACCAAGTTGTATTGAAAAGTACTAAATAAAGGCTTTTTGTACATATATAAGATATACAAGAGTGACAACAGATTACTGAGATATCAGACTATTAGTAACCACAAGTTTCATTGGCTATTATTCCAGAAACAACTAGATGAATTTACATAATCAAACTTGTGTTGGAAAGTATCTATTAAACTATCTCTGATAATATATATTACATAAATATTAGTATTTTTTTAAATCAACAATTTATTATATGGAACATAATAGCAGTCTATGCTTACAAGAGATTATCTATGATATATCAATTCTAACCTTACTTATATAGTTTCCTAATTGTCAGATGTGGTTCACACTGGGGTAGAAGTTTGCAGAATGGACTTGGAGATGAGCAGACTTGTAGAACAACCTTGGCTTCAGCTTATGTGCTGCGCTGTCTGTCTACTGTGTGGTTGCAACTTCAGATGATGGGAAGAAGTCCAAGATAGAAATGAGTGCTGATTGGTATATCGCTGTTGAACACTGGAGATTGAGTTCAATAAGAGATTATCTTTGTCGATTATCAGACTAGCGAATTACAGTGTAACTACTAGTCTTATATACAAACAGAAAGTATAGGAGATGCTTGGAGTTTCAGTGGTAATACCCCTATTACCCTGAGTGGAGGTTTCAGTGTTGAGACACTGACAGGAGTAACTCTGTCATGGAAAACTGAGTTGAATAGGAGTATCTCTGCCATGGAAGATGAAATACCTGGATGGTTACAGCACTGCCATGAGATGTATTGCGAGAAAGGTAGCCACCATGGAAAGCAGGCTTGTATGTTTTGGAGGTAACTTCACCACAGAAATGTAGTTTCTAAATAAGTGAACTTACATATAATAGTATTCCTCCCTTAGGACTGAGCCTTCAAAGTCTTATTGGGTTTATCCAAAAATCCTGTGATAGTACCTAGGTCAACAATACATAAATAAAAAAAGAAGTTTTTTGCTCTTATTTCTGTATTGTCATGTCTTCCCCCACTCCCTCTGACATTTCACAAAACAATGCCAATATTCTAGAAAAGCAGCAGCAAGAGATGCAGTGGAGGCACAAGGAGGAGCAGCAGTGAAGTTACATTGGACTGAGTGCACAGCTCAGAAGGCTAGAAGAGAAGCAGAGGAGAAGGCTTGGGAGGAAGCTGAGAGACAGAGAGTTGTAGAGGAAGAGGAGAGGAAGAGGAGGACAGTGGAATACCTCCAACAGCTCTGAGACGAGGTGCTAGAGAAAGAGACCACCCTATTGGAGGAGGTTAAAGAACCCCAGGTCATGGGATCCAAATACAAGGAGATCGCCGCCGGAGATAAGGAGGGATAATGGCCTTTCAAAAAGTCTAGAAGGAAGCAACCAGGAAAATACTACGGAGGTGCTGCAGTGAAGATGGAGAATGCTAATCTCTGCAAGAGGTGTCTGTGTGCTGGGCAGGATTGCCTGGTGCATCCCTCAAGGTAAGTAATTTTCATTATACTTATTATTATTATTTTTAATAATTTTCTCTTTCATAGCCGATCCCTCACATGTGCTGGGTGCATTGCCCTCAAGCAGTGGTGTGTACCCCACACCAATACCAACATCCTGGCCATGATCCCCACTTATGGTGGAGTTCTAAGTGCCATCAAAAAGATACTCCAGGAAGCAAGGAAAAGCTTTTACCTCTGGTTCTACCACAGCCTCCCAGAATAAGACAAATCCATCTCCAGTGGCCTCATCTGCCAAGAACCTTTCTTTCAAGTCATCTCCATCCCCTGCTCCCAAGAAGCAACCCAATACTCTATAGGTAGACCTCTCTTTCAAACTGGCCAACAATAGCAAGTTAACCAGTGGTGAGCACAAGAAGTGTCTCAAAAATAACTTGTGCCTCTATTGCAGTGCAGGAGACTACAAGCTGGACTCCTGTCCCAAACTGGCTATGCTACAGTCAACCTTCACAACTTCAAGCCCATCTTCACTCAAGAACAACTTGTAGTCTCTATATGAGCTACCATCCTTCTTTTCCCTTTTCTCTGCACAGCTACAGTTGTGGATCTGGACACCCTACATCAAGACATCCTCTCAGCTCTCCCTGGTAACCCAATTGCTACAAAACACACCTCTGCAGATGGCCAGTGGTCTATAAACCCAAATGGCCTACTTCTCCTCAATAACAGAATTTATGTACCATCTGCTGGTAACCTCCATACATACATTCTCTAGTATAATCATGATCACATTCTTGCCAGACATTTTGGTCAAAACAAAACATTGGAATTAGTCTACCACAGATACTTCTGGCCCAGCCTTCATGCTGATGTACAACAATTCTGCAAGTCCTATGTCACTTGTATGCAATCCAAGCCATAATGTCACAAGCCCTACAGATCTCTCAAACAACTCCCCATCCCTGAATGACCATGGAATTCCATTTCTATGGACTTCATCAAGAAACTTCCATCATCCTCTGGGTTTGACACTATCTT
>Ga0157357_1001130_pt1 | contig 11227 bp, 14 predicted proteins | sample AttcapACBM1_FD_111485 | JGI IMG/M metagenome (GOLD analysis project Ga0157357, IMG submission 111485) | Fungus gardens microbial communities from leaf cutter ant in Botucatu, State of Sao Paulo, Brazil - Atta capiguara ACBM1 | ecosystem: Host-associated > Fungi > Mycelium > Unclassified ... | reverse complement strand
TTCGCATGGACCATCAGTAGTAGTATATAAGGTAGATTAGTTTGTAAAGGGATCTCTATCAAGTTCTCTTGTGTTACTCAATATAAGAGTTGTTCTATCATTCAACCCTAAGGGCTTTAATTCATAACAGCTAGGTTATCTGCAAATATAGCATAGAAGACAAAGACAGAAGAATTTAACTTAGCAATGTAAGTAATAGGAGAGATGGAAGTAATACTATATGAATAGTTGATCTTGGCTTCAATAGATAACATTGTACCTAACCTATTCATTGTATGGTTATGATTTTAGATGATAGGAGCTTGGAATGGATTAAGACAAGTATAGCACAAGTCCAAATTAATTATCAGACTAAAGAACAGTATATAGTAGCTAACATTCTTAAATACAAAAGTGATAATCTAATAATACTCTACCACTATGCATACTCTGGATTGTTAGGCATTATAGTGATTATTATTTAGAACTCTATGGGATTGATGAGGAATGAAGAGTTTGATCCTCAAGTTAATAGATGATTAGAATAGAGTATAATCTATACTGAAAGAGAGTAGGAAGAGTGCAGATGTTGAATGGTATGTGACACACAGTGATGAAATGATCTCCAACATATATTTATTGCATATTACAACTTAGATCCAAAAAGTTAGAACTAAGAAGAATATTGTATCAATGTATTAGAGTTAATACAAGATAACTTAAGAAAGTTCCTACTACAACCTAGTCTATCTTATATACTACTGATGTTAGTTCATGTGCTATTATATCATGCTTCTGTCATATTTTGTAACTTCTTTTGTTATATGTGACTCTATGTCATGCTTCTCTTAGCCAAGTCCAAATAAGAAAAAGAGGAAATAAAAACTAGGTAAAACACAGTTCTGGAATAAAGTTCACATATATTATAATAGAACTGAGAGAGTCACTTCTAACAGTTGTTACTTTTAGGAAATCTCATTCTTGTTAGGGTAACTGAGTGGAAGAGCAGAGCACTTCAAATATCTAGAAAATCCTAAGAGAATAGGATGGAGATTTCCAAAGGTGATGACTACTCTATATAATAACAGGTCTATTCTAATGTGTCAGAATTCTGTTTACATAAGTAGGGAATGATGATACTTAAGTAATCAGGAATAGTTTAGGATGGAAAGACCAAATTAGAAGAGAGCTGGAATATCTAGCATGTGCTTCCAGAGTGTGGGAAAGTATATGACGATAGCAGACTATGGAAGACCACAGAGCATTACAGAAGAGTGAGGGAATATAGAAAAGGGGAGTTAGATAACATATCTGGATGGTTAGGGGTATTTGTATGCAGCTCAAAGGGGTCCAGAGCATAGGAAAGCAGATGAGTAGATGAGTGCAGATGTCAGAAAGAGTTACGGAACACAGAACAGCTGGAAAACACAGAAGAAAAAGGTCTTGGAAGAGCAAGTCCCCTTACAATTCTGTTATTTTCTGAAGGTGAGATGTGTAGTGCATATGCATATTATCCAAATCTTAGGTTTTCCTGAAGCCTTGAAGCTTCTGCACTTCCACTCAGTTGTTCCAATGAGTTCCTTAAGGTCCTGGATGTTCTGAAAGACCCATAGAAATAAATATGATTCTTTATTATCCTGCTCAATGGCAGACAACTTCTCTGAAAGAGAAATAGTTTAAATAGCTAAGCAATATGTGAGATATGAAGAAAATACATTGGTAAATTTTTCATTCTAGAATCTTGGCCTTTGGTAATGAGACTTAGGAAAAATCCATACGCAAAGGCTGAACACCGTTTATGGAAGTTTCATTTCCGGATTAAGATACTGCCTGGCGTGATGGCTGACAAGAGCGAGAGCACAGACTGAAACCAAAGGCAAGAGTATATAACCCCAGGCCGTCTGAAACCGCTTTCAACTTCTCTTTCTTTCTCACTTTCTAGTCCTGGTGACTTCACATACTACCACACATTCCCTCTCTCTCTGCGACTGGTCGCGATAAAATTCAAATCAATTATCATGGTCGCTGTTTCTTCTCGTTTCGCCGTTCTTGCAACTCTCTGTGCCGTCGCTTCTGTCTCCTATACACCACTAGCAGCGAGCGCGGTGGCTGTAGAAGCTCGCCACTCCGATAAGAAAATTGCCGAAAACCTTCCCAAGCAACCGGTGATCCCCCTCCCTCACAAATTGAGTAAAACCAGTACCAAGGATGTTGCAAAGCATAATGCCGTGGAACATGGTCGCATACACAAGAATAAGAAGGAGCGAGAGGTAAATAAAAGAGGCGCATATATCTAATGAATGGTACTCATTCAAATGTAGGAACTCGCGGAACAGACTGTTCGCCTCGTTCAGTTTCCCGTTAGATCTGCACACAGCCTATATCAGCGACACCACGATGACGATGATTGCCCAGACAAGGTCGTGGTGAACGGAGACAGAGACCACGTTCATCTATCTTGCCACCATGATCACCATGATCACCACGATCACGACCACCCCGATGAGGTTATTGTGAATGGTGACAGAGATCATGTACGTACCCGTCGTGAGGATATTCAGCCTCGTTCGCCTCGTCATGCACGTCCTCTCTTAAAACGCCGGAACAATATCAGTGATATAGGCTCAGCATCAAATGGGCCGATCGGAACAGTAGAAGTCCAGGTAAAGAGGCCCTTGCTGAGGGAGGAAGGTGCTAGCTAACATATTGCACACTAGGGTCGGGACCTATCAAACAGTCAACCCATACGATATGGAGAATTTTTCGCTGAAAATCAGGGGGAGATAAAAGTGTCGAAAACCAATCATACGTATTTCAGAATGGTCGATGCCGGTTCTTCATTCCAGTCCAATGGACCAAGAGATCATGGAGTATTCCTCCAAGCAGTTATTCCGGGAAGTTCAAATCAATCGTGCTGTACATACGACGCAAATCCTTCTAGCTCGATGCCAATGTACTTGAATCCCTGCCAGGGAGTTGGTAATGGAGACAATGGTCACTCGAGCCAAATGTTCAGTTATGATCCCGCGACGGGTCTCATAGGGCTGATTTGGAGCGGTTCATCTAACCAAACAACGGCTTCGACTGTGACAAGGAGAAACGATGCTCAAACAAGTAGCGGAGGCAGTGTAAATTTAATTTGGCTTCCCTCTGAGAATGCTACAGCTCGCGTGGAGGCAACGCCCAGTGGAGTCCAGACTCAGACCGTCACCGTCACCGTCACTGCGGGAAGCACAGAAGTGGAGACTGGACCATTGTCAGCTACCTCTGCTGCTCGAGGGGCATCTACAGCCGTAATGAGTACTTCTATGTCGTCCACACTCGTACCCTTCGCTTCACCTTCGCCGGATGGCTCCTCTCCGACACAGGCTGCCAGTGCAAGCTCAGACATGATCACTCTAGCCTCAAGTCAGACGCAGACATCGACGACACCATCCACAGAAGAGATACCGTCAAGTACGCCAAGTGAACTCAAGATTGAGGTTTCTCCTGGCGACTCGACCTCCACTGGCCCTGGGACTTCATCTTCATCTTCAGCATCGGTAGACAGTCCCAGTGCTACTCCGTCTGACTCTTCGATTGGGACAAGCTCAGGAGCATCTTGGGGTGTGCCCGTGCGTGACGGCGAGGTCATTGATTCCCAGTAGACAATATTAGTATAGATGGCGGCCATGTGAATGATAAGCGATTTGACCCAAGTTTCCCACCAGGAACGGTTGTCAGTGATCGGCGAGAGAACTGATGGTAGTAGTACGTTTGTCAGCCGGTTCATTGTCTTCGCTCTCAAGCTCTCTGCGACCCGTCCTTTCTCTCTCATTCCTTTGTGACCACATTCCTTTGTCTCTGTACTTATGACTCTTCATGGCTCTATTCATCATAATCGAGCTGCCAAGGCATTGTTCCGTCGTATGCCAACCAAAGTCAAGATCCTTGAAGAAAGATTCAGTCCTACTGCGATTTTCCCTGGAATGACGGAGATACCAGATATAACTGACCCCCGTACGCCTTCCCACTATTCTAGAATACCAGTCTCTTTGCGCTTGCTGATACATAATGTATCACAAACAGTCTCAAGCATTGATATTGAGCATCACGGTCCTCAACACCTCCAAACCTCTGAAATTTTAGATCCTACGGACAGAGATCCTATAATATCAGTTATCCCAGCCACTCCAACAGCAGACCCTGTGTCACTTACAACACCCAGCTCCACGCTGAATCTTTCTCAAATGACCACGTCCTCCGTACTTTCAATTGCGCTTCCAACGGTGCGGTCCTTATTTGGAAAAAATCCCTCGACATCTATGCTGACGGTGAGATGGATAGATTTCGACCGTCAGCTTGCCCGCTATCAGTTCGGTCGTTGGCTTTCCTGTCAACTCGATTATTAGCTCACCCATCACTTCGACTACTAGCACGACCCTCGGCTCGACCATTAGTTCGACTATTAGCTCAACTAGCAATAGCATTGTTGCATCTGGGATAACTTCCGAAGCAGCAGCCAGTCGTTCAATCTCTTCCACTGTTCCTGGTACCTCGTCACCTTCGGACTCTTCCAGCTCTGGAACCAGCACAGGGGCTATCGTGGGTGGTGTTGGCGCAGGTATCATCGCTGTCGCAGTGATCGGGTTTGCAGTTGCCTTCTTCTTTGTAAGTGTATCTGGTCTAAAATCTTCATTCTCATTCAATGGATCTCAACAGCGTCGCGCGCGCAAACGCGAATTGGATGATGCTGCCCGTTTCGACGTTCGTGACTTCCGGCGCTCTGCGGTTATGCTTCCGGACCCATCTACCCGTGGAGATATCATGAACGGTGGATATACATATAATCCTCCGATGATGATGCAACGAAATCATGAGACCTCTATCCCGGCATCTCCCTGGAGTTACGCTGGAAGTAACATGGCTGGCTATGGAATACACAGTCAAGATGCTTCTGATCATGTCTTGAGTTCTGCCCCATTAGCTCAAACTTTCGTCACGGCATCTGGTCAACATTTTGAGCAGGATCCTACTGCATCGACACCTCTTCGTTCGCCTTACGGACAATCTCCTTCCGATAGCTCTTTCCTCGTAAGGCAACTCTCAAACAACTTGTCGCAAAGGCGGACGCTTGCGCAGTCGAAATCTACAAGTGCTGTACCTCATCAAACCTTCATCAGTCCGCCTGCAACGGGAAATGCGCAAATTCCGGCCGATGATTATGTGGACTTGAGTCGTTCTAGTGTTTCCCCCTTCCAAGCTGTCCAATATGCAGAGATTTCACGTCGCTTGAATGATTCCAGCTCGACTTCATCAACTATCATCTCTCCAGCTCAAATATATGCCATTCAACAGAAGGAATTACCTCCAGTTCCCACTGTTATGCCTGTATGGAAGCCATCTGCTGCTAATACTACTGCAGTCTCTCCTTTCGACGATCAGGAGCCATCATCTCCTCTCTCTCCTCAGTCGGTACAGGATAATCTCAAGGTCGAAGCCGTCACTGCCTCCGTTGCTCCTCCTATAACTAAGCCAGTGCCCCTCCCCCCTCCTGCGGCATCTACTTCTCTCACAATGGGATACAAGGCCTCATATGAGGCCCCATCATTAGGTGTCCAGACAATACACCTTCCGGCATCCTCCACTGACTCTAGCCTCCAGGAAGAGTTTGAATTCCCTGTCCCACCTTCGCCAGCAATTTCCTACATCTCTCGTTATCGCACTGATTCTCTCCCTCATGTGTTACCTGAGATCAAAATCCAGCAGCGCTCTTCTGTCTCGTCCTACATTCCTGGGAGCCCGATGACTGGTGGATATATCAGTGGGATGACAGATACAAGCGGAGTTAGCGGTTATTCCGAGATCCCTTCTATGGGCTTGCGTTCCCTTGGCTACAAGCCAGAGAGTCGATTTGTTCCTGCGCCTAGCCCTTTGGCCAGTAGTTTCGCTGTTCCCACTCCGGCAATGGAACACGAGGGGAGGTTCGCCGAGGCGCAAGCAAATACAATGAGGGATGGTATTCAAAATGCCTCTGCAGAGATTAGTATAAAAGCGGCTGGTTCTGCTGAGCCCAAAAATCCGGAACTCAAGAGGCCGGAAACTGTTTACAGTCCCGATGACGTGTATGGTGGGATTTAGACTTGTGAGAAGAGCGTGTACTGCTTTCCTTTACTCTCATTTTTGCTCGCTGCGCGAGCTGTGGTATAGAACGTGCGATCTGCGACCTGCTCCTATCTGATTTGGCCTTATCGTTGCTCGGGACTGGTCCCCGCAGTTTGAAACTCACAATGGATATTCCTTTGTTTACTATGTGATTGACAACCATTGTTTGTTCTATATAGATATCTTTATTTGGGTTATATAGTTTCAGGGTTACATATTTCTTCTGTGGAAGCTGGAACGTTCGTTGGTGTCGTGTCGATTATTGTTGTACTTATGTTGTTGTTTCCTTAAAAGCGTGGTTTTTGGTCTTTTAGTAAAAGTCTGCAGTGAAAGGCCTAACTGTCAGATCGGAGAGGGTACTGCTCTACTTTCATGCGTGTCATGGTCTGGTGCGAATTTGGTGCGCAAAGTTGGTCTCCACTGAGAGATAGTTTCTAACAGTTCAGGGGTAGCATGACTGAGCAATAACTTCTGAAGCCTGATAAATATGAAGCCGATCCTTCTGAGGTAACTTCTTGCTAAGGGGTGCGCCACGCTGCTTGCGATTTTTGCCCCAGGCCAGGAGACAACGCCAGGGTCTCGTTGCATCCTGGGTAATGGAAGGCCTTGGGAGGACTCAAGAGTATGCTGTTCGATATTGAGACTCCAAGCTCCCAAGCTCCCAACAAATCTATGATCATTTGATGTAGAAATTTAGTTGGCGAGATGCCCATATGTGAGCTGCGTTCCATTGGGGTTGACTTGTGGGCTGCTCTTTACATCCGGCTGTGATGTGGCATGCCTGTTCTTCCTTTTTCGCGAAAGCTGTTAATTGAGCCTTCATGTATATTGACCCGACGTCCATCCCAAGTTCTCTCTCTCGTCAATCTAGCAAAGTAATGAACTGCTGCAAACTATACTCCGCGGATCCGATTTGATACAATGTTGCAAATACTTTAATCTTCTCTTCTGGCCATTAGAGATTAAGCTCGCGAACGCGATACAGTTTTAGATACAGATATACTCTCCAACTCACACACTACTTAACCTACTTTGATTGTTTTTCTAAATATTAAACAATATTGTTCTCTGTCTTTTCCCTCCTAGTAGTGTGAAATAAACTGTTCATACTCATATACAAACGTTACCCAAAATCATTTGTCAAGCACATTTTCCCTTACTACCTCCTAAATTTACACAGAGCTGGTTAGAAGTATACATATAGACAAACACCACATGTTCTGGGAATGGACCTCCTGAGTTCCCACGAACTGTTTTCTCCCACGAGCTGTTTTCTCTCCTTCTCGTTTCTACGCTACGCTACGCCGTCTTTCCGCTCATTTAACTGCCTTTCATTTTTATCATGAACACCCAACACAAAATTGCTGCTCGTAGAGTGAGGCGTCAACAGAATCCTCTTGATCAAGGGGGACCGCCTAGTGGAACAGGAGGAGCAAATGGAGGAACGGGAGGAACAAACGGAGGAGCAGGAGGAACAGGGGGAACAAGTGGAGGAACAGGGGGAACAAGTGGAGGAACAGGAGGAACAGGAGGAGCAAACGGAGGAACAGGAGCAAGTGGAGGAGGACAGGGAACAGGACCTGATAGCGGTGGTGGCCTCAGTACCACCACAAATGGCCCTTCTCCTCCTACCTCAAGTCCTGGAATTGAAACCACTTGTAAGTCATGTCGTTGGTCTTTCTTTTCGTTACCTCACTTCCATAGCCTTGAATAACCAAGTTCCAAGTATTACAACTCATGACATTTTCCCCACCTTCCTCCTCTCAACCTCAACCTCAACCTCTAACCTCCCTAACTCTACGCCCGCTCCTCAAAGCACTTCCACAGTTAGTAGTGCTCTGCCTCCCACAACTGAAGATACATCTTCTACTTCTGCCGATACATCCTCTGCTGCTGATTCGGATGCTACTTCCTTGTCCTCGTCCTCATCTATCGGCGATACGACGAGTTCTACTGTGTGTCAATCACTCATCTTTGATTTGTTGTTGTGACTCATGGTCTTCTTTGCATCAGTCCACCAGTACGGTGGTTTCCACCGCTCCCGCTGTGATTGTTACTTCCTCTATTGGCGTGTCTTCTCACTCGTCCCTCACTATCGGATCCTCCTCGGTTACTCATTCTGCTACCGCTTCTGCTGCTCCTTCTTCTGGGATCAAGGTTGGGACCGTCGTTGGTGGCATCGTTGGTACCCTTGTGGGACTTGCTGTTATTGGAATCGTGTCTTCATTCATTCTCGTGAGTTAGTTTGTTGTATTATTTTTGTGAGCATTGTTGACAGTTTTCTTGAACAATTATCTTATTTTTCTTTTCGGTTATGGCTTTCGTCGCAAATTTAGCGTCGTGTGCGCAAGCGAAACCGTCGTGACACCATCGTCGATGATGACTTCGGCAACTCTGATTTCGGTTCCGGCATTCCCGCAGGTGACACCGGAATTCGTGGTGTGAACGACAACGATATTCTTGAACCTTCCAGTATGACTCAGCGCCATAATAGTTTCGCCCCCTCAGTTGCCAGTGGTCCCGGCATGGCAGGCCATGGCGCCTTCCACGGTGGTGCTGCATATGATTCTAGTGTCGCCAATGTGGGTGGATATGATGCCACTGGATACGGAGCAGTTGGTTATGGTACTACAGAAGTTGTTTCGAATCGAGTCATGCAAGAACGTCCCAAGTATACCTATGGTCAGCAAAACGATGAAGAAGTGGATGATGTAGCACATGGCATCTATAGTTCTCAGCCTCAACCTCAGGTCTCCTACAATCCCGAAGTTTATGGTTCTTATGCTGCTTATAATGGCCACAGCCCTGACTATCAAGAGGCCACGAGGGAATACCAGGGCCAGCATCATGGCAGCTACAACTCACATCAAAATGGACTATTTGATGCCGACCCTGGGTATGGTGTTGCGGTTGCCGACCCTGGCCCAACTTCATCTGGAGTTACTGGGGCACACCCTTCTGGTTCACGTGACCAGGCTACCTTGACTGGGAACAGGGGTGAAAATACTCGCAGCGTCGCCGTCCAAGACGATGATGTTTACGGTGGTATCTAATTGTCCTCACCTTTCCCGTTATTCTGTTAACGTCACCATCGTGTACAATTTACCCTCCTGGTTATTTGTGAAATATGGATCTGTTCTATGTTCTATGGCTCTTCATCATCCAAACTCCATCCCCAATCTTCTTTCTTCGTTGAAAAATTTCCCCTCGAACGCGCTTGCGCTTGTGTCTGTTCTATTTAGTGCCCAGGCTTTCCTCTTGTTTTTGCTTGCGTCACATTCTGTCTCGTTTTATAAGTGCCGTGGATTTATCATCTGTCCTCCTCACTTTATCCTCCATACTCGCGTCGCGTCTTCCGTGGATCGTGGATATTCCTCTCTGTGCTCTTTTTTCATCTTTCATCCTTGGACACCGGTAATGATCCCTTGCACCTCGGGCCACTAGCTTCTATTGATGGTCATGTCATGCTGAGAGTGATCAACAAGAGTCATATTCTGGGAAGCGAACATCGCAATCGCTTGCGGTCGAACTGCGTTTTTCATACATACAGTTTGTGATCCTCACTGTTGTCAACATACCATCGTTCAATGATGACATGTTCTTCGGTTGTGTACAATTGGGTCTTTGATACGGCAAGGAGATTTATAAATAAATATTTTCTTCTTAGATGTGGATGATATATATTTGATATATTTTTTCCTTCTTCCAGTCTCTTTTTTGCTTTGATTTGGCTGGGTCGATGGAGAACAATGTATTAAAGGATACCCTTTTCTGTTTCTTTTTTCTTTGACTTGCATGTGTTGGGGTATGGCTGGCAAATGATGATAATTTTTTTGTGGATTTGTAGAGGGTTCTCAAGGTCATCCATCCCTGTTGCCAATGCTATAGGACCATGAACGATTATCAGTATCGATTATCAACACCCGATCTTCCATGCTTCTCTAATTAAGAACTTTCGTGGATTTAACGCGCTGACACCTGTTACTCCCGGAATGTAAGAGACTGATGAACGATCCAGACTTTCATTTATTAGTTGTGGAATTCAATGATCAGATGACCTATTCTACAGATGCACTAGACGAAATTTTCTTCATACTGCGATGCTCGTTCTTGCGGCTGGCTCATCTTCCAATTCGCTAGCGATTGATTCATATGATGGTGGCGCTCCTTCGACGAGCGAAGCACAAAGTTGTTCATCCACCCTCCTGCCTTTCTTTTTCCTAAACCAACTCTTTTTCTGTAATCTCAATATTTCCCCTTCAACCATGAGATCAGTTTCTCTCTGCTTCTTCTTGAAGAGATCTCGTAATCCTTTCCTCTTCTGTCCATTCATCACTAAATCTTGAATCGTCACGGCTCTGTCCACCCCATCTCTCGGTCGCAAAGAATACTCGGGTAATCCCCTGCCAGCGGCCTCACTAAATTCATCCGGTGGTTCTCTTTCTTCATCACTGACCCATGTCCCATCGGTCATATCACACTGACGTTGCCGTAAACGCCTCTTTCTCTCCCTCTCACTTGCTCTCGTCTCTCTCTCTATCTCTCGCCATAACCTTCGAATTTCTCTGCGATCCTCTGGGGTAATACCCAATTGTCTCTCTACTTCCTTCCTAGTTTTCCTTCTTTTGTACGCTTTGTAGCATTCATCAACTACAAAGACGGTCACCGCCACTCCTAGCATGATTGTAAATGTGATCGGATCGGCCATTGAGGGTGGACTAGGACTAGGAGTTCAGTCCTTGTTTGCCACCGAAAGTGTTGTTTGTTATTCTGAACTGCTCAGGTTGAGCTCAGAACTGACGGAAATCAAACCCTCTGTATGTGTGGTGGCGGTTGATAGAGTGTGGTTTTCGCATGACCACCCCGCGCTGAGTGTCTCCGAGACACCTGAATCAAGTGGGGTATTTCAAACATATGATCATTACCGTGCTCGACAATCACATACAAAGTTAATACAGTCAAGGTAAATCAAAAGTAACGAGTAACGATCAAGTTTATTTAATTTATTGATTTATATCAATTGGGGTCGTAAGCTCAATATTGAGCCCGAGGGTCATAAGAATCATAAACAACCCTGCAGATACAAAGGATCGTATCAAAATAT
>Ga0157357_1001127_pt1 | contig 11243 bp, 4 predicted proteins | sample AttcapACBM1_FD_111485 | JGI IMG/M metagenome (GOLD analysis project Ga0157357, IMG submission 111485) | Fungus gardens microbial communities from leaf cutter ant in Botucatu, State of Sao Paulo, Brazil - Atta capiguara ACBM1 | ecosystem: Host-associated > Fungi > Mycelium > Unclassified ... | reverse complement strand
TTTATTTTATTTTTCTTTCTCATTTTTATTTTTCTTTGGATTTACTTTTCATTTTTCTATTTTTAGAACAGTTAGGGTTAGGGTCAGAAGTGATTGGTCACACTGTCACATCAGTCACAATCTGATGGTGTGGTCACAACATTGATCACAAAACTTGGGAGAATAAAGTAGAAGATTCTAGAACAAATAATGTCATACAACATAGATACCATATGTTGACCTCATGTTCTACACATGGTTATTTAGAGTAGGGTACACAGTAGTGAGCATGGACCATTGGTAGTAGTATAAAAGGTAGACTAGTTTGTAAAGGGATTTCTATCGAGTTCTCTTATGCTTCTCTAATACAAGAGTTATTCTTATATCCAACCTTAAGAATTAAGATCATAACAGTCTTGACTAGTTATAACAGTACTTTTTCTAAAGCTTTAGGTTAAAGTCATTGCTATTCTTCTTCTTCACTAGCTGACAGCTCCTCTTATATCAAAAAGTCAGCTAAATCAGCTAAGTAAGAATAAAGAGAGCTTTCTTATGTTATAGTCTTTTGTAATTTTTATAATATTATCAATATAAATGACTATTGCTATTTTTGTGTTTTCTTTTTCTTTATGTGAACTGAGATTGTCTCTGTATGAGACTAAGTCTATTCCTAATGTAATGTGAACCAATGTAAAGTGAAACTTAGGTTCTATCTTTGCTTATTGTGATATAGCAGTAAATATTAAGTCTAATCTTCACTCTTTTGTAATATAACTAATTTTATTTTAATACTAAATTCTTTTTGTTTTGTATATGATCCTAAGTTCACTTCTGTCTTAATGTAAGACTTTCACTTATAAGACAGTCTTTCTAGTGGCCTTTTCTCATAAATTTCTAGTTTTTCACTTCTTATATGTTGTCTCCTTTTATAAATAGGTCTATTGTCCACTTATAACCCTTTCTTTTCTATTTTCAAAACTCCATTCTTTTGTATCTGTCTCTATTTTCCCTCCATCTATAAATAGAATATGTTCTCACATCTTACTCACAATCAAATTAAGTTTAATTTTGGTCTTATAAGACTAATCTATGCTTATTTTCATTCTTGAGAGAGAAGTTTGTCCATAATATCCTTCTTATTTCTATTACAGACTAACTAGCACAATTTACTCATAGATAACTCTATCAAGACCTATTTAAGCAAGTTTGCTTCTTATGAGAGTATTCTTAGGTTCATCTTTATTTCTAATAGATATGCCTAATAATTCTACTAAAAAGTCTATAAATACCTATCTTGAACTCATGGATACATTGTCCAATGTCATTCATTATAGCTAATACTTATCTTGAAAGGAAACTATTTTGGGCTCTCTTCATATGGCTATCAATTTACTTGCCAAACCCATTATAAGCATTTTAGAATAGAATTTATATCTTCTTATAGTCTCTAATTATTTATAGTATATTTTTCTTGAATACTTAAACAGTGATTCTGCTACTCTTGTGAAAGTCCAATATGTCAAACAACTTTTCAAAGTCAAGCATACTTATAAAAGGTTCAAGAAAGAATACAATCACCTCTTTCATTTTTTAGCTATATTTAAGTAGATATCTCAATTCTTATCTCTATAACAAGATCTTTCAGATTCTAGAAGTGTTACATTCTGTAGCCTCTTCTGTAGCTGCTTCTTTTAGCTCCCATACCTTAGCTTCTACTAGCTAGCCTTCTGCAATTGCTCAGAACAAGATACAAGTCTTTATTTCCAAGTTCTACTTCTTCTTACTAGACTTCTTATCTTTCTTGCTTATTTATACTAGTACTGCTATATTAGAGAAGAGACTTCTTTTCTGACAACAGATACTCCTGACAGTAAATAGTCTGACAATGATGAGGTAGATATCATTATATTAGCTCCCTACAATCACATTCCTAAATGTCTTTATTTATAGACCTCTGCTTATGCCTTCTTATACATTATCTTTTACTCATTCTCAAGTTTCCCTAGATTCCCATACAAGTAGATAATATAGATGGACCTTCCATGCCATATCTATATAGTATACTCTTTATGATAAGATCTTTTTTCCTTATGAAAAATTTCTATCTCATTCATGATTTCTCTTTCCAGCTTAACTCAGTGAGCTTCTCTCAAGTTCTCATTTCACAAGTACTTTTAATGTTTTAACCTTATTGCTACATCCCTAGCTTGTCCTCTTTATAGCTAAGACTGATATTATTAGCAACTGTAGGCATTCTATTTTCTATTCTTCACAAGTACTAAACTCTTTGCAATTATTTTAGCTCAGGCCTTATTTAATATGACTCTAGCATTCTACTAACATAGTGTCATCTTCTAGGATAATATTGCTACTATCTCTAGTGAGTAGATAATAGAGATAAAGTTTATTCTTTTTTAGACCTCTACCAATATGTGCCACTAATAATATTGAGTGCATTGCTTGCCAGTATAAGGATGTCACTAATGAGTATAACTGGATATTCTATATCTGAGAGGTGAAGAATACTAAATCTTATCAGAAGTAGTAGCTAGCTAACTTTTCTGTATTTTCAATTATTAATAAATGAATATTCAGAGCTTGAGCTTCTTTTTCTATGGTTTGCTTCTGTTGACATATAAAGGACTTCTACTCCAAGCTATCTATAAGAGAACTTTCTTTGGATACTTTTTCAACTGAGCTCTTTTCTATCTTTTCTATACATGACACTGGTACATTTAGTAGTGTTTTCATCCCACTTCCAAACACTATCTCTTTGTGTGCCAGATATAATATTTATTCTAAAAGCTATCACATAAAGCTATTTAGCTCTGTTAGAACAAAACCCCCCTCCTTTTAATTGCCTGATCACTATCATCAGACCTAAGTATTGAAGCTTTATTTTTCTATCTGTTGATAATTCTATAGTCTCATTCTTTATCAATATCAAACTTCCAAGTACTAATAAAAACTCTTTAATCTTATGTTGAGCCTCATTCTTGAGATACAAAACCCTCTGTATTTTCTCTCTTGTAAGATATTCCTGCATCTTTTCTATATAGCTAATATGCTTCACCAGTGTGCAAGCCCTTAAACTAGTAATCTACTCAGGTTGCTTCTACTATGTCCAATAGCATAGTAGACTGCATCTCTATTACCATAAAATGTGATAAACAACCTGTTCCTTTTCTAATGATAATTATTTCCCCCCACATTACATGATGTAACAACTAGTACCACTTTTTGATGTCTCTTCCTATTGCTTTGTACAATATTTGATGAAGATTCCAATGAGGTTCCTTAACAATTCTATTTGCTTATAAGTTATAGGGAGATATGGTAATTTATCTATTTCTCTATTTCTCTTCTAGCTATTTCATGGCTTTTTTAAAAGAGGCTCTGTTATTGGTCACAATTTTAATCAGACTATCCCATCTATATATTATGTCTTTGAAAAGCCATTGTCTTGTTACTCTTGAGCTCTTCTATCTAAGTACTTAAGCTTCTATCTATGAAGATAATCTACACCTTCTATATGCTACATATTTGCAACTGTTTGATACTAAACTAATATGTACTGTATCTATATATAGGACTTGAAAACATGATGATATGTATATTACAACTGGCAGTATTTCCAAGACAATTTTCTGTATTATCTAACATAGGTGGTATTATGGCAGCTACTAATCAAACAATCAATAGTATACTAAGTAGTTATATACTACTATTACAAGTTCTATCCTAAACTACATATGTCATCCATGAGTCTACCATACTATTACCATAAGGCAAACATACTGTAGCTATGCCCTTGACATTATTGTTTTAGTTTCTTCCACTATGTTCCAGATCTATAACATAATGTCACTATGGTCATGTTCCTCTTTATTGTTCAAGAAATAAAAGTAAAATAAAATAAAATAAAAAAGAAATCAAATCAAAGAAAATAGATAAAAAGATAAGAAAATAAAATATAAGAGTTCAAGCATACTATGACAGGTGGCATGTTTTCACATATCACATCATGTCTTTTTCTAATTCCAGCCACCAAAAGCACTGCAACAATAATTTTTCTGTTGTAAATGCTCTTCTATACTTTATCTTATTATAATAAGCTTTTAATAATCTTAACCATTCTTCAACTGGTATTACTATCTGTGGATTGCCACTGCTAATAACTTTCTTATAAGGCCTTTGGGTCTCTAAGTCCAGCTAGTAATGAGAAGCATAGCTTGCAAGCTATGCTTATCCTTTTATTATTCCTCTTATAAGATCTTCTTTTTTAGTAGCTAGATATTTTTTAATCTTAACCAGTCTTTGTTATAGCCTGTGTATATAATCACTTCTACATCCATTATCATATTCCAACAGGTTTTCATAAGCTACCAGTTCTTCTGAGTCTGCTATTTTCTTAGCTAATACTATTAGTAAAAATCTCTATCTATCTGTTTGGTAATAACTATGGTTTTTCTATCAACTGCTATCTACTTTTCTGGTTGATAAGCAGTATCTTTGACAAGCTCCTCATAGAAAAAATCTTTTTGTAAGTCAATATCTTTATAGAATTTTTCCAATTTTAAGGATATCTCTTCTTGGTCTTTCTCTAGTAGGATCAGTATATCACCTTTCTCATTGTTCAAACCATCCTTGGATCTATTTAGAAAAGGATTCCTAGGATATCATTTTCTTCTTAAAAGCCCATCTGATCTAAAGATTTTTTTTTAATAGACTATTTTAAAAAAGAAATTTGTCCTAATAATTCATTTAGCAATAAATAGTTATATTGAGCATTTTTCCTACTTGAGAGCACACTTCAAGCTATAAAGCTCTCACTTTGGCTATAAATATCTCTGCTATCTAAGATCCATTAATAGCAAATTGAATTTCATATAATGTATCTTTTTAAGCTTATTTTTATCTCTTTGATAAATATAGTATTCTACTGCTCTTCAGAAGGTGTCAACTGCTAAAACAATTGGTTGTTCACTAAGGAACTTTGGATTCCAAATATGGAAACATCTTTCTATCAATATTTTTAAATCTGACTATGCTTTTTCTTAGGCTAGCTTCTACTCAAAGGTATATCTTTTATTACTTTATATAGTAGGACTACCACTATTACAAAGTTGGGAATATAATTCTGACACTATACTGCCATGTCTAAAAAGGCTCTTATATCTATTGTGCTTTCACAAGCTTACTATTCAAGAATTTTTTCTATAGTATCTAGAGTAGGTTTTCTTTCTCAATACAAACAATCAAACTTTATGATAGTAATGTGATCACTGCATATCATAGTCTTAGAGCCTGAGAATCTTTCTCTAGCATGTTTTATCTGTTGTAGTACCAATTTACTACATTTAGATGTTTGAATATGAATTTTCTAATTCCAGAGTTGCTTGCAAGCATCTTATAAGGTCTATTCCATTGCTTATATTGAGTTGCCAGTTCTCTAACTAGAACATCATTGATGTAGGGCAATATATACCTTGGGATCTTTCCTTTAGTATATAAGCCATATTCTTATGGAAATTTGGTACAGAATTTGTCCAACCTATAAGTAAGATAACTAATCTGAGTGCTCTAAAAAAAGTCTAGAATATAATAAAGTCTCATAAGTGCTCTGCTAGCATATCTCACATACAAATTTAGTATCCTATTATAGGCTCTTTCTGCAAAGTACATAGCCAATTCTTCCATAGTTGGAGACAATCCTGAGTAAGCAATTGTAATCCTATTGAGCAGTTCTAAACTATGTATTATCCTCAGACTTTTCTGTTCTTCTTAATTATATATAACTACTTCAACTGATAGAATGAGTTGGAGGGCTCATATATCTCAGCATCAAGTTTTCTCTTAATCATGGTGCACACTTTTGCAGATATAGCTGGTGGTATTCTAAATGAGTGTTCTACCCATGGTATATGTACTACTGTTGGTACTTTTATAGCTGAAAAGGATTCCTTTTTAAACTTCCTTTTTTAAATCATCCCAGATGAAGACTTCATTTTGCTATTCTATCAGCCAATGAATAAGCTTTCTTTTTCCAGGCTATAGAAATCTAGAACCATAGTTCTTATTTATTTTTATTTTCTCTCAAGCAAGTACTATTCTTTTGGAACAAACTTAGATAGTCATTTTAGCAACTTCAGCATCCCTTCTAAAAGGTTTTTCTGTATTTTTCTAATAATTCTAAATCTACTGGGAAGTATCCTAAAAAATAGTTTCACTTTAAGAGTTACTAGCTTGTGCTTCTTAGCAAAGTAAGCTATACTTTCCTCTTGTAAATGTCTATTTTCAATTTTGGTCACTGTCACTACTGGCTGCAACTCATGTCTGGCATTCCCTAACTGGCTAACATACTGTTTTAAAGTGTTTATATCTTCTATTTCTAATACTTCTTCTGATTATTGCAAGTACAGTAGTTTAATTTCATCTTTCAAGAGTTCATTTATCTATACTAGTAGTACTTTTCAAATGAATAGCTCTCCTTTTGTATCTAGTTATATTATATAAAGAACCTCTTTTCTAAACCACTCTACTGACTCTTCAAGATTCAATGAAAATTTAAGACCATGTCTATTCTTCTAGACAGTATTCCTCTCTTATAAGTAGGAAGAATTACTTCCATTTCTGTATTTAGATAGGTAATGTTAATAGTCTGATTCCCTTCCTTATCATTAACCACCCAACTCTTGGTAATGACATCAAAGAGTCTTTTGAGTAAAATCTGATATAATGTCTTTTTAATTATATGTACCTGTAAAAAAACTGTTATTTTTTCTAGTATGAAGAGCACATTTTTTACTAGCACACATATTTGTAAAAGACTTCCATTCATATTTTGCATTTGTATACTAAGGCTTAGATCCCAAGTAATCTTACTAGCCATAGTTATAGCTTTGCTCATAGATACAATCTAGCATTCATTATTTAGCAATGCCTCTTCTTTATATATCCCATTTACAAGTACCAGGATAACTCTAAGATAGGCTATATTGTTGTGGCAACTACTAGTCTCAGAATAACCAATAGACTACTAAGTAAACTTAAGAGTGAAGTATCTTGTGAAAATCACAAGAGAACTTAACAGAAAGTTTCTAATATATTCCTACTCTATATATACTGCTAGTACAAGTCCTACCCTAAACTACATATGTCATCCATGAGTCTACCATACTATGGCTACAAGACAAATATGCTGCAATCATACTCTTGATATTATTGTTCTAGTTTCTTCTACTATATTCTAGACTTATAATATCATATCATGTCATGCATCATGTGACTGTGGTCATGTGCCTCTTTATCATTCAAGAAATGAAAGAAAATAAAATAAATAAAAAAAGAGAAATTAAATCAAAGAAAATAGATTTAAAAAATCAAAATAAAATATAAGGATTTAAGCATACCATAACACATATCTAGTGCCACTTCTTCTCATCCATGCTCTTCTGTTGTAAGAATATGGTTTCAGTCTGTCTGGAAACTGAACCACTAGATCATTAATGGTCTAGAGTTCCATAGTCTCACAATTTCCTATATTTATAGTTTCTTATACTTTTCCTAGTTCCTTTCTTGAGTGTTAGCACTCTCTCAACCACTCTTATTCAGGTCCTCTTTTTCTCATTTACTCATTAGTACCTCCCTTAGTATTGCTTGTAACTTAGAAGCTATCACCTATAATTTCTTAAACATCACTTGTATTTATTCTGCTAACATTTTTTATAGTATTCCTTCTGGGTTAACTTCTTTTTCTATTGAAGATTTTACCTTATAAGGCATTCTTTTCTTTTAAAACTGTCTAAAATACTTTGTGGGCATAGACAGTTTATTGGTAACTGTAGCTATCTCAAGTACTCTTTTATATGAGAATTTGTGTTAATCTTCTGCTATACTTTCTCATGAGTAGCCAACACTTCTTTCTACTGCTGTAGGTAGGATCTCTTCCTCCTCTAGATTTTCTTTTTTTGTCCTTTAAGACCAGTAATCTCTGAAAGTAAACTATCTTTTAAGGTATAGTGCTTTTTATTAGTTCTTCTAAAACCCAGCATTTTCTTGGCCACTTCTCCAATTCTAGTTTGTACATACTTAGCAGTTATACAATGAAGATAGGACTCTATGTCTTTATTTCCTTTTTCTAGCTATAGCTTATCTGTATTCATATTTATATTCTGTAACATTACTTCTAGACTTTTGACTTTTCCTAAAAGTTATTCTAGCTTTCATGAATATGAATTCTTCCCACCTATTCTTGCTGGTTGCTTTTGCAATATAACTTTGGCTGAGAGAAAGGCTATATAACCAGTGTCTGGTTTCTGATCTAAGTATTCATAGTTATCAAGCTCTGGGTCTACCTACATCATAACTGCTATTAATGCTAGCATGTGCTTTTTTACATATTCATTTATCAATAGATTTTGTTTCATAGGTATAGATTTCCCATTTGCAAACCAAGCTGTAAATTTATTAATGAGAATATATCCTTTTTTCTTATCTTTAGTTTTAGCAGAACAAAATAAGAACAGGTGATCAGTCTCAAAGCAATAGAAGTACTTTCAAGACACTTATAAGGATATTCTTACATTGGTATAAGACTAGATATCACAAAATGAACTACTTACTTATTTGTGATATCTGAACATTGGGTGCACTCTCAGAGGTTTAGAAGTGATTCTGAAGTTCAATAATGATGAAAATGAGAAATAATGATTGATAATTATTGATAAAAACTAATAATAAATAATATTATTAAGTTTGAGGTCTAATCCTTATATTTATACAAAATAGTGATGGTCTGTGCACAAGCTATTTCCATCACATGATCAAAACTCATACCTAATGGGGGCTGTTATCTGTCATAGCAGATGTCAGGCTAATTTTAGAAGTAACTAATTATGTCACTATATTGATATGCTTGTATCTCTATAAGTACTTATCACTTTGGGATATACTATATATCATCAGGAATGGTTTGATGAGCACTTTCCAATACAAGTTTAATTGTATAAATCCATGAGATAATAGCCAATGAAACTTTTACAGTTACTGATAGCCTGATATCTTGATTGATTGTTTGCTTTTGTACATCTTGCATATGTATAGATAGCCTTCATTCAGGGCTTTCCAGCACAACTTATTTTGTGAAAATCGGTCTACTAGTTGTGGAGATACAAGCTGAATGAAGTTTGTGACAGATTTCTGTCCAAATTCCTCCACTTAAAAGCAGTTTAACTTTTATTTTATCAAGTGAGTATTGTTGGTAACTACTATCACTTTTGGGCAAGTTTTAAAAGGTTCTAGCAGCTTAGCAAATGCTAGTGAGATGAGTATTAGTTAGTATCTTCAGTCATAAGGTTTGACTTAAGAGGTGCCTTTAAGATGTATTATCTAGAATGGATAGTGTTGCTGAAAGCTCTGAAGGAGGTTTGCAATCTATTCACTAAATCTATGAGAGGACTTTCAGTTTGAAGGAATTGTTTTATTTTTGCTCATTCAACCATTTTGTATTTTTTACTATAACAACTTTACATTTGCACTATTTCCTATTCTTAAGTAGAAATTCTCACAGAAACAAGAACAAGAGGGCAATAAACCTTTGAAGTTCATAATGCTAGTGAAATAACATTATTCAATAACCCAGAAAGATTGCTTTCAAGAAGAGACAGTCATAGGTGAGTAGATCATACTTTAACCTATTCTCCTACCATAGGTGATATTTTTGACACAGAACTCTCATCTCCTTAAGTGATAGGAAACCAAATCTATTCATGAACAACCAAAACTAGTCTTTTGGTTCAGCTTCTCCTAAATGTTTTGATATCTCATAAATATTAGCTAGAATCAAAGAGCCTACTTTCAAACAAGAAGCTAATATACCACTATCATTACTACTACCAGGACCTTTGATGTCTTGGTTATCAACTTCTCCCCATTCTTGAAAACTTAATAGACAGGCCAGAATATCTTTTAAACCAAATATACATATGCTTCTAAGTTTGAATGTCTTGAAATAGGACAGGCAACTAAGAACTCTTCAGAGATTTCTAAGAATTTTAGAATAGCTGTTTAAGGTAATAAGTATCTTTAACTCAGCTTATCTGCTGAATTAGTTAATATCCTATGTTGAACTGAACATCTGTGATGAGTGGTCTAGCTTTAAAGAATTCAAAGCAAGCAACTAGGAGCAGTTTTTAAAAAGATTAAAGCTCAAGTTTCCTAAACTTACAAGTGAGAAACAGAGTACTATGGATTAGCTAAGAAAGCTGACCTATCAATACTAGGAAATCTCTATATTGGAAGAAAATCATCTCTTAGCTTTTAAGAAATGCTTTATATATGTGGCTCAGAGATGTTTGAAGCCACCTGCTGTTACTGAAAATAGAAAGCTGGTAGAACTCTTTGTGAAGAACTTAGATACATATCTTAAATTCAAAGCTAAGTCTACTAGAGAAAGTGAAAGTAGATGAGTTCAGAAGAAGTAGAGTAGAAGACCCTTATGATCTTGAGTATGTTATCTAGAAGGCTGTAGAGCTTGTCAGTAGAAAGACTATTGCTCAAGCTCTAAAACAGACTTTAGTAGTGATATCTCAAAAAACAAGAGTGGATCTAGATTTAAAAGTGCCAGTCATATTCTTCAAAGAAGAGGTAGTCTGGAAAGTAGAATTGTCTTCTAATACAGTAAGTTTACAACAGGAGATGAATATACTAAAAATTATATACAAGAAACAAGAAAAGAGTTAAGAAAGGTATAAACAGGTGATATAAAGTTGCTCTTATAGAGTCAGAGAGTACCATCAAGAGGGAGAGAGATGGCATAGTAGAAGAGCCTCCTGTCCATGTGTACCTTAAACCTACTTGAGGTTACAGGTTTAACTCCTTAATAGTCCTTTGTGTTGAATAGCTGCATAAAAAGATTAGGGTATAATACTTCATACATAAATTCCTCTTGTAGGCACAGACTGCTATCACACACTGTATAATAAATTGTTGACATTAAAAACAAAGCACTATCAAGAGAGTATCTAGCAAGTGTAGCCAGGTTTTAGTGTCACAAACTTCATTCAGCTTGTATCTCCACAACTAGTAGACTGATTTTCACAAAATAAGTTGTGCTGGAAAGCCCTGAATGAAGGCTATCTATACATATGCAAGATGTACAAAAGCAACAACAATCAATCAAGATATCAGGATATCAGTAACTGTAAAAGTTTCATTGGCTATTATCTCATGGATTTATACAATTAAACTTGTATTGGAAAGTG
>Ga0157357_1001126_pt1 | contig 11251 bp, 6 predicted proteins | sample AttcapACBM1_FD_111485 | JGI IMG/M metagenome (GOLD analysis project Ga0157357, IMG submission 111485) | Fungus gardens microbial communities from leaf cutter ant in Botucatu, State of Sao Paulo, Brazil - Atta capiguara ACBM1 | ecosystem: Host-associated > Fungi > Mycelium > Unclassified ... | reverse complement strand
GCGGGTGATTAGCTCAGTTGGTAGAGCAGCTGACTCTTAATCAGCGGGTCGTGGGTTCGAACCCCTCATCACCCACCATTGATTTGCCTGAATTATCAGCTTTCGGCTGTTGCGCGCGGCGGCAAGCCGGCTGCGGCAAAAGCGTAAAGCGCGGTTTGGCGCTGTTTTCCGGCTGGTAATTTTCTTAAATTTCAGGTTATATAAACAGAAAGGCCGTATTGTTGGCGCATATTGCGGCGCCGGCGCTGTTGATAAAACAGAGAAATGGACAGGAAAAGAGTTTTTTATGGAATGGCTTGCCGATCCCAATACCTATATCGGGCTGGTAACTCTGGTTTTGCTGGAAATTGTTTTAGGCATTGATAATCTGGTTTTTATCGCCATTCTCGCCGAAAAGCTGCCCGCCGGCCAGCGGCATAGAGCGCGGCTGACCGGGCTGTTTTTTGCCTTGCTGATGCGCCTGTTCCTGCTCAGCCTGGTCAGTTATATGGCGCATTTGACCCGGCCGCTTTTCACGATTTTCGGCTTTGGCTTTTCCATACGCGGCCTGATTATGATTTGCGGCGGTGTTTTCCTGCTTGGCAAGGCGACCATGGAGCTGCATGAAAGGCTGGAAGGCAATGGCGAGCGGCAGGACAATCAGAGCATGGGGGCGGTGTTCTGGCAGGTTATTGCCCAGATTGTCATTCTCGACGCGGTTTTTTCTCTCGATAGCATTATTACCGCTGTCGGCATGGTGCCGCATGTGCCGGTGATGATGGCAGCGGTGATTATCGCTGTCGGCCTGATGATGCTGGCTTCGCGGCCGCTGATGGATTTTGTCAACCGCCACCCCACTATTGTTATTTTATGCCTTGGCTTTTTGATGATGATCGGCTTTAGCCTGGTGGTGGAAGGCTTTGGCTTTGAGGTGCCGAAAGGGTATCTTTATGCCGCTATCGGCTTTTCAATATTGATTGAAAGCTTTAACCAGCTTGGCCGTTATAAGCGGGAAAAACGCATAACCACCAATGATTTGCGCTCGCGCACGGCCGGCGCCGTGCTGCGCCTGCTGGGCGGCGGCAAAGGCGACAGCAGCCTTGCCGATGCGAATGTTGATATTATTGCCGAGCATGCGGCGGCGGCCGAAGTCTTCCGCCCGGAAGAAAAGCAGATGATTCGCGGGGTGCTGGATCTGGCTGAGCGCCCGGTGCGCTCGATTATGTCGCCCCGGCATGAGGTGGAATGGCTGGATCTGGCCGGCAATGCGCGGGAAATGCGGGCGGAGCTGGAAAAATTGAAGCATAGCCGCATTATTCTGGCGCGCGAAAAAGTAGATGAATTTGTCGGCGTTGCCCTCACCAAGGATTTATTGCTGAATCTGGCGGAAGGCAAAAAGCTGAACTGGCAGAAATCCATGCGTCAGCCGCTGGTGGTGCATGAAAACAGCAATGTATTGCGCCTGATGGAACGGCTGCGCCGCTCTCCCGTGCAACTGGCGATAGTGGTGGACGAACATGGATCCTTTGAAGGCATTGTAACGCCGACTGATATATTGGAAGCTATTGCCGGTGACTTCCCCGATGATGAAGATGAGGCGGTTATTATTGCGCGGGAGGACGATGGAACATTGATTGCCGAAGGCTATGCCGATATAAGGCAGCTTGGCGGCGTGCTGGATTGCAACCTGGTTGACGACAGCAAGCGCTATACCACTTTGGCCGGCTATATGTTATGGCATTTCGGCCATTTGCCGCAAGTGGGCGAAGCTTTTGAGGCTGACGGCTTCCGCTTTGAGGTGGTGGAAAAAGAGCGCCGCAATATCAGCAAAGTGCGTATTACCGCCCTGCCGCCGGAAGCCGGCTAAAGCGCGGATACAAGGCCGGCAGAGATAACAGGGCGGCCGGCGGAAAGTAAGACTATAATCATGACGCAGTTTTTGCTCACTATCGGCCGGGACGGCAGGCTGCGGCCGGAAGAATGCGCTTATGCCGATATTGTTATTATCGAGGCTGCCGCAATGACGGCCGGGATACACAAACGGCTTGACGAGTATAATCAGGCCGCCGGCCTGGGGAGAGGGGGAAGCAGGCGGCAAACAGCCCGGCCGCTTTGGGCGCTGCTTTTGCCTTTTTCTTTGTTTCAGAGCGGCAAAGATAGGCAAGAGCCTTGCGCCCCGCCGGTGCCGGCTGCTGCGCCTGTAACGCTGTTTTTCTTTGCTGTGCCGCCTTGCGCCGCGGCCGGGGAAAAGGGCAGCGGGGCGGCGGCGCTGTGGGCGCGGGCAGCCGCCTTCACGGCTCGGCATGACAGCCTGTTAGTGCTGCCTTACCGGCAGCAAGATGATCAGGCGCTGCCGGCAGAAGTTTGCCCGCCAGGGGTAAACAGCCTGACTCTCTGGCTGGAAAAAGCGCGCGCCGGCGGTTTTAAGGGGGTTGTGCTGAGCTGCCCGGCTTTGCCGGCGGCAGCGGCGGCGCGCGCTGCCTTTATTGCTTTTGCCGGCCGGTTTGTGCGGCAGGCGCGCGCCGCCGGGCTGCGCGCCGGTATTATGGGGGCGCTGCAAGTGCCGGATATTCCGCGTTTGCTGGCTTTTGCGCCGGATTATCTGGGCTGTTCCGCTTCTGTGGGCAAACAATGGAGTGAAACCGTGAGCACAATGGCGCACAAAGCTGAAGCAAGCGGCCCGGCCGGTCACGCCAGAGCCGCGCCGGCCGAAAACCGGGATAAAATTCTGGTTTCCGATTATATTGTGCCGGTGCATATCGGCGCTTATGCGCATGAAAAAGCGGCGGCTCAGCCGGTTTGTTTTAACATTATCGCTGAAATTGTCCGCCCGGCCCGGCCGCCTCAGGCCATAGGGGAGGTGTTTTCTTATGATATTATTCTTGACGCTATAGAAGCGTATGCGGCGGCCGGGCCGGTTGAGCTGGTGGAAACACTGGCTGAGCAGCTTGCCGCTTTTTTGCTGACATTCCCCCCGGTGCGGCAGGTGACCGTGCGGGTGGAAAAACTGCAATTAGCCGCCCGCGCTGTCGGGGTAGAGATCACCCGCCGCCGCGAACAGGGCTGAAACCGGCCGCGCTCCCTGCGGGACGGCTCCGGCGCTTAAGGCGCTATTCAGGCTTCACGGCGCTTTTTGCTTCTGCCGGTATTTCCGGCTCTGCCTGTGCCGGCGCTGTAGCGCTGCTGGCGGCGGCTTGATCACTCTCTTCCGGCGGCTGATTTTTTTTTGCCGGCGGCCAGGCCGTCTCTTCCTGCTCTGCGGCGGTTGGGTCTGTCTCGCCGCCGGTCTCCGGCAGTGCGGCGGGCGGCGGCTCTGTAGCCGGCCGATACTTCCGGCCGCGGCGATACATAAATTGCTGCGCCTCAAAAATAGCGACAATAAAGACAGAGATAATCAGCGGCACAATTAAATAAAGCAGGCGAAAAACAATGAGAGCGGCGATAACATCGGTCTCATTCATGGTCGGCATGCCTTTGATAAAGATAATTTCCAGCACGCCAAGGCCGCCGGCCGGGGCATTGACCAGCAAAGTAGCGGTAAAAGACGTCAGAAAAACCGCCAGAATCACAATAAAACCGGGATTGCCGCTTTCCGGCAGCGCGGCATAAATAATCCCCGCAGCGCTTAATAATTCCAGCGGGCCGATAAGTAACTGCTGAAAAACAATTTTGGGCTTCGGGTAAACAATCTGCGCTTTACTGCCGATTTTAAGCGGGCGCAAACGCAACAGGCTGCCCAGCACATAAAGCCCGACCACAGCCAGCAGGCTGCAGCCAAGGGTAAAAATAAAACGCTCAGACGGCCGCTCATAAATGAGGTTGATAACATCAGGGCGCAGAATAAACACCAGACCGAACAGCAATAAAGTGCCGAGAATAAAGGTAAAGGAACAAAAAGCAACCAGAATGGCAATTTCTGCCCCGCTCAGGCCTTTGCTGCTATAGGCGCGATAGCGCACCAGCGCGCCGGAAAAAACAGAAGCGCCGATATTATGCGACAAGGCATAAGTGGTAAAAGAGCATAAAGTGATAAACAGCCAGGAAATATGCTTGCCTAAATGGCGCAGAGCAATACGATCATAGCCGGCAAGGGCGGCATAAGAGAACAGGGCAAAAATAATAGCCAGTGCCCAATGGCGGAAACTGAGCGCCCGCAAACGGGCAATAACATCTTCAAGGGAGATATTTTGCAGCTTGTTGTAAAGCAGATAAATAGAAACAAGCATGGCGGCAAGGCCAATTAAAGTCCAACCATATTTTTTCAATCCTTGTATGATCATAATAGCGGCGTTTCCGTTCAGAATACCGGTTGTTACAGAGCAGGCGGGGCAGGCGCCGCGGGCCTTGCCGGCGGCGGCGCTTCCGGCTCGCCGGCAGCAGCAGCGGGCGCCGTTATTATCGTGCGTCTTGCCGATAAAAGCGATAATAAGGCGGCGGCAATCTCCCTGCCGGTAATAATAACCGCTGCAACGCCGCTTTCGGTCAGTTGCTGTTTGCCCTCTTCCGTATCGGCGCAGGCCATAATAGCCAGACTGTCTTTATGCTGCCTGGCCAGAGCGGCGATATGCGCCGCCTCATAGGCGTTATCAATGGTCAAAATCAGGTTCTGCGCCTGTTTTATATTGGCAAGCTCCAGTATCATATCACGCGCGGCATTGCCCATTATGGTTTCAAAGCCGGCGCTGCGCGCTTTTTCTACCAGGCGGGGATTATTTTCAATAACCAATACCGGCTGCGCCGCCGCTTGCAGGTGTTGTGCCACAATTTCCCCTATGGCAGCAAAGCCGACAAGAATATTATGCCCGCTTTGGGTGCAGGGGCTTATGGCATCTTCCAGCCCTGCCGTCAAGGATTGCGGCGCGGCGCTGCCGGCGGCGCCTTTGCCGGCTTCCGCCTGTTTTAACCGGTAGCTGAATTTTTCAGCAGCGGCAAAAATCAGCGGGTTAAGCAAAATGGAAATAATGGCGCCGCCGATAATGCAATCACGGGCTTCATTATTCAGCAGCCCGGCCGCATTGCCGAAACTGGCCAGAATAAAAGAAAATTCGCCAATCTGCGTCAGGCTGGCGGCAACCGTCAGCGCCGTTTCCGCCGGCTGCCGGAACAGGCGCATGAGGCAAAAAGCGGCAAGAGAATTGCCGATAAGGATAATAGCCAGAACAGCCAGCAGCGGCACAATTTCCTGCATGATTTTGCCCGGCTGGAACAGCATGCCGACCGAGACAAAAAACAGCACGGCAAAGGCATCGCGCAGGGGCAGGGTTTCTTCTGCCGCGCGCTGGCTGAGATCGGATTCGCTCATAATCATGCCGGCAAAAAACGCGCCCAGCGCCAATGAGACGCCAAAAAGCTGAGCCGAGCCAAAGGCTACCCCGAGCGCAATGGCCAGAACCGACAGGCTGAATAATTCTCGCGAGCCGGTTTGCGCTGCCATTTTAAGAATTTTGGGGATAAGACGGCGGCCGACCAGCATCATAACCGCCATAAAAACCATAAGCTTGGCCAAAATTACCGCTATCAGCCCGCCGGTGCCGAAGCCTTTGCCAAAATGCAGCCAGCTTGTCAGGTGATCGGAGCCGGCCGCCGCGCTGCCGCTTTTGCCGGCAAGAACAGGCAGTAACACCAGCAGCAGCACCATTACCATATCTTCAACAATCAGCCAGCCGACAGCAATGCGGCCGCGCTCAGTTTCCAGCAGTGATTTTTCCTGCAGGGCGCGCAGCAAAACCACTGTGCTGGCAGCCGACAGCGCCAGGCCGAAAACCAGGCCGCCTGTTGTGCCCCAGCCCTGACTCCAGGCAAAGAGCAGGCCGAGGCATGTGCTGAACGCCATTTGAATAATAGCGCCGGGAATGGCAATATGGCGCACGGAGAGCAAATCTTTGAGCGAAAAATGCAACCCTACGCCGAACATAAGCAGAATGACGCCGATTTCCGCTAATTGCTGCACCAGGCTGGAATCGGCCTGAAAACCGGGCGTATTCGGCCCTACCAGCACCCCGGCCAGCACATAGCCGACCAGCGGCGAAATACGGAAGCGGTTGGCAATGGCGCCGAAAATAAAAGCCAGACAAAGCCCGATGACAATGGCCGTAATAAGAGGAGCGTCATGTGCCATGCTTGCGCGCCTGCCTTTCTTTGTCTGGGAATGCGCCGCCTGTTTTATTGCCTATAGTGCCGCCGGCCCGGCCGAAAGAGGCAAAAACCGCTTGTGTTGTTTAGCCGCTTTTGCTCTACGCTGTTATTATAAAAGCAGAATCTTTATCAGTTTCTAACAGCGGCCGTTTTATACAAAAAATTTCCCCGCCGGCCGCACTGACCACATGGGCTGCGGCATTACGCCGGCCGCGCCGGTTGCAGCGGCGCGCTAAACCGGGCCGGAAGCCTGCCTGGGGCGCAGGCGCGGCCTTTCTGCCGGTTGCAGAGGCTGAAGCCGGAAGCGGATTGCGCCTTGAAAAGGAGCGTTTGCCCGGGCCAGGCCTTATAGCGGCGCTGTTCCGACATTATGCCGCATCAGGCTGCCGGCCATTGCTCCGCTGCTGCCTTTCGCTCTTATGAGCAATTATCATGGCGTCTTTATGGCGGCAGAAAACGATAGCCGGCAGCGTTTATTGCACAGCGCTCGCGCACGGCCTCAGGCAGTGCAAAGGGGGCAGGCGAGCCAGTCTTTTATGCGCCCCAGACGCATCGATAAAAGCAGAATCTTTATCAGTTTCTAACAGCGGCCGTTTTATGCAAAAAATTTCCCCGCCGGCCGCACTAACCGCACTAACCACATGGGCCGCGGCATCAGGCCGGCCGCACCGGTTGCAGCGGCGCGCTGAACCGGGCCGGAAGTCTGCCCAAGGCTTAGGCGCGGCCTCTCTGCCGGTTGCAGAGGCTGAAACCGGAAGCGGATTACGCCTTGAAAAGGAGCTTTTGACCCGGCCTAACCCAGCCTGACACAATGAGCCGAAAGGCTGTCAGGCCTTCTCTTTGATCTGCCTGCTCACACCCGCCGGCTCAGGCACCGCTCTGGCTATGTTGTCCGGCAGCGGCCGCTTTATCGGCCTTTTTTTGCCGATGTTTTGCCTGCCAATCGCCGAGAAAGAGCAAAATCGGCGCGGCGATAAAAATAGAGGAAGAGGTGGCAATAATAACGCCGATAACAATGGGCAGGGCAAAATTATGCACAGCCTCTCCTCCCCAAATAGCCATAGGCAGCATGGAAAGCGCAGTTGTGGTCGAGGTGAAGATACAGCGCACCAGCACCTGGTTAATCGACATATCAATAATTTCCCGCAGCGGCTTTTTGCGAAACAGGCGCAAATTCTCGCGCATTCTGTCATAAACCACCACTTTATCATTGACCGAATAGCCGACAATGGTCATTAAAGCGGCAATAGCTGTCAGATTAAAGTCAAACTGGAAGAGGGCAAAAACACCGATGAGCTTGGTTGTATCGAGAATAAGGGTGATAATAGCGCCGGCGGCAAAAAACCATTCAAACCGCCACCAGATATAAATCGTCATGGCAATGGCGGCGAGAATAACCGCCAAAAAGCCGCTGCGCGCCAGCTCTCCTGATATTTTGGGGCCGACAACCTCAGTGCGGGGAAAGCGGACATCAGGGTAAAGCCGGCTTATGGCTTCTTTCACCCGGGTAACGGCGGCTGTTTGCGCTTCTTCTCCGCCATTCTGGCGCTGCACCCGCACCATTACCGCTTTGTCGGAGCCGAGATTCTGTAAAGCGATTTCTCCCAGATCAAGGCGAGACAAAACAAGGCGCAGCCGAGCCGGATCGGCCGGGGCGGTAGTTGCCGCTTCCACCTGAATGCCGCCTTTAAAATCAATACCGTAATTAAGGCCGGGTTTAAAAAACAGGATTGCCGAAGCAACAGACAGCAGAATCGATACGCCAATGCCGATAAAGCGGGCATTCATAAAGCGGAAATTCGTATGCTGGGGGATAATATTAAGGAAGGAATGAATGCGCAGCACTTTTATTTTCCGCTTGCGCACAACATAATGCATAATCAGACGCACAACCGTTACATCGGTAAACAGTGAAATAATAATGCCGAGCGACATGGTAACGGCAAAACCGCGCACCGGGCCGGTGCCGAAATACCATAACAGCGATGTGGCGATAATAATGGTAACATTGGCGTCAATAATAGTGGAAAAAGCATGTTTAAAGCCGCGATCCAGCGCCGCCAGCGCCCCCGCGCCGCGCTCGCTTTCCTCCCGGATACGCTCATTGATCAGAATATTGGCGTCAACGGCAATGCCGATACCCAGAATAATGCCGGCAATGCCGGGCAGGGTCAAAGTGGCGCCCAACAGGCTCAAAGCGGCAAAGGTGAGGATTGTATGCAAAGCCAGAGCAATATCGGCGATAAGCCCCCACAGGCCGTAAAGCACAAAGACAAAGGCAGCCACCAGAATAAAGCCGATAATGCCGGTATAAAGCCCCATTTTAATGGCATCGGCGCCGAGATCCGGGCCGACAGAGCGCTCTTCAATCACTTTGAGCGGCACCGGCAGAGCGCCGGCGCGCAGCAGCGCCGAAAGGGTAACCGCCTCGCCGGAGGTAAAATTGCCGGTAATCTGGCCGCGGCCATTGGGAATAACCGATTGAATAACCGGCGCTGTCAACACTTTATTATCCAGCACAATGGCAAAAGCGCGGCCGATATTGTCGCGCGATATGCGCGCAAATTCTTTGGCGCCCTCACTGTTCAGCTCAAAAGAGATCATCGGCCGGTTGGTATCCGGCTCATAAGCGGCGCGCGCATCGGTCAGCATGGCGCCATCGAGCGAGATTTTATCTTCAATCGGGTAACGGTCGCCCGAGCCTTCCTTATAATCCGGCAGAATAGAGACACCGGGCGGCGGATTGTTAAAATCTGCGCCGTTGCGCACCAGGTGGAAGCTCATTTTGGCCGTAGAGCCGAGCAGGGTGCGTAATTGCGCCGGATCCTGCAGGCCGGGAACCTGCACCTGCAGCCGGTCATTGCCCACGCGCTGGATAGAAGGCTCAGACACGCCGACACTATCTACCCGCTGGCGGACAATTTCCAGGCTCTGATCCAGCGCATTGCCGATATAATAGGCCATGGCACCTTCTGCCAGCGCCATTTTTACGGTATCGCCTTCTTCTGTCAGGCGATAATTGTAAACAGGGGTGGAAAATGCTCCGGCTTCCAGCGGCGCAATCAGGCTTTTGAGTGTTTCAAGCGCTTTTTGCCGCACCGCCGCATCGGGGATAGCGGCGACAACATCATCACCGATAATGCGGGTGGATTGCGCCTGAATATGCGCTGCCCGCAGCCGGCTGCGTGTCGCGTCAAGCAGGCTGCGCAGGCGATCCCGCGCCATGGCCTGACTGTCAAGCTCCAGTTGCAGGGAAGAGCCGCCGCGCAAATCAAGGCCGAGTGTTACCCTTGTATCGGGGAAAAAGGGGATATAATGGCGGATAGCGGCAATTTGGCTTTCGCTGAACAGATTAGGCAGGGCGACAAAAAGGCCGAGAATCAGAACAATACTGTAAAAGCTGACAAGCCAACGGGGTGTGCGCATGCGATTTTACCCAAAATTCCATTGCTGGCGCCGCTGTGCCAAAGCGGCGCGTCCGGGCGGGCGGCTTTGGCAAACAGACAAAGGACGCGGCAGCCGCAGGCGATACAGGCGGCGCCCGGCAGGCTGAGCTGCCTTTGACTGCCTGCAATATCCTTTGTCTCTAGCAGGGAAAACGGCTTGAAACAAGCCGCAGGCGCGTTTTACCGCCAATAATTGACAGGAAAAAGCCGCCGGCCGATAAAAAGCCGCCGGTGACGCCTGGATCGGCCGCGCCGGCCGCCGCGCTTGCGGTTTTTCAGGCGGCCTGGCGCGGGCGGCCTGTTTTGGCCGCCTGCCGGCGCCAGAGAATAGCCGGCCGTTCCGGTATAAAACTGTTGCGGCTTTCCCCGTTTGCGCTGTTAAGAGCCGCGCTCAGGCCAGAGCTTAACAGGAGATTATGCTGCGTTTGCCGGCTGCCATAGGCCAGGCTCAGCAAAAATTCTGCCGCGCCGGCGGCGGCATTATCATCATGCAAAGCCGCCAGCACGGCACCGTGCTGTAAGGTTTTGCGCACGGTTTTTTGCCAGTTGCCCGGCCATTTGCGGCAAATCGTGGCGGCGCGCAAGCCGGCCAGCCGCTCGGCTTTTTCATATTGTTCGTCAAAAGGGCGCTGCTGCGGCATGCAGATAAAGGGCTTGCCCGCCGCGGCTACAGCGGAAATCAGGCAATCGCTGGCGGCGCCGGCAACAATATCGGCGCGGCAAATAAAGGATTCGATAGAATCAACCCAGCCGTGAAAATACAGATTGGCCGGGCAAACAGCCTGCAGGCTGTGGGGGCAGTTTTGCCCGATAATGTGAATCTGCCAGCCTGGCAGGGCGCGCGCGGCCTGAGAGAGCGGGCCGGCTTCAGCGCTCATATGGCGTTTATCGCCGGATTCCGGCCCGGTTACCAGTAATAATAGCGGTTTTTGCCGGGCCGGAACAGTATTTGCCGGGCTTCTATACCGCTCGGCGCTGCTGCCGGGTTTTGCCGCCTTCATGGTTTCGCCTTGTGTCAGGCCGGGAAAATAGCGGGAATGAGACCGCAGCCATTGCGGCGTGGCTTCGGCCTCCAGCAACGGGTGAAAGGGGCATAATACAGCCTCTGCCCCGGCAAAAGCGCGTAAATGCGCCGGGTCATTGCGCCGGCCGGAAAGGCGCATAAAAGCCGTTGGCACGCCTTTTATCCGGGCCAGGCTGGCCACTTCCACGCAGGAATCGATCACCAGCAGCGCCGGATTGGCGGTATCGATCCAGTCAGCCAGGCGCTGAAAATGCCGTTGCCGGTCTGAAAAAACGGTGCCGCCGGCACCTGATGCCGCCGCCGCGCTCAGGGAGCAAGGCGCAGCGTCCGGTAAATCGACAATAGGCAGCGCTTCCGATCGCCCCCTCAGGCCGCTGCCCAGCAGGGTAAAATAATCCGGGGCCTGCCGGGCAATGGCAATAGCGCGCCGGCGATGGCCTTCACCGTGACGGTCAACATAAATGCCGATAGGCCGGTTATCGGCCGTTTGCGATTTTTTCCCGTTATATATCATAATCAATACCTGAAAAGCTGAGGCAAACTAAAGAAACAGATAAGATAAACTTCCTGCTGTGACTTTGGGCGGAATGATTATGTATTTAACGAATAAATACTAAGAAAAAGAAAAATTATTATTCAAAAATATTTAAATGCAACTTTTATATAT
>Ga0157357_1001125_pt1 | contig 11256 bp, 16 predicted proteins | sample AttcapACBM1_FD_111485 | JGI IMG/M metagenome (GOLD analysis project Ga0157357, IMG submission 111485) | Fungus gardens microbial communities from leaf cutter ant in Botucatu, State of Sao Paulo, Brazil - Atta capiguara ACBM1 | ecosystem: Host-associated > Fungi > Mycelium > Unclassified ... | reverse complement strand
TTTTAAAATAAAAAAGCAGGCAAAAGGGATACACACTCGGTGTCCCGTGCAAGCCACACTGTCGAGAAATGGCCCCAGCCCAACTTCCGGACAACGACATATCGACCCTCGGAAAAAAGGTCGCCAATTTGTACAGGATGGTACCCGCCCTTGACATACTCCTGCCAGTCCTCCTCGTCCTCGGTCATCATGGAGGGAGAGTAAGCCATGTCACACAAGTCACTCAGGAATATTAATTTCTGGTTTCATCTGACCGAACCCCCTCCCCTCCCACACCGCCACGACCCAAAACACTGGCATTCAAACTCCGCTGCGTTCCTGGGAAGCTTACATTCAAGCGGAGTGTGATCTGGAAACAAGGCACCTGCTTGCTTTTTTCTTTTTTCTCCTCCTTTCCTTTATCCCCTTCTCATGGATCGTCCTTTGCCAGAAAAAATGCCTGGTGCTGCTGACCAGCAGTCTCAACAACAACAGCAACAACAGCAACCCCAGTCAGGTCTCAAGCGTAGCCGCCCTGCCCCCGCAAAAACCTTCCAGTGCAGGGGCTATGGTGAATGTCGCATGGTCTTTTCCAGGAGCGAGCACCTTGCGCGTCATATCAGGTACAACCCAGGCTTCCCCATCATTCCCCTGTGTTCCTGAACCTCTTCACTTCATACAGAAAACATACGGGCGAACGTCCCTTTACTTGCCACTGCACCAAGCAGTTTTCGCGTCTCGACAACCTCCGTCAGCATGCACAGACCGTCCATGCCGACAAACAGGAACAGAACGAATCCATGATGCGCGATCTCACTACCCTCCATGCCTCCATGACCGCCGCTAACAAAATTTCTTCCATTCGCACCGCCCGTCGTAACCCTGTCCTCGGCTCCATAGCCTTGGCGGCCGGTGTCCATTCTGCAGACTTGGTCAAGGAGGAGGACCTTCCTGTCTCTCTCACCCACCGCCCTGGCACCGCTACTGGCTACGAGGGCGGACCCGACCACTTTCCGTACCATTGGCATGCCTCCGACCCTAAAATCACTCATTCCTTTCGTGACTCAAACCAGTCCTTTCTTGTCCTCACAGACCCTCCAGCTGCCGACGCAGCCCCCGGCCAGTCCTTTCTCTCCTTCCCCTCCTCTTCACTCAACTTCGGCTTCGCCGACTCAGTCAGGGATTGCCTTCCACGAACCAACTCCAGCCGTCCACCCACCTCAGGCCCCGCTGCCGATCCAAATTCTCGCTCACTCCCTCCCCTCTCTGCAGTCGTCTCCGCGTCCCTCTCCTCTTCCCCGCGCCAGCACCACATCCAGCCAATCCCCGCCCCACCAGGCTCCTCTCACGGACAATCAGGAACCAGTGGCCTACTTTTACCAAACCCATTTACCTACCCAAGATCATTCCGTCCAGGAACCGCTCCCGCATCCGCAACTTTCTTCTCAGCCAACAAACCTGTTCTCTCAGGAATGGGCCTCTCTCGATCAGACTTATCACTACGCTCCTCCAGCTCCTTCTTGGGACCTCCCACCCCAACCTCCTACGATCTCGAACCACCATCTCCAGGAAACGATGCCTCCCCATTTTTCTTCTCCCCACCAGGTCTCGACCCACCACCCACCTCACCGACCTCACTCAACCCTCGCAGACGACCTCTCCCAGGATCAGATGGTTCATACGATGATTCAACCCGTGACCTCCCCCACGACGGCGATGGCAGTTCACAATCACGACCTCACTCTCGCCGACTCTCCGTCATGGAACTCTGCAATGACACCCATGACCATGGCCGATCCTCTGCATTTCTACCATCCAGAGTCGAGTCACGTCCAACAACCACTTCTGGACTCGTCTCTTCCGCATCAGCACTCGCACTTGCCGATCGTTCCTCCCCAGCCCTCCCCAATACACCAGTACAGTCAAGATCATCTCCACCATACGCAGCAGCAGCAACCGCAACCGCTTCACGTGGAAATGGTGACGCCAGTCACGACGAATTCGATTCCCGAGACAGAGTATCTTCAACATTACGGCGCAACGTACCATCACCCTCGTCAATATTATCTTTCCGATCAGGAGCAGGAAGCAGCGGTCCAGCTTTCCTCCATTCACCCACATTTTCTGCCGCGTCAGCAGCTTCCTGTAGCCCACGCTCCTCAGGGTCAGCCACTCCTTTCTCCCCACGATCCCCGATATCTGGAACAGATCTATCAGGCTCGGTTTCTCGTCGAGCCCATGGGGACGAACAACTCGAACAACAACTTCGATTTCCCGGTCCATCACACACCTCCCCTCCTCTTGGATTGAGGGTGTAACTCGTCCTCCTCCGCTCTTTTCTTTTCTTCTTTTTTAGTGACCATTTACTATTACAGGTTGAATTGCTCAGTATTCCCAATGGACTTGTGGCTAAACTAACTGATATCGATATCTTTCACTGACATACCATACCTAATTCGCCTTCTGTAAACGGTTTTTTTTTATACCTCAAATTTGATTCTATTGTTCATGAAAGGTTGATCCGATCTTTTATTGAAATGTTGGCAGGCACGTTGTTCCTTTCGGCGGACTGTCCCTGATCGTTAGGTTTCCGGAAATCCGTCGTTTGGTAGTATCGGATACTACCATCCTGACTCCTTTGGGAGGTGTTGCGTGGTCCGAGCATTCCATAGATGGTAGTATCAATAGTGGTCTATTTTTTCATTTGTCGATAAAAGGCAGGTCCCTGCACGTTAACAAGTCAGGTGGTTATGCTTCCCCTATCCCAAGTTCGTTTGAGATGGGTTCTATTCCAATCAAATGACAGCGACTCCGCGATTTTCTCGCGCCACTTGATCCCATTCATCATCTCACCCTATTATTTTGGTTCGGGAAAAAAAACCCCTAACTTGAAAAAAAAAAGTGAAACCAACCCCATTACATAATGGAACAGTCCTGGAGGAGGGGGGATTTAGTACACTCAGATGTCAATAATACTGTTTTTTTCTGAGCTTCAAGCACTTGGAAATGGTCCCTCGCATAGGAGGAGGAGGAAATCAAAGTCATCTTTGTTTTGGATTTGATTAGAATAAAGACGTGTTTCTGTTTTTTTGACAAATGAGGTCTATCAATGGGTTTTTTTTTTTAAAAAACTGCTTCGTCACACCAGAAAACCCAATCTCATCAATAGACTAGTGTATCGTGACCGAGTCATTAAAAGAAAGGACCCTGACAACCAAGACAAAAGTGGTCGGTGACGTTCGGAAAACTGGATATTCGAAGCTGGTAATATCTATATTGCAAATGAGCGAGATTGTGATTCCATAGAGATTAATCTCAGGTAGCTTCAATGACAGTGAGCGTGAAAATGCCGTTGTCATCGTCTTTTCTTTTTGAAATGTCTCGTATAAACAAGCATATTTCTTCTCGTAGTCCACAGAACATAGTGTTGTGTAACGAAAAAAACGGTATTTCCAGCGTCCCAAGCAAAGTATAGATATCCTCGAACCTGTCATTTTACAGTTCACATCTTCCCCCAAAGCAAAGAGAAGACCGAAGCAAACGGACAGCTCAATGATTATTTTAGTATCGGCGTTGTTTCCATCTGGTGCCTTGGCGTTTAATTAACGGTTGTCAACTTGTTTGTCATCGATCGTATGGTGTCTGTCACATCCTAATGGTGGCAATTCGCTCGTCTCGTAAAGAATGTTACTGGCCGACATTGTTTCAGCATTGCTACATGAACGCTGTGCAGAGTTAAACAGCGTATCTTTACTCAGAATGTACATATTATCCACGTCCTCCTCAAATATCTATAACAGGGTTAGATCCATCACAATACACCTGAGTGGGTCCCGGAGAAGGTCAAGCTCCTTTCAGTGACACCCGAGGCTGTGATTCATAGAGTGTCACTTTATTTGCAATAAAAAATTCTTGAGAACTTCTCGGTGGGCAGCTTTCGGCCGAGGTAATTTTTTTATGTGTACGGCTGGCAATGGGCCCACATCTCCCACGCACTCAGGAAATCGAGATCGTGCCTCGTGAGGGCCGTCAAATTGAAGGCCTGACGAGCACTTACCAGTCTCTGGCAATGAATCGGAGAGAGGGACGCGGCAAGTTTCTCTCATACATTTTTAAGCGAATCTTGCTAAGAGCATGGTCGCGTATTCGCTCAAGGTGAATGTCGCTTCCGAGAACGCGGCCGCTGTCACACTGCTGTCAAACATGGGAAATTTTCACTACATGATCAATGTGCCATGTTTTTTCTTGCATCTTAACCGAGGCAATCCTCGCGTGAAAGCCTAGCCCGATGCTTCATGTGCCTTCAGCCGTGAGCAGTACTGCTGCAGGTCGACGGAAATCATCTGTTCGAAGTCCAATTAAAAGTACAAAAAAATTGAAATTTGAATGTTCCCCTCTACAAATTCTATGTCTAGTGACATGAAAGGAGACTGCATCACTGGTGAGAATTTAATATTCGACTCCGTGTCCATGAGACATTTTTCAAACAAAAATCCCTTCACATAAGGTGTAGAGTCATTAGAGAGCAGCAGCAGCAGCAGCGGCGCTGACGATACCAAAGACAACACCCCAAATGCTGGCCACAGTAGAATATGCTGCGCCTGTGCTTGTGGTGGTGGTGGCAGCAGGTGAAGCATTGGTGATGATTGCACCAGTGGAACCTGCAGTGGGTGAAGTCGGAGTGGTGAGGGCGCTGGTAATAGTAATTCCAGAAGCAGAGGAAACAGGAGAAGCAGAAACGGAAGGGGAGAGGGACAAAGATGGAGGGGAGGACAGAGAGGAAGGCACAGAAGAAGGTGCAGAGGAAGACACAGAGACAGAACTGGAAGCAACACCACCTGTTTAAGAAATCTTAGGTTAACGACTCAGGGAGTTCAAAAGAAAAAGGGGCCATACTGGCAGCAGCACAATTGGACGACTGAAGGCCAAGGGCAGTGGTTACCTCAGAACTTGTACAGTTGGCCTGGAGACAATCCATAGCTGCCTGCATAAATTGGGGAGAGTTGCAGATACATGCAAGGTCAGTACTGATTGAAGAGTGTTAGTAAATTGAGTGACTGAAGTTGAAGAAAGGCCTACAAGCCACCGCAGCCAGCGGCAGTAGCGGCAGGCGTGACGCAATTGAGGATGCAGGGACTGATAGAGGGCAGAGGGATGCCCGCAGACTCTACCCCAGAAGCACCAGCACTAGCAGAGACAGAACTCTGGGCAGCAGCAGCAGCAGCGAAAGAAAGTATCACAAGGTGGTTATTGAAAATCATTTGGAGATGGAGGTAAATGGGAAAACAGGCCAAATGTGGGAGCTCGTCTTTTTCAATTTAGCATCATTTCCACGGTCATGTTTTTTCCTTTCTCGGCAACCCTGGACTCGTGTACTATACATCTGTGGTAAACTGTTTTATATCGAGGCAATGGCAACGTACAGCGGACAGTGTCCATTATCCACGACAACGTCATTCAGTAGCTCAAAGTTACCAGGTGACCACGGAAAAAACTCGGACGATTCACACGCGCTTAATCCTCGGAAGATCTCCTCAAGCCTTAATTAATTCGATACGTCCTGTACACCTATAAGAATGGCGAGGTCATATTTCATTCTATCACTCCAGAATATTGAATCATGCCTCCCTCCGATTTTGCGAACGCCGATATCGACGAGGTCGTTGCCGCACTAACCACCGACGAAGCTATTCTTCTAACCGCTGGTGTCGGATTCTGGTATACGCACCCCGTCGAGCGATTGGGTGTTCCTGCTATTAAAGTAATATTCTCGTTTATTTTTCTCTCGAACGCTATAGACTGGCATCCTTCTAGGTCAGCGATGGTCCAAATGGCATCCGAGGAAACCATTTCTTCATGGGAACGCCAGCCAAATGCTTGCCGGTTCGTACAGACATCTATAACGACATTCAGTCCTTGAAAGGCCAGTGGTCATTATCATTAGTCTTCTACTGCCATGGGTGCGACTTTCGATCGCGAACTAATGGAACAAGTCGGCCTTAAGCTTCTCGCTCGCGAAGCCAAATTACGAGCAGCTTCAGTCGTTCTTGCCCCCACTTGTAACATTCAACGCGTGAGTTTGTTTACCCAGGCTGTTGATCCCCTTTTTTCTCAAGTCAATAACCATAGAATCCGCTCGGTGGAAGGGTGAGCACTTTGAATTGTACCGGTCACAATGGCCAATAGCCCTAATGTCCATTATAGAGTTTTGAAAGTTTCTCAGAAGATCCCTACTTGTCTGGAATTCTCTCTGGTGCATACATCAATGGTGTTCAACAAGGGGGTATCGGAGCAACTATCAAACACTTTGTGTATAGTTTTTGTCTCCATAAATCACTGTCGTCTCTGACGCTGCCAATGCAGTGGTAACGATAAAGAAAATGACAGGCTTGGATACAACAGTATCATCGATGAAAGGTCTCTGAGGGAGATTTATCTGTTTCCTTTCATGCTCGCCCAAAAGCTATCTTCGCCTTGGTCCGTGATGACGTGGTATGTGAACTCCGTCTCTGAGTTAGTATATACTGAATCAAATAATATTTTAAGCTACAATCGCGTCAATGGCATTCACGTTGCTGAGAACCCTGAGATTATCCAGAAAATCCTCCGTGAAGAGTGGAAGTCAGACGCCATGGTATGCTCTGGATCCCTTCCCCCCCTGGTCTTCTGCTAAAAAGTCATTGCTGATATCGATAGGTCATGAGTGACTGGTAAATATTTTTGTTCCGCCGCCAGGATCATGACCAATCACTAGCACTAGGTTTGGAACCTATAGTGTCGATGTCGGCCTAAACGCTGGTGTAGATCTCGAGATGCCCGGTCTCAACAAGTGGCGTACACTCGAGCTTGTAAACCGTTCCATTCAAGCCCGAAAAGTAACTACGAAGACTATCAAACTACGTGCTCGTAAAGTCTTAGAATTTGTCCAGAAATGCGCCAAGGGAGCACCTGAGGTTGGTTGACTTGGGTCTATCATCGACACAAATCAAGATCTATGATTTCCTTGTTAGATCCTCGATGGGGATGGTGTCGAAAGAACTGATGATTCCGATGAAGATAATGCTCTCATGCGCAAGTTTGCCGCGGAGACCATCGTTCTCCTCAAGAATGAAAAAAAGGTCCTTCCACTCAACCCCAAGACCTTAAACAGGATCGCAATTGTCGGTGGTAATGCCAAATCAATTGTCCTGTCTGGTGGGGGATCGGCTGCGCTCAAACCATCCTATTTTGTAACCCCCTACGATGGACTCGTCAAGGCTTTGAAGGAAGCTAATCCCAACATTCAGATCACTTACAGTGAGGGTGCAAGAGGTTAGTCTCAATTCATGATTATCTAGAAAGGTGTTTACTCAAATGATATTCTAGCATTCAAGACGACGCCTTCTCTAGACTATGACCTATTCACTGAGTCCGGTGAACGTGGTTGGATCGGAACCTGGCATACTCATGAGAGTGACGATAGCTTTGTCCCTATTGAGACACCAGTCAAGACTCAATACATTGACGAAACGCAAATGTTCATTAGCGCTTCCTATCCAGAAGGAATCACTAAGAAGTGGAGTCTTCGCTTGAATGGCTATTTGAAACCGCGTGAACATGATTGTAAATTCGAGTTTGGATTGACTGTCGCGGGCAGAGCGAAGGTGCGACTGTTATCATCGTGACAGCAAGAGAAATAGGCTGATCCGTGTCCTCCCCAGCTGTACGTTGACGACAAGCTCGTGATTGACAATTGGACGCGCCAACGTCGGGGTGAAGCCTTCTTTGGAAACGGAAGCGAAGAAGAAAAGGGTATCGTTGATCTGAAGGCCGGTGTCAAGCATCATATCTATGTTGAGTACTGCAATGTTCGTGGACCCGCTGATGGCGACGAAAACGAAGCTATCATGGACAGGTAAACATTTCCATGTGAAACTTCTCGAATAGAAGCAGCTAATTTGTTTTTCGGGCTAGTAATCCTGGTATTCGCCTCGGTGGCGTTGAAGTTCAAGATCCAGATGAGCTCATGAACTCTGCTGTCTCACTAGCCAAGGATGCCGACGCGGTCATCGCTGTAGTTGGTCTCAGTGCCGACTTCGAATCTGAGGGCTATGACCGTACCACTCTTGCGCTCCCTGGCCGTACTGATGAGCTCATATCCAAGGTTTCTGCTGTCAACTCTCGCACCGTCGTTGTTACGCAATCGGTAAGTTCTTTTGTCGCCCTTGAATTCTGGTTGTTTTTATCGACGACAATATAGGGTTCGTCTATAGCTCTTCCTTGGGCAGATGAAGTGTTTACCTTAGTTCACGCATGGTATCTCGGAAATGCCACCGGAGATGCTATTGCCGATGTTGTATTTGGCAAACACAACCCCTCTGGCAAGCTTTCCTTAACTTTGCCCAAGAGACTTGAGGATGTTCCTGCACATGGATATTTCCACTCAGAGAATGGCAGAGTGCATTACTCTGAGGGTATCTTCGTAGTGCGTACAGCGATGGTTTTGGTTTTTTTAATCCTCCTCAACTTTGGTACAGGGTTATAAACACTACCAACACCGTAACATCAAGCCGTCTTTCCCCTTTGGGTACGTTCCTCGTTTTAAAAATATAAATTTTTTCTTTCTGAACATTGTTGATTAGTCATGGCTTGTCCTATACCTCTTTCACGCTTTCGAACTTGAGAATCTCTGAGCCTGCTGTTTCTGGTGATCAATTAAACGCGACGGCCATCGTCACTCTCACGAACACCGGCTCCGTCACTGGTTCACAGGTTGTCCAACTGTACATTGGTCTTCCCGATACCTCTGACTTTACTCATCCACGCTGGCAACTCCGTGCCTTTGAGAAAGTCAGAGACGTTCGACCTGGAGAAAGCCGTGAGATCACGCTGGTCTTGGATAGGCTGAGTGTCTCGTATTGGGAAAAGGCGTGGATTGTAGAAGACGGAATCTATAAAGTCCGAGTGGCGTTTTCAAGCGAGGAGGGGGCAAACGAAGGTCAAGAGATTCTAGGAAAGTTCACGATCAATAAGGGGTTCGAGTGGATGGGCTTTTGAGCTGAACCAAGTAAAGGAGGCATTTCAATAAATTGACATTAAGGGTAACCGGATGGAAGATAAATATTCACTAGTGGACCAGGCCCATAACAAGAAGGAAGGAGTCCTGGTCGCATCTGGCAAGGAGATGAGCGTATGTAATATGAGAGAAGAATCAAGTTGTTCACCCTGAGTCCTGAGTGTAGTTGTATTTCTGGTCAGACATAGATTCACCTTTATATAATCGTGCCTTGTAAGCTGAGTTCCAAATTTGTGGTGCCTGCAGTGATTCTTGCGTCTATGAGATAGATACTGTTCTGGACAAGAATGGGGGTAACATTATGTTTCTGCACTCAATGCTTCATGACAAATGATTGAGCGCAATTATGGGCTATTCTTAATGTTCAAACCGATATATTGCGTTTGTATATCTCATTTACTACCTTTCGTATAGCAGGATCTTGGGATGAATTTTTCAAACAGGGGTAGGGGAGAGTAATCTTTCCATGGCTTGTGCAAGCTTTCCATGATATATTCTTTCCTCATCCCCAGCATTAATAAAAATTATAAATTGCATTTTTTATGTCTCTGATACCAACCATGTTGTTGCGTGAATTGTATGACTTTCCATATCTGATTGATGTAGAAAATGTGAACGCAGATAGCGTTAGAATGAAACTCGCAACGACATCTATGGCCCACTTCTCTGTTAGCTTTTGTCTTAGGTATTGTTCCTTTTGATACAGTGGAGCACTTAGACATTATCTTAAACACTCAATAGACAATATTCACTACTTATCTACTGTATAAACCATTGAGTAGCATGATGTATACCTCAGTTCTCGCGTCACTTCGAGTAACTGAGTGTTATTCTTACAGATAGGTCGCATTAGAATACTTTCTGTCGTAATAATAAACTACTCAAATACCTGACGAAAATGGGAACACGTAGGACCAGTCCTTCCCCTGCAGCTTGTAGTGCCCAGTAGTCGGATTTCTTCGTATTCACCAGTGCTTTATGTTTTGGCTCGTATTACCATTTTGGATTGGTAATGTTAATTTCTGAAAAACCGTTACTCTTCTCAAGTCTATTGAAAGGGTGAAGGATCATGACTGCTCTATAAGACTAGGCTATTGATTCTAAGGCTACAAAGGTTCTCCTTGGAATATTATTCCGGTCTTTATGTTGATAAGATCAACTAGGATGATTCTCAGTGTCTCTGGTTCAGCCTGCAGAAATCATTCAAGAGCTGTATATGGTGACATGTTTGATCAGGACAATTTGTTAATCCTGAAGCAAAAGAGGAATCCCCCACAAACTATCAGATAGGCTATATTCGTGCCACTCACACTCATGTGTAGTTGCGGTGTATAACGTCAGATTTGTCGATGTTGAGTTGACGCGCAAAATGTCACGAAGCTTCTTTCTTTATTTACAGAGTTGTGGTAGAAAAGTCACGCGTAGGCACTTTAGTGTGATACTGAGGGCGCGGATCACGTGAGACCATATTGTTGTTGTTGTTTATCTCAATTACAAGCAAACACAAAGTGCTAAGAATTTAACACCATTGCAACCCCCACGTGCGACTCACTCCTGAGGCTTAGCACTGGACCCAGGGTTTTGTAACACTCGGTCTGGTTCAGTATACACCTTATTGTTTCCAAGCACTGGCCTCAAGGCTTTCGTAACACAAAAGGTCATCTATAGCAGCGAAGAGAACATACGGTCCATTGGTATGATCGTCAGATGAATGGAGGATCATATCTATTCATCTGAGTTACGTAGCGTATACTCGTCATGTAGTGTCAGGAGCGTTAAAACGAGTGGCAGGGATTAACAACTTGGGTAATGTGCGAGATGCAAATTCAAAGTAAAGTGGATAAATCCAAATTTGGACTCTCAGCATGGTTACCTGCAGCCATTATACAAGAAAAAAGCTCGAAAAAGGATCCTGTACTGTGGTTGATAAATGGAATCGTCAATCAGTATTGGTTTGGGAACTCTCAAGTGCCTTTATGTTTGGCAAAAGATCGTGCAACACAAAACAGGACTATTATAAAAAATCCAGGTTCCAAGATACAGCACAAGAAATATGGGACCTCCCTGAATTTACGGGAAGGTTAGCGGAAATCCTCGAGAAGGAAGCGGAAAGTAGCAAAATATCGTATAAAACCCAGGCATAATGATAAAAGATACGATAGACACAAATAAGAAAAGGAGGGTAGACGAGGTTCGCACGGCGAATGACCGACAGAGCTCGA
>Ga0157357_1001124_pt1 | contig 11264 bp, 5 predicted proteins | sample AttcapACBM1_FD_111485 | JGI IMG/M metagenome (GOLD analysis project Ga0157357, IMG submission 111485) | Fungus gardens microbial communities from leaf cutter ant in Botucatu, State of Sao Paulo, Brazil - Atta capiguara ACBM1 | ecosystem: Host-associated > Fungi > Mycelium > Unclassified ... | reverse complement strand
GCTTCTAGGCAGCTTTACCAATACCTTCAAAGTCCTTGATGTCATTGGACTTAAACATGTCAATCTTCTTGTTTTAGATGTATTTGGCTATATGTATCATAGACTTCTTAAGATTAGTAGTATTAGAGGAAAGATACTCTAATGATCTATGAAGAGAAATAGGATGGAAGTTACTATTTCATAATTCTGGCTCCATAGGTTGATTAGGATCATATGGTAATTGAATATTGATAATGTCATCATCATCAACATGAGGGGAGCTTAAGAAGTTTAGTGCTGGTGCCTTATTTAAAATACACTGTGGACCTTGAGATAAAACTGGATCAATCGCTATATTGACATGACTGGACTCTTGATATTGGTTATCATATAACAGTTGAGAACAGTCAATGGGTTCTCTGAATTCTTCTTCAGAGAAGTCATTTTGAATAACTATCCTTTTATGGTATAGTATAGAGAAAGTCTTTGATTTGACTGAAGCACTTTTAAAGGTGATACTACTAGGAAAAAGAAGACCTTCTCCTAGCATTGTCAAAATTGTTGACTTTCTTATTCAAGTTGATGTCCATCACTGAACCAGCTGGTAAATGATCTATTTGAGAAGTAATAGATGAAAAAGCTAAAGTAGAAAATTTTATATTTCTTAAGTCTCTATTAGGCACTACCATGCAAGATAGTGGTATAAGAGAAAGAAGATATGATATATATGAACATTTTTCTGGGGACAATTAATTTTAGGATTAAATTTTCCTCATAAATATTTGGACTTGGAATTTATTTATCAAAACATCATCTGTTTCCTTTACCTGATAGTATTGTTCATCAAACAACAATCTTTAGGCAACAAAACCATAGAGAATATACCTCTGATATCTGAATAACAAATCTTTTTGACAATGTGTATCATTCCAATTTAATAAGAGGATGACAATTTTTCCAACCACTACAAAGGGCAAATCTATAGGAGTTTCTAAAATTCCTTCTTCTATTTCCTTTAGGCTAAGTAAAGAAATATTGGCCAAGTTAAAATTTAGCAAAAATATAAATAACTATAAAAAATCTTATGCTTAGGCTTCAAGAAGCAATATGAAAAATGTTATTTACATCAAGGACATCTTCCCAAAACTACCAACCAAGAAAGTCATTGAAATCAATGACATAGTCAACAACAAGGCAGGTTTGAAAAAACCCAAAATCAATATGACAACTAAGAGTCCATTGAGGAAACAAATTATAATCTCAATAAATACATATAACTCTAAGATTATAGGTAATTTTACAAACACTCACATTGCCAATATCAATAGATGTTTTAAGGAGGCTAAATCAGCTACTATCACTGACTTCATTTAAGTTAAAAACAATGGCATCATTATCATGACCAACAAGACCTTGTTTACTTTAGATATGAGTATTATCAAGAAATACCTCAAAGAAAATAATAATATCAATTCAAATCACATCAATAGTCCTCACCTCCCCAAATCCAAGTCATATTTGAAGATCTTAGGTTTTTCATACATATTAGAAAAAACTAACCTCTCTATTATCTCTGATTTAATCAAAAAAGTAATTAAAGAAACACACATCTTCAATAATGTCATTCTAGCTTCAAAATCTTGTATTATCAAAACATCCTCAAAGTCTGACATAGCAGTAGTTTGGGTCGATATATGGGATTTACAGAATGAATCCAAAGCAAAAAGCATCATCAATCAGCAATTCAATATCAGTCACTACATTACTACTATCCATAACATGAACATGAACCCTGGCATTCCACAGTATAAGAACTGTTAAAAATGGGGCCACTCTCAACTTTTAGATGCAGATTGCACAGGTCCAGATACATTAAGTGCAATAGTTCACATAATATAAAATATTACAGAAATATAGCATAGTGCTGTAAAGAAAATTTGAAGACAAACTCTCCAAGGCTTGAAACAAAGAAAGGAAAGCCATGTTCCTACTCCTTTAAATATATCATTTGCAAAGGAGACTATCAAGCAGATAGTAACAATTGTCCTTTCTGGAAAAACTGTTTCAACAAAGAGTAGTATAGTAAAAAACAACAGAAGCTCTATGAAAGTAGAGCCATATTAACACATCTTATTATGTAATTTTATTTTTGCTCTTTCTTTTCTTTTTTCTTTTCTTTTAGTCTATATTTAAGTAGCTACAAAGTAGTTACTATGGCCTGCTACCATACTCTATGTAATAAATTGTTGATTATAAAAAATAAAATAAAATATTAAAAAAAGAATTTATTTATTGTCAAGTACTTATGTAGAGCAATTGTTTCTTTCTCTTATACTAACATCTTGTATGTAAGTGTCCAACAGAAAACTAATGAATATATTATTTCCATTTGACTTTATTACATCATCCAATTCTCCCATTCACAACTGATTGAACATAGATATAGAGATTGACTCTCTAAAAGGTTGGCCTAATGTTTCAAGCACTAACAACTTCAGAGAGTTGTTGGTACACTCAAGTGTTTCATCTGTTTCTTATTTTGAAAGGATGCAAGTACTTAATAATAGTTCTTTCTAGGCTGATCAAGTTGAAATCAATGAGTTTCAGAGATTTACACTATCCTATATGACCCTTGAGGTAAAGGATACCAGCAAAGCTAATAAGGTTGTAGAGTCATGCTAGAAATACAAGAAACAGATATCAATAATATAGATACAAGCATATATTAACCTTAAGGACTTGAAACATTCTCAATCTCTTATGTAAGCAACTAACCTACAGATTTAGAATTATAGGATGACTTTACTTATCTTATTTCTATTTATAGTTTAAATGAACATTTAGACATTAATACTGTAAACATCTTATCTTTGCTCTACAGAATTACTTTGTTTGTAAGAAACAAATTCTTTAATGGTCAAACTGAAAAGGACATTTCTCACATTGCAGGTTTTGGTTATGCCATCTGTAACTTTATCTCATCCATATACAAACTAGAATGGGATACTCTAACTGCTAACAATAACAACAACTCTTTTCACCAATACACCTCAGCTCAAAAGCTGAAGAATACAAGAAAAGATCTAAACAAGAAGAAAGAGATAAGCAAGACAGCTGAAATTTCTAGGGTTTCCCCTTTATTCCCCTTAGGCCAAGCAAGAATGTTTTGGTAAAATCCAAGTTCTACAAAGATAAAGGAAAAATCACTAACAAATAGGAGAGTACCCAAAACAGTCATTCATATATCCAGGTGTCCTCAGCTAATATCAAAGAGATTGTGAAAATTAAGGAAATTTTCTTGAGCATCTCAACAAAAAAATTTGAAGAGATATAGAAGATAATAAATAAACCAAAGAAAGAAAAACCAAGGTTCAGTATAACAACAAAGAGGCTATTAAGGAGGCAAGTATTGATACCAATAAGTTCAGTTAACTTGAGCAAATTCATGATTCTGTTCAACAAACATGTGTCTAACATTAACAGAGCCTTAAAAGAAATTAAGTCAGATGTTATGGCTGACTTTGTTTAGACTGACAGTAGAGAACTCATAATAACTACTAACAAAGTAACATCTTCTTTAGATCTAAAGACTATTGAGAAATACATTAAAAATATTGATATTATTGATTTAGACAATATTATAGTGCCAAGATTGCCTTAATCCAAATTATTTCTCAAAATTTTGGGTATCTCTTATCTTATTGAAGAAACTAATATTTCTATCACTTCTAACATTATTTTACAATTAAAATATATTTTTAACAATGTAACTCTTGCCTCAAAACTCCATGTTATCAAAACTTCACCAAAATCAGATATAGCTGTTATTCGGATTAATATTTAGGATGCTTAGAGTGGTTCTAAGGCTAAAGGTATCATTAACAGGTACTTTAATGTGGGTAGCCAAATTATAACTATCTAAAGTACAAATATGAATCCAGGCATACCTCAATGCAAGAATTGTTGGAAGTGGAAACACATTATCTTCTCATGTCATACACATGGAGTGAAATGTGTCAAGTGCAATGGACCACACAAGTTGGAACACTACCATGATCTAGCATGGTGTTGTAAAGCAAACTTCAAACTGAACCCACCAAGGTTTGAAACCAAGAAAGGCAAATCATGCTTGTACAACTTTAAATACTTAAATTACAAAGGCAAACACCAAGCTGACAGCAATATGTGCCTCTTCTGAAGACATAGGTTTGACAAAGAATGACACTTAAAGAAATATCAAGAACTTTATGAAGGCAGAAGCAAGTCAATTCACTCAGTTGTAGGCAATGCAAGTTCATGATTTTAAAAAATCTCAAGCTTTTTTGCAGAATGTTTGAAAGAACAGGTTACTTACCAAGATAATTCTAGAAAACAAAAAAGAGTTCAATATTCTCTTCATCCAAAAGCCTCCTTGGTTTTTCATTTGAAACATTCCAAGTTCATCTAACAAGGAGGATAACATAATTGTCAGTGCCTCCAATCATCCTGCCTAGATAACTTTTTCTAGACAATTGTCCTATAACAATGAACATCCAAGAGTAATAACTTACATTAATGTTTAGCTCATTCAATTGTGATTTTCACTCAGAAAAGATATTTTAAATCACAAAGACATTAATTATGTTTCTTTTTTCAATAACAGTTCTTTTTCTTCATGATCAACATTTATTCAGATGAATACCAATTGGCCTTAAAGTATCTCAAGAATACTGAGGTCAACATTTGCAATGTTCTCATTTTGACTGGGAACTTTAATATTAGGAATAGAGATTAGGATCTGGCTTACTCTCATCATTCAGCCCACAGTGATATCCTCATGAAAATCACTAATTCTTTTGATCTAAGAATGTTATACCCTGTTCATCAGGTTCTGACTTATTATGCTGACAATATTCTACCAGAATCCAGATATCTATCAAATTATGCTCCTTTAATGGTCAACATATCTGTCAGTAAGAAATTTATTCAAGACAGGTGATAAACTATTGTCAGAAACAGTAGGGAAGAAGGGAAATTCATCATAGAACTTACAATTGCTTTGAAAAATATTAATATAACAGATATATCAAGCAAAAAATCTCTTGAGAGTATAGTCCAAGAATACATAAGACTTTCAAATCATACTTGGTATAAATTCTCCAAGAATGTTAATATCACTAGATATTTAATGGTACAGTATCAAACTGAACACTTATCACTCATTCAAATCACTTGAGAATTGGAAGAAGTTTGAAGAATTTGTCAAGCAGACTAAATGCTTCTTTTTTAATGAGAAAATTCAAGAAATTATGTTAAAAAACAAGAGACTCTAGAATCTCATGAATTAGATCAAGAATTGTAAAATTCCTGCCATCAAAGCCCCACAATATAATAGGCATTCTTGCACAGAGCTCAAAATTTTTTGGCAAGCTCTATATCAAACTTTCAATTTAGCACAAAATTGCTAAGTTAATTTACAACTGTTGGATGAAATTCTCTTGAAACCATCTTCAGAATAGCTAATATTTTTATGTTATTGAAAAAAGGTCAAAAAATCCATTTCATAATTCTTTTGTCTCTTTTTTTTCTTTTGTAGATGATAATATTTTCATTTTGTAGCTATAACATTATTTTGTCTCTTTTTGATCAATTTTGACTTATGGTTGAACATAGAAAGTCAGAGGTCTTCCATTTTTCTAGATTAACTAAGAAATTCAACCCCCTTTGGATTTTTCTTTCTTAAGAAGGATCCATTTTATGACCAAGAGACACTTGGAAATACCTCTGATTTATTTTTGACAATATATTCACTTTTACTCCAACAAAACCCTTTCAACAATCAAGGGTATGAAAATGTTGGGTAATTTTACTAGGAGTTTGTTGCTCTTCTACAAACAACTATTTTACAGAACATATGTTCTTCCAATTATACTATATGACTTTTCACTCTAGTACTTTAAGAGTACTCTACTTTCTCATCCTCTTAAAGAATTAGGGAAAGTACAACGAAAAGATGCCCTATATATTACTAAAGCTTTTCAAATATCTTTCTCTTAGAGAACTGAGACTATTGTAGACCTTATTCCTATTTACTTCTATCTATACAAGATCTGTGGTTGTTAGCAATTAAGAATAACTGCTCTACCATCAAATCATGCCATTAAGTTGTTGTTGGAATATTATCACTTAAACACTTCAAATCTACATTATCTTTCTCTGGAAAAGCTAACCTCTAAGTAAAGACTTAAAGTTAAAAGTTCCATTGTAAACACAAATAATTGCCTTAATGGAATTTTTTCTTCATTCAACCCTTTACATAAAGAACTTACACCTGGTTTTTATTTAGTAGATACTTTTTCTAATTGCTTTTCATTCAACACTGTAGATCATAAAATCAAGGATTTCAAGAATGTCCATTTATGAAGACTTGATAACATATTTGAAGACTCCCTATGAGATACCAAGACTATTGTCATCATATCTGATGCCAGCATCAAAAACAATATCACTATATCTGTAGCCCATGTTCAATTAGAACAAAATATTACTAAAACCATTCATCATTCTATTAACATCATATCAACTAAGGCAGAATTATTCACAATCAAATGTTGAATTAATTAAGTAGTTCAATTAAACAACACTTTATGCATCATAATTATTACTAACACTATTCATTCAGTGAGACATATATTTAATTTTTTGCCTTATCTCTATCAAATCCAGTTTATTATCATAGTTCAAGATCTCAGATCTTTTTTTGAAAAGAGCATTCATAACTTCATTAAATTCTGGGAATGCCTTAACAAAGCCAAATGGATTCATCATTCAGTTGTCAATAAACAAACAAAGAAGTATAACCTCAAACTAATCTTCCTATGTAAATTATCATGGGATTTCAGCATGAAAAACAAATGCAACTCAATCATTCAAAATTGGCAAATGACATTCCAAGCATCAGACTTCAAGAGAAATTACTTCCTTGAGCTACTCGACAGCAACTGTCTTCCTATTGAGTCTGTTTACACAAAGAATAGCATCTAGCTAAAATCTATCAGACACTCAAATTTTCTATATGTGAGAGTAACAAGAGCAATTACAAATCATGCTCCTATAGGTAAATATTGACTAAGGTCTTTCTCAAAGAAGAATTTTAGCTGTCTATGTGAACACTATCCTATTGAATCAAGACATCATATCCTTCATAAGTGTAGAAGATATAATAACTACTGGAATCCCAATAGGGAGTCTCTTAATCACTTCATTGCTTTCCTCAAGTTTAACCCTAAAGCATTTTTCTTCCATGAAGGAATCACTTGATAGCAGTTCTTTTGTTATTAGATCTTGGTAGTTTACCTTTCTTTCCCTTTTTTCTTTCTTTCTCTTCTATTTCCTTCTTTTTTTTCTTCTCTTCTCTTTTATATAAGTAGTTATATTGTAGCTACCATGGTCTACCACTGTGCCCTGTGTAATAAATCATTGATTTAAAAAAATACTTATGTAGAGTCTTGTCTATACTACAAGAGTTTGAAGTTCTAGAAATTATTTGCATATATTTACCATATTTACAACATCACTGCACTATTTACAGTATATTTCTTGTTAGAGTTAGGTTATCTACTAGTTTTCTGGCAATCAAGATAATATTCTCTGAGCTTTCTTATTCTTCTAGAGTGGTTGAGCTTCTAAATAGTCTAAAAGTCTCTTTTACAAGAAGTCCATTACTGGCAATTTTCCTATCTTCATATGGCCCAAGTTTGAGCAGCTCTTCTAGAAGTATTTCTTTTCTATCAATGCCACCATGGAAACTGTCAACCAACTCAAGGTATCAGGTAAGGAATATGCCCAGAAGAAGAAACCATCTGTGGAAAAATTACAGAAGATTCTGTATGACCTTGGCTTCAGCAGATGTGCTACATCTTTATATATTATAACAGTTATATTTGGAAAGAGAATATTAACAGGAAAAGGAACATGAAGGAAGCCATACTTTCAAGCATAGACATCTAGAACAGTGCACTATACTAGTTGATTTTCAAGCTAAAGAACTATAGAGTACTTATGTGTCTTAAATACTAGTACTAAGACTATTCAAGGATCAGAGAAGATAACTACTCTGGGTATACTAAAGTCCTTGAAAATCAAGTCTGAAGTTCCATAGAGATCATGAGGAGCCATGTGATCAGTAATGAAGTGATCAGACATAAAAAGAAACCAGATAAATCCATACTGAAAGAGAATAAGTAGACTAGAAAGAAAGATAATCTTTTCTACAGATGTCTGGAGCAGATTAGATGCTAGAGAAGTGTTATCTACAATAGAGTCAGATAGATTAGATGTATTTGGATAGATATGTGACATAAGAGAACAACATATTACCAGAGGAGTTGTACAGTAGAAGACCATCTAAACAAGTTTCAAACTTTAATTTTCAAAGCAAATTACACTAATCTCTATACTATAGTTGTCAAGTTCCACCAAGAACTCTAAATAGCAATTTAGAACTAGATTATAATCTTACTAGTAGAAAGACTAGAGAACACAGACTTTATAATATTAAACCATGCTGTAGAGAGAATAAACTAAGCTTGAAAAGTAAATGAAGTATTCTAGTTAATACAGTATACCACTCCAGTATTATAACTTGAGACCAAAAGTAAGGTTAAAAGAAAAACCTTATATTAGGATTATATCATATGTCAGGTCCATCCATACTGAAGACATGTCTCTGCAGTGATGCTGTACCCTGCACCTCTATGAAACAAGCCTATCTTCTATGATAACTATCTTTCTTGCAACACATCCTTGTAGTGATGATATAACAATCTGGATATTCCATCTTTTATAACAGAGATACTTCTATCTGACTCAGTCTTCTATGGCAGAGTCCTCCTTACTCCTGTCAATGTCTTACCACTGAAACCTCCACTTAGAGCAATAGGGGCTATACTACTGAAACCCTGAGCATCTCCTATACTACCTACTTGTATATAAGACTAGTAGTTATATTGTAATTCACTAGTCTGATAATTGATAAAGATAAACTCACATTGAACTCAATCTCTAGTGTTTAACAGTGACATACCAATCAGCACTCACTCCTATCTCAGACTTCATCCATTCATCTAAAGTTACAATCACGCAGCAGATAGATAGTACAGTACATAAGCTAAAGCCAAGATCATTCCACAAGTTCATATTATCAACCACAGAGCTTACACACTTCACACATCTCCAAGTCAACCTCACAGACTTTCACTTCCTAGTGTAAACCATACCTGATAGGTTAACACAAGAGAACTCAATAGAGTTCCAAGTACAAAGTGTCTATCTTATATATACTAGGCTAATAGTCTGTTATTATGCTAGAAAATGTTTTTTGTAAAAACACATACTCTTATAGGGTTTTTAAGCATATAAGATCTCTTTGAAGGCATTAGAAAGAAGACTTTATACTTCTAGATGATACCTCAGGTTTTTTTGAGTGAATATCAACTCAAGGGATGATGTGGTAGCTATTAATCAAACCAGATTTTAGAAAGACAGGGTCTTTAGGAATAAGAAGTACCATTATACTTGCAAACAACTAGCTATGAAGTACAAGTACTTATAAGAGCACTTTATATAGTTATAAATATTTAGACAGTCAAATAAGGCAGAAATATGTTGTATTAGAAGCTGATGGAGTCTAGAATGGCTTTGTAAGTAGGAATAACTATGGAAATGGTAAAGAAGGAATAGAACAGGCACTTGTAAGCAAGATGCAATCATTGAGTTAACATTGGGTTACAAATAAAGAGATGGCTATGTATTTGTAAGACTTTAAAAGTCTTTCTTATAGTTCTGATTTCTATTCCCTAGTTCTATTCTTTGTATTTTTAGACTAATACATAAGTGTCAGAATCAAAGATAGTAGACTTAATTTAATTTATTTCCATTTCTTTTCCTATTTTATTTTTCCCTTTATTTTCTTATTTTCAGACTTAAAGTTAAGAGTTAGCATAATATCATATATGACTGTCACAAAATGTCACATGACATGACATAGTGCCACACAATTGGTCACATATCATATATCACACAGAACATTGTAGAAGGTTCCAGACATAAGCCCAGCATATATATATAAGGTAGACAAATTGTATTCAAGAACTCCAGTTCTCTTATATGAACCTTATACAAAGTTTTTTTCCTGACTTCACTTTAAGTCTTGAATTATAACAGTAAGCTATATGTTACAATCGATGCCTTCTGGTTATAACATGAACTAAAGTCAAGAGTAATAACGACATGATTAGCTATACCATAAGTATCTCAGTCAGCACCTTATGTAGTAGGTACAATGACCTTGCTTAATTCTCATGTTCTATGACTCATTTACTTCATGGACTTCATATTGTTTCCTCATAGCTAGTACATATATATAACATAGATACTATACTGTATTCTTATGCTTTACCAATTGACTATCATCCTATTCCTTTCTCAAGTCTTTGCCTAAGGTTGTAACATTTGGTAAAGCATCAACAGGCTCACCTTACAAGAGAGGTGTAGTGAAGAAGAAGTTTATGAACGAAACAAGACAGAGTTACCTATCAAACAAACATCAGAAAATGAAACAATTGTGGAAGAGACCATGAACAGACAAGATGGCAGGACAAAGCCCAGATGCTATTGAAGCATTAAAAAAGATATTGGGATCACTGAGGATCACTGAAGACAATATATCAAACAGGAGGACAGAACCAGCAATACCAGAGACAGAAGAAATGTCAACAGTGTACAACAAGAACATACAGATAATGACATCAAAGAGTATAGTCCCAGACCCAGAGTGGTTTGATGGGAACAGAACAAAGTTTGAAGACTGGTAGAGGGGAATCCAATTATTCCTCAAAAGCAACAGAGTAGTTGCAACAGATGACAAGATCACTGCAGTACTAGCCCAACTTAGAGGGAGTGTAGCAGGAATTTATACATAAAAGAAGATTGATAAATTGGAAGACAAAGAAGATATCCAAGATTGGGAAGAATTCATTAAAGAAATCAAGACAGCTTTTAGTGACAAAAGCAAAGTAGCAGATACAGAATGGAAGATTGAAATATTCCAACAGGGCAAGAAGCACATTGCCAATTTTATGATCGAACTCAATGCATTAGCTATGAAAGCAGAAACTGATGACATGTATGCAATATTTTTACTTAAGAAGAACATTCAAGCCAACATCATCAAGATCATACTAGGATACCTACCAATGGCAGCATCTGATACACTTAAAGAGTGGAAGGTAGTGATTACTTCAGTG
>Ga0157357_1001122_pt1 | contig 11292 bp, 2 predicted proteins | sample AttcapACBM1_FD_111485 | JGI IMG/M metagenome (GOLD analysis project Ga0157357, IMG submission 111485) | Fungus gardens microbial communities from leaf cutter ant in Botucatu, State of Sao Paulo, Brazil - Atta capiguara ACBM1 | ecosystem: Host-associated > Fungi > Mycelium > Unclassified ... | reverse complement strand
TCACTAGCTGGAGAGACACGAGGTACAGGTGAGGATTGAACTTCAGGTACGTCTTTACTCCAATCCATTGACGATTCATCCCTAGATCTTGAATGACTGGGATTATTGAAAATTTTTGCTATTTTCTTGACTTCTTCTGCTGTTTTCTTGGCAGGGGCATGTTTTGATTTCATGGTTAACTTGCTTGAAGTGTAGAAAGAATTTAATTCGCTATTATTTCTTATGAGCGCTAACCACACAAGATGGTGGTAGGAGGAAAGAAGCAATGCTTCAACTTTCTATTGTTTCTTTGAAAAAACTACCATCTATTTGTTGTACTTTTACATAATATCTGATTTACATAATATCTGATTTAGATCTGCAATAACCCATTGTATTATCTTATAACTTGTTATTATACTTAGGTAATTATTCTGGCCACTCATAGCTTTTGAACTAGAGCTTGATATCATAGGTTTGAGGGCATTTCTGTAGTTTGATGGTTACATTACAATAATGTTTTACCAGAACATTTAGCAAGAGGATAAACTGTTGTAACTGTACTTGTTATAACTTATGCTCAAGTGTTAGAACAAAAGAGTAATCTTGTATTGGGTTAACACAAGAGAACTTGAGTGTTTTTACTACAGAGTGTGACTATCTGACTTATATACTCTGTCTAAAATAGTTTCTAGTAAATGAAGACTATAAAAATTTACTCTAGGTCTAGGTTGTTCTCAAATGTTAGAATCAAGTTTCATAAGGTTGCTAGAAAGTCCAGTGAGAATATCCAAGTGTTACAACTTAAGACTTATAGAGTGAAGTCAGAAGAAAAATCTTATATTAGAGTTAACACAAGAGAACTCAATGGAGTTCCTAAGTATAATTTGTCTATCTTATATATACTGGGCTCATGGTCCATTCTACACTAAATCTAGCCTATCCTATGTTGTGGCAACCACTAGTCACAAAGACCAATAGTGTCACAAGCAAGTAAATCTCTTAGGTGGATATCTAGTGGGAATTTCACAAGAGAACTCGACAAGAAGCCTCTTCTTAATTAGAGTCCTATTAATACAAAAGGTTCATGGTCCCTGCTACTAATAATTAACCCTGCCCTTATGTCCATGCTCCTTCCTCATGTTCACCTCAAGACCACCATGTTGTGTATATGTGCCCTGATATCATCCTCCAGATCCTTCTACCACATTCTAGGCCTTATGACATCACGTCATGTGACTGCAATGTCATGTGCCTCTTTATCATCCAAAAGAAAATAAAATAAAAAGAAAATAAAAATTGTCCATGTCCAAAGCATCTCATAACATCCTAAAGAATATATTTTTATCTTAAGGTCAACATATATAATATATATTGTCTGATATCATTGTTCTGAGACCTTCTATAATATTCTGTATAATGCATGATTGTGTGACTGTGATATGTGACAGTTTGTAACAGTCACATGTAATATCATACCAAGTTGACATCAAACTCCAGTGTTAATAACAATATACTTTTTCTTATTTATTTAACTCCTATTCCTACCTTCCAAGATTCTTCTCTAAAATTGTGACCCCATAGCTAGTAGAAGGTACAACACATAAGTTGAAGCCAAGATCATTTTGGAAAGTCCAGTTCTCTGTAGGCTTTGATTAGTTCTTATACTTGTCAAAACTCCATTAGACTTTTACTTTCTTCAAATATAGACTATGCTTAATATATTTATATCAGAGTTGAAGATAGTAGACTCTATTTATTTTCATTTTATTTTCTTGTTTTGAACTTAGAGTTAGAGGTTAGTATGATATTATATGTGACTGTTATACCTATCTGTTGCATATTATATAGAAGAATATAAAAGATTCCAGACCAATGATGTCATACAACATGTTTAACACATGTTAATCTTATGAATAACACATACTCTTTAGAGTAGACTAGGTTTAGTATAGTATGAACCATTAGCCTAGTATATATAAGATAAACAGATTGTACTTGCAGCTCTGAGACACTTGTGCTAGCCCATCACTAAAAGTGATTAACTGCAAGAGTAGCCAGACTCTCTATTTTACTATAGATCTTGTTGAGAAGCTAAACCTTGATTATTGATCAAAGGAAACCAAAAGTTAAAGATGAAACTCTATTATTCTACCTATACAGCAATATTACTGAATATTTCCCTGATAATTTCTTTCTTTTAAAGTTCTTAAACTTTTTATGTTCAACACTCTTAGGCTTAAACTTCTATAATCTCCATATCTTTTTATATTCTATCTTAAATTTCTTTACTAGCTACTTAAAGTTTTCAAGGTTTTATATGCTTTCTCAATATTAGATAAGAAACATGCCTAGAAGAGAAAAATACTTATAGGAAAATTATCAGTAGAGCATGGGAGCATTATCCAACACATATGAATATGAATCCTAGATGATCTTATCTTTAGCAGATATATTGTGCCTCTACATTCAATTTTGTGAGATTGTAGTCATTCTAGAATAACCTTGGCTTCAGCTTATATATTGTACTATTTGTATACCACTGGGTTACAATTTCAGAAGTTGGAATAAAGCCTACATAGAGTGTACTAATAAGGACAAGTGTGTTAACACTAGAAAGTAGTGTTGATAGTATGGAAAATACTTGAAAACTCAAGTAGTGCAATTACTACATAGTTATGTAGTTATCTATATTGAGTGAGATATGTTATAATTGCTATGATCTATATCTTATGTTTTATAGATGTCAGAGCTGAAAGCAATATACTTTACTTATTTTCATTTTCTCTCTTATTTTTATTTCCTTCTATCTCCTTTTTCTACTATTTTTCATTTTAAATCTTAGAGTTAGGGTTATGCATAATGTTATGGTCATGCTGTCATGCATCAGTCACAGTCACATGTCACAATGGAAGAGTATAGAAGGTTCTGGAAAAATAACATCATATAATATATATAATATATGATTATTTAGAGTAGGCTAAAATAGTAAGGCATAGACCATGGGCTTTTAGTATATAAGGTAGATAATCCTGTACCAATTTCAAACCCTATACAAGGTTTCTTTTCTTAACCCACTCTAAGATCTTGAGATCATAACAATAGGTGTTCATTTTATATTGGATATGTATTGGAATTCATTTCATTTGTAACTCATATTTAACTGTGCCTTGTGTTCTTCTCATGTTTTATCAGTCAGCACCTCATATAGTAGTGGAGGCTTCATCATGTTTTCCTCATTCTTCTCTTATTGATTTCTCAAGAATACCTAATCTATTTCTCATAGTCATTAGGTATATATAGCTGTAGATACAGTTCTGTATTCTTATATTTTACCAATTAATCATCTCCTCTATGTTTACTCAAGTCTTTTGCCTAAGTTGCAACCTAAGCCAAGCTTAGGATCATAATAAGATTAGTATTTAAGGCCTAGCTTTAAGCTAGGTGAATATTTGATTAAGTTGATTTATAAAGAGACACTGACTAAGAATAAATTTTGGAACAGTGTCACATCCTATTCCAGCCATCTTGTCATAAATATGAACAATAAACTTGACTTTATTCTATTTTCCTTCTTATTTTATTTTATTTTTCTCACTTTTCTTCATTTTATTTGAAGTTCTCTTTTCTCTTTCTTTATTTTGGACTTAGACAGAAGAAGTGGTGTGATGTCACATGTGACAGTCACACAAGTCATACTATCATGTAATATAGAGAAGTTTATAGAAGGTTCTGGAACAAGTAATATCATACAACATAATAACAATATATTAGTCTTATGGAAAGTATATATACTTTAGGATAGGTTAGTTGTAGTATGCACACAGACCACTATCTGTAGTATATAAGATAGACTAGTTTATACTCAATTGAGTTCTTTTATGTTACTCAATACAAAAGTTGTCTTTTGTCTTTACTCAAGGATTTAAGTCATAATATGTTTGTCTCAAACTACAGATAATGCTTTTTCCCTCATCTACACCCTGTTACAACTCAAAGACCTTAGAGTGTGTCAATAAGAAGAACCTTGTACTGGGTTAACACAAGAGAACTCAATAGAGAACTCTTTACAAAGTAGTCTACCTTATATATATCTATCTATATAGTCCATGCTAACTACTGTGCACCCTACCCTAAAGTACCATGTGTAGAACATGAGGTCAACATATAGTGTACATATTGTATGGCGTCACTTCTTCTAGAACCTTCTATATTCTTTCATGTGTCATGTGACTGAGTGATGTTGTCACTAACCCTAACCCTGAGTTCTAAAAATAGAAAAATGAAAATGAAAATGAAAATAAGAAAATAAGAAAAAGTTAAGTTCACTTTTTGTGATCTTGACACACCCCCTAATCTCTTCCAGTATAGATCACTTCTTTCTATTCTCTCTTGGATGTTTTCACTGGTTTCTTGCCAGCTCTATTAACTTCTATTCCTGACATCCAAGAATCACTAGTATCCAGAATAACCTACTTAACAGTTCTACTCCAGATAACTACCTTAGATAGTATACCTAGTATATAAACCAGTAGTTTACACTATACTGGAATTATTGTGAAAGTCAACCAAAACTGATATCTTCTTCCCATATTAGCAATGATATATCTTATCACCTTCTAATATCTCCAACTCTTTAAGTCCTCTAAGTCCTCTTCTGAAATATATAACTAATATAACTTATAAAAGTACAGCATATAAGCTAAAGCCAAAGATTATTCTGACCTCATCTTATATTTTCTTGGATAATATATAACAAGCTTGTTTTAGACCTCCAAAATATCTCATTAGATCTCAAATAATAAGATATAAATAGATAGGAGTAAACTCTACTATAAAAAACCAAGTACTCATAGAGTTTGATAAGAGATAACACTATTGTTATATACCAAGTCTATCTCTATAAATAACCTATCTTCTGTAGCAGTGTTAGACATATAAGCCCATATCTATTTTATAGGAGCTTAGTTGTACTCTTAGACTAATCATTATCTAACTAGCTTCTAATAGACTAGTAACTGCTCCTAATTATCTTAATTTCTATTGTCTAGTCTACTATAATAGTACTAGTACTATAGTATATATGGTAGTAGTATAATAGTAAAATATCTTATCTAAATATTATCTAGAGTTTCTGGATACTTATGACTTCTCAATATAAGACTAATCTTTTTACAGCACATAATTATAACTATGTGACTTATTATATGCCCTAGTAATATAATAATACTATATATATATACTACTTAATATTTGTTAAGTGCAGTTTATGCTTGAAAGGAGTAAAAGTTCAAAGCATTACTTCCTCTTTCTTACCACCATCTTGTATGATAGTATCCAAAAGAACTTTAGTGAATACACCATTTGCTTTTAAACTAAACATACATAATATCTTCTATAAGCCTTCAATATTATGAACTAAAGTCCTTAGAGTCAGACAATAGAACAACTCTTGTATTGAGTAACACAAGAGAACTTGATAGAGATCCCTTTACAAAGTAGTCTACCTTATATACTATTACCAATGGTCCATGCCTACTACTGTGCACCCTACCCTAAACAACCATGTGTAGAACATGAGGCCAATGTGTGTTGTTCATGTTGTATGACATCACTTGTTCTCTAACCTTCTACTAAGTTCTCCTACATCTCGTGATCTGTCTTGTGACTACGTCATCCGATTGTGACTGATGTGACAGCATGACCAATCAATCCTAACCCTAGTTGTCCTAAAATAGAAAATGGAAAAATAAATCAAGTCCATCTTCTTTAGTCTTGACATTCAAATGATATGGCTGTTATATACAAGTCTACTTGTCTGAAAATTACATCACATGGTGATATCATCTCCCAATGATATAAGCTCATCTTTCTTGCAATATATCTTACAGCAGTACTGCAACCATCAAGGTATTCCATCCTCCATGGTGGAGATATTCCTATTTGACTCAGTCTTCCATGACAGAGTTACTCCTGTCAGTGTCTCAACACTGAAACCTTCACTTGGGGTAATAAGAGCTATCCCACTGAAACTCCAAGCATCTCCTATAGTAGGAACTCATATATAAGACTAGTAGTTACACTATAATTCGCTAGTCTGATAATTGACAAAGATAACTTCTTATTGAACTTGATCTCTGGTGTTCAACAGTAACATACCAAATTAGCACTCACTTCTATCTTGAACTTCTCCCTATCATCTAAAGTTGCGACTATATAGCAGACAGACAGCACAGCATATAAGCTGAAGCCAAGATTGTTCTACAAGTCCACACATCTCCAAGTCTATCTTGCAGACTTTCACCCCTGGTGTGAACCACACCTGACAATGGCTACTAATATGAAGATCAATACCCCTAAAGGTTGGTCCTCTCAATCTAGCACTAATAACTTTAGAGCCTCATCAGTACTTTCAAATATCTCTTCTGTCACATATGTAGAGCAAGTCAAAGCTTTAGCTAATAATATAACATAGGCTGATCAAGTAGAGCTTAGTGGATTACAAGAACCAGCTCTATCTTATATATCTGCTAAGATAGGAGATAATATTTATAATAATAAGACAGTGGCAAAAAATCCTATGCCCAAACCTCATGATAATGGTGTAGACAGCACATATTTACCTCAAGATATTAAAACAACTAGTATTCCATACTCTACTAATTAACCTACAAACTCTCCTTTATAGGATAGTAACTTTTGTCCAATCTCAATTTTTGGTATAAATGAATATCTGGATGGCAATACTAAAAATATTGTATGCTTACTTGATAGAATGGTTACTTTTATGAGGCAGAGAAAACTGGAAGATAAAACTGCAGCTGATATACCTCAAATTGTAGAGTTTAGCTTCACTGCTTGGAATTTTATCTCAGTAATCTATAGGTCTGGGTAGAATAAATTGACTGCCAATAATAGTAATGATTCTTTCAGGCAATGCATAGTAACATAGTCCAAGGCTAAAACAGTAACAATTTTAACAGTAATCAGGTAAATTCTAAATCTGGTATCAAGTTCTCCTCTAATTTCTCCTAAGCCAAGTAAGAAGATATGGGAAAAATCAAATTTTTACAAAGGCAAACAAGCATTGGGTACTTTGTCTCTTGATAGTTGCTTATATACTCAATCCTCTAAAAACAACATAAATAATATTGTCAAAATCAAAGAAAATTTTCCAAAATTGTCTAACAAGAAGGTCAAAGAGGTTTACAAGGTCATAAACAACTCTAAGAAGAAGAAACCTAAACTCAACATAATAACAAAAGGCCTATCAAAGAAACAAGTAATCATTCCAATAAATTCCATCATAACTAACAGGTTTATATTTATAATGATCTCTAATGAACATATAGAAAATATCAACAGAGCTCTTAAGAGTATCAAGTCAGATGTAACGGCTAACTTTATTTGAGCTGATCATAAGGAAGTAGTTATTACTACTAACAAGATTGTGTCTACCTTAGATCTTAATACCATTAAAAAATATATCAAAAATATGGACACTGTTAACTCTCATAAAGTAATAAGTCCAAGACTCCCCCAGTTCAAGTCATACCTCAAGATCTTGAGTATTTCCTATTTCAATGAAGACTTTATCTCTCCTATCACATCTAACATTATCAAGAAAGTAATTCAACCTATATACTTTTTCAATGGCATCATCTTTACATCTAGACCTCATGTAATCAGAGTATCTTTCAAGTCTGATATGGCCATCATCTGAATCAATATCTAGGTCACTCAAAGTGGCTTGAAAGCTAAAGGTTTATTAACAAGTGTTTTAATGTAGGAAGCCACATTGCCACTATTTAAGAAACAAATATAAACCTAGATGTTCTATAGTGCAAGAAATGTTGAAAATAGAGCCATACAATCTTTGCATGCTGAGTGCATAATGCTAAATGTATCAAACACAATAGACCTCACAAAATCAAGCATTACAGGGATATGGCATGGCATTGCAAGGCAAACTTCAAGACCAACTTCCCTAGACTAGAGATAAAAAGAGAAGAGCTCTACATCCACTTCTTCAAGTATATCAACTGTAAAAGCAAACATCAAGCTGATAGCAACTTGTATCTCTTTTGGAAACATTAGTTCAACAAGGAGTAGCATGCCAAGAAATATCAAGAGCTATGTGAAAACTGAAACAAGTTGATATACTCAATTATGGGCAAGGAAAGTATATGTTTTTGAAAAATCTTAAGATCCTTTCACAGAATATTTGAAAGAATCATATCCTTACTAATATAATATTAAAAAATCAAAAACATTTTCATGTCATATTTATTCAAGAATCCCTATGATTAATCATCTGATCAATTCCTAGGTCAATATCTGAAGAAGGGAAAATCATAGTTGGTGCCTCTAATCATCCATCATAGACCACTTTTTTAAAACATCCAACTGAAGATAACAAACATCCTAGAGTCATAACCTATGTCAACATTGAACTTATTTAATTACAATTTTCACTTAAAAAGAACATTGTACACTACAAGAACTTGAACCTCATTTTCTTTTCAATAACAGCATTATTTTCTTTATAATCAGTGATAAACAGCAGTCTGCTTTAAAATATCTAAAGAATATTGAAGCAAACCTAAATAATGTTCTCATTTTTACTAGAGACTTCAATATCAGGAACAGAGATTGGAATCTATTATATCCTTATCATTCTGTTCACTGACATTCTCATAGATATTGTGGACTTTTTCAATCTTAGAATATCCATTTCTAAAGTCCAGCTACCTACTTATTATGCAGACAATTCCAATAATACCAATTTAGTGATTGATCTCATACTCTTATGAGCTAATTCTATAGAAATTGGCAATTGCTCCATCTTATCAGACCTTTAAAACCCTCCAGATCATGCTCTTTTAATAGTGGATATTATCATCAAGAAAAGCAAAAAAGAGGAGGAATTCATCATTGATCTTAGGAATATAACAGGTAATATTGACATGTCCAATATTTCTAACATAAAATTGTTAGAAAAGGCAGCACAAGAATGTATATCTATAATAGATTCCCTCTGGAATAAGTATTCCAAATTTGTCAATATCACTAAACACTCTAAATTGTAGTGGAACAATAAGTGTAGCACCAAACAAAATGATTATTCTTTGATGAGAAAATCCAAGAAATAGCCTCAAAAAACAAGAAATCTTGGGATTTAATAAATTGGATCAAGAAATATAATCTATTAGCTATTGAAGTCCTTCAATACAATAGGCAACCATATATCAAACTTGAAGATCTTTGGCAAGCACTTCATAATATATTCAATTCAGCTCAAAATCATCAAATTAACTCACAATTACTTAACAAAGTACCAGCTAAGCCTTGCTCTGAGTGGTCTCTATTCTCTAAAGTAGAGTTTAAAGATGCTATTAAAAATATAATAGCTTGTCAATGCCTGGACCTAATCATATCTCATAGCAATATCTCAAAGTATTGATAGATGATGACAAATGTATTACAAACTTCATGAACATTACTAATGTATGTATTAATCTTGGATATTGGCCTACACACTTCAAGAGATCTACTTTGACCATTATTTCCAAGCCAAACAAAATGGCTTACAACTCTCCCAAAGCTTTCTGACCAATTGTTTTTCTTAACATGCTTAGTAAACCCATTGAGAAAACTATTAGTAAAAGATTACAAGTTCATTCTATTTCCACTAATTTTGTCCATCCAAATCAACTTGGTGGCTTGAAACAGCAGTCAACTACTGATGTAAGCTTATACATAACCTACCTCATCTATACAGGATAGGTTAAAGGCCTCCATACAAGTACTCTGGCATTTAATATTGCTGAGTTTTTCTCTTTGCTCAACTATACTCTTCTTCCAATGATTTTGGACAAGACTGGTTTTAATTCAAGAATTTTGTCTTTATTTTCTAATTATTTAATTAATAAAAGGACTCAGTATATCTGGAACAATTTTTGATTTTTTCTTCTTATTTCAGAACAGACATAGGTGTAAGACAAGACTCCATCCTTTCTCCCATTATTTCTACTCTTTATATTGCTCTAATATTTCATATTTTTGAAAAAAGAACCAAAAATATTTTACACAACATTTCTGTCTTCACTCTTTCTTTTGTGGATGATGGACTTTTTATTTCTCAAGAAAAAAGTTTTAATAAGTCAGATATAAACTTTCTCTATTTACAAACAATTTGGTCTTGCTATCAAACATGGAAAATTAGAGATTTTTCACTTTTCTAGGTTGACTAAGAATTTCAATCTCCCTCTCTTGGATCTAGGTCTGCTATAAGGGCCTCTACTTTGACCAAAGGAGACTTGGAAATATTTCAGGTTTATTTTTGATAGAAAGCTATCTTTTTGTCAGCACATTTGTTTATACTACAACAAAGCCTTATCAACTATCAAAAGCATGAAAATGTTGGGTAACTCAACTAGAGGTCTATTTCTCTCTTACAAATGACTCTTGTACTATACATACATTATTCCCACTGCCCTCTATAGGTTTCTGCTTTGGTATTTCAAAAGTGCCCTATTATAACACTCTCTAAAGAAGTTGAGAAAAATTCAATGAAGAGCAACACTTTGGATTACAGATGCTTTTTGTACATTACCTACTTAAGAAGTTGAGGTGATTGTGGACTTTTTCCAATACACTTACATCTTGAAAAAATCAGTGGAAGACAGCAACTGAGAATAACATCTTTACCAAAGCATTATACTCTCAATTTGCTTCTATATGATCACTTGGTAAAGAAAGCAAATCTTCATTGTCTATTACTAAAAAGCTTAATATTGAAACAATACCAAAAACTCAAGAGCTCCATTGTTGATTTTAATAATCATATAAATAGGCTATTTCCTTCTTTCACACAGTAAATTATAAAGATAAAGACATAGTGAAAATATACCTCTGAAATCTTAACAAAATTGTGGAGAACTCCAGTTCAGATCCCAGAACTATTATTATTATATCTGATTACTAGTATCAAAAATAATATTGCTACTTCTATTTCACATGTTTGTTCTAGTTCAAACATCCTAGCCAAAACAACTTACTATACAATTAACATTACCTCTACTGAAGCAGAATTATTTTCTATTAGATACAGAATCAATCATATTGCTCACCTTTAAAACATCAATTGTATTATTGTAATCATGAATGTTATTCACTTGGTAAAACAGATCTTTGATTTATCCTTATTAATCATAGTCTATTGCAATCTCTTAAGACCTTAGAGAGTTTTTCAACAAAAAGTCCAATAATTTGATTGCAATTTGGGACTGTCTGAGTAATGCCAAATAGATT
>Ga0157357_1001121_pt1 | contig 11296 bp, 11 predicted proteins | sample AttcapACBM1_FD_111485 | JGI IMG/M metagenome (GOLD analysis project Ga0157357, IMG submission 111485) | Fungus gardens microbial communities from leaf cutter ant in Botucatu, State of Sao Paulo, Brazil - Atta capiguara ACBM1 | ecosystem: Host-associated > Fungi > Mycelium > Unclassified ... | reverse complement strand
GCACATGTACAGCAGAGATTAAGAGTATGACATCAGGGCACATGTAGGAAGCATGGTGGCCTTAAGGAAAACACATGTGGATGAGTAATAGGACATGAGGACAATGTATGGACATAAGGGCAGGTTAATATTGTTGTAGCATGGACCACATGTAATTTATATAAATAGAGGAACAATGCAGCGAGAGCTCCTTGTTGAGTTCTCTTATAATCCCCACTACTAGATAGCCTACTGAGAGCTTTGCCGAAGTCAGCATATCATAAGTGCCGTTCCGGCAAGTGGTTGCTACAACACCCACCTTCATTCCATCTATTCAATAGTTAACTATGAGATTAGCTACACTCTGAATTATAAGTGAACAAGCATAGGTTACTAACTTTGTTCTATTATAAACTCCAAAACTGAGCTATTAAATAGACTTGTTGTATTTGTATTCTTACAACTAATAGTGATGAGTTAGTTATCAAATAATAAATCATTAAAAGTAGATAAAAATTTCATCTATATCATACATTGTTAATTATCTTAGAGTTGACCAGTTCACATGTTTCACATTTAGATGTTATTGTCCTTGCTAGACTAATATATAAAGAGTTTCTTATCAAATGTGTCATAGTGCACTTGAACACTAACAATTTATTTTGATTTTCTTTTCCCTTTATCTATTTTTCTTGATTTGATTTGATTTTTCTTTGATTTTCTTTTCTTTTCTTTTTGGACAATAAAGAGGCACATGACCATGGTCACATGATGTAATGTTATAGGTCTAGAACATAGTAGAAAGAACTAGAACAATGATGTCAGAGACATGTTCACCTTGTGGTAATAGTATGATAGACTTATAGACAACACATGTACTTGAGTGTAGGATTATTTATTGCTAGCACAGATCATAACTCTCTTATATAAATAGTGTAGGAATGCATTGGGGACTCCTTGTTGAGTTCTCTTATAATTCCCATGAGATACTTTATTCTTAAGTTTACTTAAGTGGTCTATCAGTTGTCTCAATTAGTGGTTGTCACAACAAGATAAGTATGCAAGTGAATACTCCTCATAATGCTCTTGATTAGTAAAGTTAAAGGAATATCCAAAAATAGTGAAAAAGATGTATCTATGCTGTTCTTGGAAATAATTTATAATCTTCTCAATAGTAGAGAATATCTAGTATTAGACCCAACTTTGCTATTGAGTATAAAATGGTTTTAGTAAGGAAATATCAAATGCTTAGAAATGTCACTCCGACATGATCATAATTTTTGTCCATACTTCAATGACTTTTATAAAGTGAAACCATACCAACTTGAGGTTAAACATGTACATAGAATTAAAAATGGCTATACATGGAAAGGAGATTAGAATCTTGAAGCCATAGTATATATCACACTGACATGGTCACCAACTGAGAATCATCTTCCTAAATAGCCTCTACACTAGAATAATCATACTCAATAAATAAATTTACTATATCATATCCTACATATAACTATAGATCTGCAGACACTCCAACTATTTTTGTCTTTGACCTTGGCTCATTTTCATGCATACTCTCACCCCATCTCCAACTGTGAAACAGTGGCCTTTCCCTCAGATTATGAGCTATCAGTTCACTTGCAAGTTGTTTCAAAATTGCCTCTTGGCCTGTCTAGTAGTAGAGCAAAAAGAGGACCAGTCTGACTATTCCCCAGTCCATCTATAAGTCTCTAGTACAGTCCTACACTCATTGTTCCACCACTCCTTAGAGCAAGAAGTAACAGTAATCCCCTTGGTATAAGTAGCTCAGTAGTCAGCAAAAGCCTAAAGATTACCTCAGAGAGCACATCAAGACCAGCAATAGAGTCCAGAGAGGAGAAGTCAAATTGAGAAAGCCCTTTACTTACAGAGAGTAGAAAAGCCACTTCTTCATCACTGTTTTGTTTTAAAACTTTCCTATTTACCTAGAGATTTTCTGGAGCAATAGCTCCTTATATGGCTCTCCTACCCTCATGCAACCAAGGAATTCCTTAATAACCCACCCATATGACCATAAATTGGCTTTCAATAGACTATAGGATAATTCTTGGTTATTGTCAAGATCCAGAGCCATATAACCCTCAGTGCTCACAATGTCACTCACCATATCAGTATTCTTATCCAGTTTAACTACCATATCAAAATCAATGATTTGTAGTCCAAATTTGGATGAATATACAAGATTGTCTGATTTGATGTCATAGTGAGCAACCAAGTGGCTGTAGAGAAACTAGAGCCCAGAAACCAAGTCTTTAACAAGCTGATGGAATAGCCCTAGTTGTCCTTTGGAATTGCCTATTAGTTCTTGAATGGGTTAGCAGAAAGGCAGTACAATCACTAGTTCCAAGTTTGATGAGCACACATTGGTAGGCTGAATAATATGATTGTTCCATTGTTTTCCACTATGCAGATATTCCAAAATATTCATCTTGTTCAAGTCATGGTTGACCTTGACAACAAATTTGAAGCTATCTCATTTGACAACAAATACATATGGTATTTATAAGTAGAGTCAGTCTCTATTTTCTATGAATGAGACAAGCAATAGGCCAAGTAATAACATACCTCATTTGATATGGTCCTTATACATGTATATACATCTACCACCAAAGCAGTCTCTTGAGTATCTTGTTTATCTTGCTTTGACCTCTTTTCCTTTTCTCTGTTCTATCCTGTCTAATTTTCTGTCCTATCTCCTATCATCTTCTTGCCTTCTTTTTCCTGTCTTCTTTACTGCTGTGAATGTTTTCAGGACACTGTTTGCCTTTGAGATCAATAATAATTCCTCCTTGATTACTTCGACTCTTTCAATCACTTCCTATTGTGAAACCAGATTGTGTATTTCATGCACCAGCCAAACCTAGTTTTTCAGAGTGTTAGAGAATATTTCTTCCAAACACAATATCTTGTCCTTCATGTTCTTTCAGCAATTAGAACTATGCATATGATATGCCCACATACTATTGCTTGATCTTTATAGATCAGATAGCAATGGAAAATACTCTTGTAGTCGAAATAAATGGCTATTAGAATGAAGTTGGGTTTCTTTTCCTCCTTAACCAATATTCCATTGGTTAGCTGGGCCAAGCTTGTCCCTTAAACAAGCATGTGGTTTTGACTATTAACTTGACCTTCTAAACAGACTTCCACAATAATGAGGGATATACCCATCACAGCCAAGAAATAATCACTCTTTAGTTGATCATTTCCTTCCAATGTGATGAACAGTATATAGACCATCTCAATTTCACAACAATATTCCTTGTTGAGTACAGCTGGATTATACAATTTTGTGAAATCTTCCATCCAGGATCTGCACAAGTTTGTTCTTGAACTTGAACAAGGTTTAGTATCCAGTAAGACTTGGAGACTCAAACTGATACCTATGTCAGGATGTACTGGTTGTTTTTTCTGCAGGCTTTTCTAGAAACAGGTTAAGTGATTGACATTTGCTACATCCTCTCCCTTTATGCAGATATGAATGTTGTTGTCTGATAAACTTGGTCTTTTGAAGTTATCTACATTTATTACAATGATAGAGTTTTCAAGTCCTTTATAAGAGTCATGTTGCTGAAGAGTTGTAGTAGTTTTTCCATCCTTGCTGAATGAAACTACAGTTCATTGATATGTCAAGATAATAAAATTGTAGGAAGATGTGGATGCTTACCAGATAGCTGTACAAATAATATCTCATATTTACAGAGTTTGAGACTTATCACTATCATTGCCTCAGCAATTTCAACAATCTTCTCACAATCAGATAAGTTAACCTTCTTATAAGTAGCTTCAAGTTTATTGGCATTGACATCTGCAAGCAGCTTTGATTCCTTACATTGCCATACTATGAGCTCATCAGCAGGCAGAGAAATCTACTTCTTTCCCTTGACTTTCTCCTTTAAGGTGGCAATGCTGCCATTGTCATCATAGTCCACCTCAAATGGCCTTCCCAAACACATCATGTTATGTTTAATGGCAAGACACCACACTTGCCTCTTGGCAACCAAAAGAGTGATGGCAGGCCATTCTTTTACAACATTGAATTACATCATACTGTAGGAGGATTAAAGATACATACTAGGTACTACCACAATCAGTGTCTCTTCCTCCAAAATTTTCCTCAACTTCTTCTTTGGGGAAGTTTTTTGTATAAGACCTACTGTACTTAACTCTTGATAATTTTGTTATTATTAGTATTGAAGTCAATATTTCTATTCTTGCATTACCATACTGTCAGACATTTGGCTTCTCTTTCTTGACCTTCTTTCTTAATGTAGTGATACTGTCATTATCATCATACTCCACCTCAAACAAACTCCCCAAGATGTTATGATATACATGAGGACTAACATTTTTCTTTTCTTCTTGATTTTATATTTCTTTTCTTTTTCTTTTTATTGATGATAAAGAGGCATGTGACTGCAGTCACATGACATGTCACATGATGTGAGGTCATAGGCCTAAAGCAGACTAGATGGATGATATCAAGGAGCATGTTAACTACATGGCTACCTGATGGACGATATATGGACTTTAGGGTAGGGTAATTATTAAGTAACATGGACCATGTGTAAATTATATAAATAGGGTAGCAATTCAGCAGAGACTCCTTGTCGAGTTCTCTTGTGATCCCCACATTAATAGTCTACTGAGAGCTTTACTTGCTTGTATAATTATTGGACTTTATGTCTAGTAGTTGCCACAATACAAGAGTATCATATCATGTTTAATGGCAAGACACTAGAGATTGCCCATGGCAATTGTTGGTCATTAGTAAGGGTTAGACATAGCTGTCAACATTTCTGAGTGTCCTTGTTTTCTCAACACTTTTGATTCCCTCTCTCAAATTTGGTAATAATCTCATCTTCCAGTCAAGGTAGCTCTGAGGTCTCTTGTTCAACTCATTTTTGTATCACAATCAGATTCAATTTCTGTCATGATAGTATTTTGACATTTGTAGAAGGTTTTTTGCATGTTTAGCATTTATTTTCTCATACAGTCAAGTCCAATAAGTAATATTATCCTTTATTTCTCTGTGGTTGAGCAAGAGAACACAAATTGCTTGTTCATCATCACATCTTGCTCTTATACCACCATCTTACATAGTAGTGCCCAACAGAGTAGTAGCAAATAAATTCTTTACAATTTCTTCAATAATCCCTTCTAATACTTCTATATCTACATTACCTTCCATTAAGGAGATGGAAGTTGATGACAACACTATTACAAGAAAAAGAACCACTTCCCCAAGCAAGTCTACCTCTAGAAGTTCTTCTATGTCTTTTGGTACATCTTTGATGGCATATTATGATCGAATAGAGATTGAAAACAATACTCTGAATGACAGTCAAGAGAATAGAGATGAAAATCTTTATTTCTCTTATACTAACATACAAGCAAATAGTGTATCAACTGATGAGAAAGTTGACACTTCCCCTACAGCAGAGGCTATACAACCAATCAACAAATATTATTTAGGGTAAATTTACCTTATAATGTCAATCAAGCAATCAACCCACAATCTTGGGATGGTTCTTTTCACCTAATATTGCTCCATAGCTCAATAGAGCATATCTCTTCTAATATTGAAAACATCAAGGTTTCTCTTATGGGAGTTACTGATTACATCATCAACAAGTCAGTAGATAGAGGTAAAGTGAATAACTTTAATGATTTGAAAGGTGTTGGTAAGGTTACTTGGAATCTTATATTTGCATTTTACAAAGCTGGGTAGGATGTCTTGTACATGAAGGATAATATTTCTTTTAGGAATAAGGTGGTGTCAAAATTTATGCTAAAAATCAATAATACATTAAAACAAAAAATGGCAAAAATATTGAAAAACCAATGTCAATTTCAAGTCTTCCACCTTCTATCCAGGCTAAATCATCTAAAGAAGTCAATGATTTAAACAGGTTTTTTAAAAAGAAAACTATTGTGCCTAATGGAAAAAAACAAGGTAGCAAGTCTTATGCTCAGGCCTTATCAATTGGAAATGTTGCAAAAGAGGTCTTGAAAATCAAAGAGATGTTTCTGAAGTTACAAGCAAGTAAAATTGAAAACATTCAAAAAATTATCCATGGAAGTGATAAACTGAAGCCACACACCAACATGACTATGAAGGGTCCATCATGCAAGCAAGTAATCATTCTCATGAACAATAAAAACAAGAATGAATTCATGATAAACTCAAGTGACTATATCATCAATATTAACAGACTGCTCAAAAACATCAAGTCTGAGTATAAAGCAGATTATATTAAATCAGAAAAGTCAAGTGTTGTTATTGTTACTGACAAAATTGCATTAGCTTTAGACTTTCAGACTATCAAATGATATGTCAAGAATTCAAACAAGATTGACGCTGATAAAGTCAAGACTTCATGTCTTCTACAATCCAAGTTGTACTTGAAAATCATTGGCTTACCGTACTTTATGAACAACTCCAAAACACCAGTATCATTAGATATCATTGAAGATGTCATTAAGAATAATCATATATTTAATGACATCAACATTGCATCAAGACCTAGGATTATAAAAGTCTTGCCAAAATTGGACATGGCCATAATCTGGTTGGATGTGTGGGATTCTCAAAATAGAACAAATACAAAGAGGCTAATCAATCATTGCTTCAATGTTGGGAAGTATATTGCTACTATTTGTAGAGCCAACATGAATCTAGATATCCCACAGTATAAGAAATGCTGGAAGTAGGGTTATTTGACTTATGTTTGCAGAGTTCAAGGATTGAAATGTGTTAAGTGTAACAGACCACATCTTACTGAGCATCATAGAGAATTCTCATGATGCTGCAAAGCTAACGCTAAATTTAATCTGTCCAGGTTAGAAACTAGAGTAGACAAACTATGTTTCTATTCATTCAAATATATAAATTGTAAAGGAAATCATCAAGCAGACTCAAACCTCTGTCCTTTCTGGCGTCATTATTTTAATAAGGAATAGCACTCTAAGGAGTATGTGAAGATTTGTGACAATCAAAAACAATCAATTCATTTAGTTGTGAATAGTCTAGTAGCATGATTATCAAAGACCTCAAAGTTTTCTCACAAAACATTAGGAAAAATTTGTCTCTCATACACATAATTCTTGAAATACACTATGATTTCAATATAATCTTCATCCAAGAACCATCTTGGACCACATTATGTTCAGTACCCAGTTCCAAAAGCAAAGAAGAGAAAGAATTAGTTGGAATGCTGTCTCATCCCAACTGGATGACTTTTGCCAGATCATCATCAGTTGAAGATGACTATCCTTGCATTGTCTCTTAATTTCTTTTTTCAATGACAATTCTCTTTTCTACTTAATTAACATTTATTTGGATTCTTTACAAACAGCTCTAAAGAATCTCAAGGATACTAGGGTTAGCATCAACAATGTCCTCATTATAATGGGGGATTTTAATATTTGTGACAGTTTGTGGAATACAATGTATCTATTTCACTCTTCTCATAGTGATATTCTTTTTGATGTTACAAACACTTTTGATCTAGATTTGTCCACTCCTACTAATCAAGTTCCTACTAGATACATGGATAATGAATGTAACTCAAATTTGGTCATAGATCTCACATTTTTAAGATATGAGTCAGAAGAATTCAACAATCATCACATCCACCTGGACTGGTGATTCATTTCTGATCACACTCCACTTTTAATTTGCATTTCAATTTTTGAAGAATGTTTTTCAACTAAAAAGCAAGTTTTAATCAAGGATAGTGAAGAAGAAAAGAACTTTATTAACAACTTCATTGCTTTAATACATACTATTGACACTTCAGATATACATGATGAAAACTCTCTGGAAAACGTCATTCAAACTATAGCCTGATCTGCTGACAGTTTTTGGAATCACTATTCAAGAACTATCAATATTACCAAGCATTCCAAAAGTTGGTGGAATGTAAGTTGTAGCAACACCTTTGAAAGGTACAGGAATATGAAAAAGATCAAGGACTGGAAAGCATTCAGAAACACAATCAAGAAAACTAAACACAATTTCTTTGATTAGAAAATTCAAGAAATTGCTAACAGAAAAGTGGGCCCATAGAAACTTATGAATTGGGTCAACAAGCACAAACTCCCAGAAGTTGAAGTGATCAAGTTCAATAACCAACTATGTCTAGAAATAGACAATCTTTGGAATGTACTTCATTCCATCTTCAATAAGGCTTAAGATAGATGAGTTGATTTCAGCCTACTGGACAAACTTCAAAACAAGAAATTGGAAGTCTGGATCCCTTTTTCAAAAGTGGAATTTAGGAATATGATTTGCAATTGCAATAATTCCTCCACACCTAGACCTAATAAACTTTCATGGTATCACCTCAAAATCATTATTAACAACTTGGTTTGTCTGTCAAAGATCACAGACATAGCTAATACATGTTTTGATATAGGCTTTTGGCCTTCTCACTTCAAGACTTCGATGTCTATTATCATCCCAAAACCCAACAAAAAGTCTTACAACTCTCTCAAATCTTTCAGACCAATTGTGCTCCTAAATATGATTGGTAAACTAATTGAGAAGATCATTGGGGAGAAATTGCAATTCTGTACAATCACAAATGATTTTATCCATTTCAGCCAATTAGGTGGTCTCAAAAAATGATTAACTATTGATGCTAGTGTTACTCTTACTCACTTCATTCATATGGAGTGGGTTAAGAATATTAACACAAGCATGCTTACCTTTGACATTTCCCAGTTTTTTTCATCTCTAAATCATTATCTTCTACCAAAATTTTTTGATAAAGCAGGTTTTGACCTGAAAGCATCAAAGTTCTTTGGTAATTATCTTGTAGGTCATCAGACTAAATATATTTGGAACAATTTCTCTTCTCAGTTATTTAGTGTAGATGTGGAAGTGAGTCAAGGTTTAGCTTTCTCTCCTATTCTCTCTACTCTCTATCTTTCTCTTGTTCTTCATATTTTTGAAAAACAATTAAAAAATCTAAAAATTCCTATTTCCTTTCTATCTTTTGTTAACAATAGTCTTCTTATCACTCAGAACAAATCTCTTTCCATTTCCAACTCATTTTTATTTTGTAGTTACCAAATCATCTCATCTCCTCTCAAAAATGTTAGTCTCAAGCTGGAATACAGCAAGACCAAAATCTTCTATTTTTCACATTCAACAGGTTCTTTTAACCCCCCTTCTCTTGACCTCTCTCCCTTGAACAGTCCTATTCTCCAACAAAGAAATACATGAAAATACCTTGGATTTATATTTGACAGGAAATTGTCTTTCTGAAGCCACTTTTACACCAATAAAGCCATATCAATAGTCAAGAGTATAAAATTGCTCAGAAATTTTACTCATGGTCTAGCCCCTCAGCAAAAATGTCTATTATATAAAAGTTACATCCTCTCTATTGCTTTATATGGCCATCAGCTATAGTTTTACAATAAAACTTCCCTCTCATATCCCATCAGAGAGCTTAATAAAATGCAACACTATACAGTGATATGGATACTTGATGCTTTTTACATGTCTCCATTGTTTGGTATTGAGGCCATTGCAGGCCTTATACTGGTCAAATTTTACCTCCAAAAGCTTTATAGCAGATCCCAGCTCAGACATTACTCTCTTCCTACAAATCATATTATTAGATTGTTATTGGACAGCTCACCATCCTATACTACTCTTCCTCATCCTCTTTTGCTGATGTATTTCAAATCCAGACAGTGACAAAAAATCAAGGGTCACATTGTAGATATCAAAAACAAATACAATGAAATAGTTCCATCATTCAACCCTCTCAACAAAGAATTCAATCCAGGATAAAGAATTATGGACCTCTTTGAAGATTGTATCTTATTTCACATAGTGAAAAACAACAATAACAATAGCCTCAAAGCATATTGTCTATCTCTTGACAATATTGCTCTAACCTTTTTGCTAGATTCCTCAATAGCTCTTGTTGTTATGAATACAAGTATCAAAAATTGAGTAGCCATGTCAATCACACATATCTATTACTAGGACTGCCCTATCATGAAAACTATTCATCATGTAATCAATATCACATTTACAAAAGCTGAGCTGTTCGCTATCAGATGTGGCATTAATCAAACCACACAGCTCCAAGGGTTAAACAAAATAATAATTGTCACCAATTCCATTCACTCTGCTAAAAAAATCTTTGATTATTCACTGTATTCTCACCAAGTCCACAGTGCTGCTATTTCTCATGAATTATAAGAATTTTTCAGTATTAATAACACCAACACTATTGAATTCTGGGAGTCCCCAAGTTGCTGCAAATAGTTCCTTCACAGTGCAGTCAATTCTGAAACCAAAAAATATCAGCAAAATCCATCTTTCCCATGGAGAACTTCATGGAACTTCAGCAAAAAGAGAGAGTGCAATGATATTGTTAATCAATGGAAAATGATTTTTCAAGCTTCAGACAATAAAGGAAAGAACTTCCTGGATCTGGTTGATGATAAAAACAATCCTTTGGAGCTGTCTTATTCCAAAGGTGGTACCTGGCTATAATACTCCAACTTGCTCTGCACTCAAGCATCAAGAGCTATTGTCAATCATGTGCCCATGGGAGAATATCATCTCAGGTTCTTCCCTAATGAGGACTTCAGTTGCCCTTGTGGTGACTATCCTATTGAGTCAAGAAGACACATTCTTCACAAGTGTCGAAGGTTCAACAAATACTGGAATCCAAGAAGGAATTCCATAGGTCATTTTGTTTCCTTTCTCATATTTGACAGTAGTGCTTTTACATTTAGTGATAGCTCTACATAGCTGTTTGTAACTATAAGTCTCTCATATCTTTCTTCCTTTTCTAGTACTCTTTTCTTTTCTTTTCCTTTCTCTTCTTTGCTTTTCTTTTTCCTTTTCTCTTTTTCTCTTCTTTTCTGTTTCCATGTAGGTCCTGTCTCCATGTAAGTAGATACTTTGTGTCTACCATGGTCTGCCCTCGCGCTCTGTGTAATAAATTGTTGATTTAAAAAAATCGCTTGTTCATATTGAACATCAGATGAGCTACTGAGGGAGAGTTAAGTAGCGAAGCAATACATGCTAGGCTCCTAACTAGCGATGTGGCGGCTCCTTGTGCAGGACTTCTAGTTTTACAGACTGCGAATTGGGTTCATCTGAGTCATTGTTATTATTAAAATAGCTTGTAGGTTAACACACGGAGCCAAGGTAAATTATATTCCCACGATAGTGCCCAAAGAGGAAGTGGAAAATTGTGGTTAGCAAATTAACCCACCGACACCTTCCATCAAAAAAAATCAGGCGATT
>Ga0157357_1001120_pt1 | contig 11303 bp, 12 predicted proteins | sample AttcapACBM1_FD_111485 | JGI IMG/M metagenome (GOLD analysis project Ga0157357, IMG submission 111485) | Fungus gardens microbial communities from leaf cutter ant in Botucatu, State of Sao Paulo, Brazil - Atta capiguara ACBM1 | ecosystem: Host-associated > Fungi > Mycelium > Unclassified ... | reverse complement strand
ATGAATAAAGTTAGCTACCATTATTTTAATGAATATAAACTTAATATTACTAAATTTTCTACTTTACCTAGTATTAGCTATATATGGATACTGGTTTAAAGATAATAAACATAAAATAAAAATAATAAAAGGTCCATTAGAAAGTTTTATTAGACAAGCCTATTTTGGTGGTAATAGTCAAATTTTTGTTCAAGGGTATGGTTGGGAGGTGATATCACCATGGAGATATAATTTCTAGATGAGTGGACTTGGTAGATGACAGAATGCCTGCTATTCCTCTACATAGACAGATCACAAGAAGATCTATAGCACAAGGTTGATACAAGAAAAGGTTACTATCACATCCACACAAGGTAATACATTTGAAGTGTATCAGTGGGCTTTGACACAAACAAATAGCTAGACTTCTCCTACCTAACTAGTATACCCTTAAACCTAAGGTCCAGCTATATCTTTTTGACTAAAAGACAGTGTTGCTCTTTGGTCAAGGATGGTAAGAGAGTAAGTAAGAGAGGGTCCTATGTTGGACAGTCTCAAGAAAGGAAATCAAGTTCTAATGTTACAATCTCAAGACTTTAGAGTAGATCAAAAAAAAGAACCTTGTATAGAATTGATATAAGAGAACTCAATAGAGAACTCTGTACAAGATCATCTACCTTATATACCAAAACCCTATGGTCTATGCTACTCTACTTTTAGCCTATCCTAAACAACCATGTGTTTTGCCTTAAGGTCAACATGTGCTATATATGCTGTATGATATCATCTTTCTAGAACTTTCTACATCTTTTTGATGTGACTGTGACTGTGACTGAGTCGTGTGACAATTTGTGACTGTGATGTCATACTAACCCTAATCCTAAGTCTCCCAAAAATAAAATAAAATAAAATGAAAAATAAGAAAAAGAAAAGAAAATAGTTAAGAGTCCACTATCTTGAACTCTGACATCAACTTCTTTGCCATTTCCCAGCTTCTCTGTAGTCTTTTTGGAAAATCTTCTAGCTTTAGTAATTCCATCTTCACTATCAGGTTCTCTTTCTATAGATGTTTTCCAAAGTTATTATATAGCTATGTGTTTCTTGTTATTATACTAAAATTCCATTGCTAACAACCATTCTGTTCAATTGATAGTTAATGTATTATAAGAATGCTTCAACCTCCTAGTTGATTCTTTCTGTTTGACCATTCATTTGAGAGTAGTATGCTATAGATAATGTTATTTTCATCCTTAATGCCTTTGTTAAGTCTTCCATGAATTTTAAGGCAAATTAAGGTCTTCTATCACTAAGAATCTTTCATGGTACTCTATGTATTCTCCATATTTCATCCTGATAGATTTTTACTATATCTTCCAATAATACTACTATAGTTGTCACCTTGAGTCTGATCATCTTGGTGAATCAATCTACAATAACCACTATTACATTTTTATCTTTTGATTCTGGAAGTGGTCCTATGATGTCAATACTAATTTTCTGTTATGCTCCTTTAGTGTCATATCCCAAACTCCAAAACATGTTTGACTTTAATATGATATTAAATCCCTATGGTTATTTGGCCTTATTTGTGCCCAAAACTCTGTTGGTAGTTTGATACTTTATAATGGACTTAATTCCACCAAAAGTCTGCAGTTATTTTGCTTTATTTGAGTCAAAATCTGTGGTCATATTCATCTGTATCCATTGCCTAATTATCTCCTTCAAACTCTGCAAATTTACTTGGACTTTACATAGAGTTTTCCCCTCTCCAAATCTGAACTCCTATGTAGTGTTTCACTAATGAAACACTTACTTGGAGATCTATTTTAGTTACTCCTTTTATTATTTTATGTATTTAAGACTGGTGACCACTTTGTAATAGCTAGCCTGATAATCAACTAAAGTTGATGCTAAATCTCTGGTGTCAATGGCAATGTTCTTTACTCCTCTCCTTATAACTTCTTACAAGACCATCCTCTGAAATTGTGACCATGTAGCTTGTAGGAGGCACAATACATAAGTTGAGGCCAAGGTTGTTCCAACAAGTTCACATCACTGAGCTCATCACATGAAGTTTCTACACTCTGTGTATGTCTGAGCCAACTCCTTGAACTTTCACCTTCAAGTGTGAATTGTGTCTAACATTTAGGTATTTTCAATGGGTGAAGTTCTCCAGTCCTACTTTGAGATTTACTGCTTGTGCTGCTATTGGACCTTGGTCTAGTGGTTGCCACAACATCATAAGGACTTCTACTATAGCATGTAATTATTTGTTATATATCTTGTAATTGTTTTTGGCTGGTTGCATTGTCCTTGATAAAAATATAATAGGTTTCCATTTTCCTTCTTGTTCTTAGGATAAAAATCCCTCAATGACATGTCCTGAAGCATTAGTTTCCACTCTGAATTTTCCTTCTCTCTTTGGAAAAGTGAGTATGGGTTAACTTGTAATCTTGTTCTTGAGTTCTTTGAATGCCTGTTAATATTCATTATCCCACTTCCATTTTTTCTTTTTCTTGAGTTCATTGAGAGGTTTTGCTATGTGACTGAAATTCTTAATAAAGCATTGGTAGAAGTTTACAAACCCTAAGAAGCTTTCCACTTCTTTTATTTTGGTAGAGGTTTTCCATTCTTTAACTGTTTAAAGTAGAGATTATGTTTCTCCACTATCTTCAAAAACTTTATTGTTCTTTCTCATAGTTTTTTCTTGGTCTTGGCAAGTATAACAAAGTCATCTATATAGTTGGCTAGCACTCCTTTATATAAGAGTTCTCAGAAGATGCCATTCATCATTCTCTAGAATGTGTCCAGCAAACTACATAATCCAAAGTACATTACTTTAGGTTTGAATAGTCCTTTGTTTGTTAAAAATATGGCCTTCTATCCATCTTTTTCTTTGATTTATACATTATTATATTTCCAGATAAGATCCAATCTGTTAAAGTACATGGTGTCTTTAAACTTGTCAGTCACTTCTCCAATTAAAGGTAGTAGCATCTTGTCCTTTATTATGTGTTGGTTCAATTTCCTGTAGTTCTATACCAATCATAGTGATCCATTTTTCTTTGGAATATAGAAACATGGTGCAGCATATCATGAACTCAATTCCATAATTAGTCTTGTTTTAAGCTGTTCATCCAATCATTGATTTAGTGCTTTATCTTTTTTAATTGTCATTGCATAGGCTTTTGTATTGAATTTCTTTGGAGCATCTTCTGTCAGGTTAATCTCATGGTCCTATTCTTTTTGTTCTGGTAATTTCTCAAATTTCTTCTTATTGAACAAGTATGTGAATAGTTGAATATACTCTGGGAGATTCTCTGGGTTGGTTGGATTTATTTTTTTCCTATGTCTTGTTGTTCTTTATTCTTTTCATTCATTGACTGTAGTCTCTGTATTCTTAATGTAAACAATATGTCCTGGTGTTATGTTTTGCACTCTTTTGGGCAACTTGTAAACCATATAATCCCTATATTCCAATTTACTTCTGAATTGTATTTAACCAACCAGTTATATCTTAGAAACATATCTGTGCTATTTAAGTCTGTGACTGCTATATCAATCTGTTCTATGTGTCCATTGATTTCCAGTTTCAGTAGTACAAATCTTGTAACTTCTCCATTCTTAGTTCTATCTATATTGAAAACCTTGAATGACCTGTCTATTGGTTCTGTCTTGATCCTCTCTTCTTTCACCAGTTATTTGTCAATTACAGTGTGAGTATAACCAGAATCAACCAGTATCTTTAACCATAATTCTTTTCCATTGGATATTTTAACATTTGTTTATATGTTTATTATACTATGTCTCTTCTAAACCTCTGACAAAACTCTTCTGCTTGTCGTTATCTTCATCATCTGAATTTTTCTATATACTTCTATTCTTCATCTTTTGTCCTGACCTACAGTCTTTTGCAAGATATCCTACTTTGTCACACTTGCAGCACTTTCTTGTCTCTTTTTCCTTCTTTGGTTTTTGATAGTCTTTTACTATATATCTGTATACATTATAATTGAAGCATCTAGGCTTCCTATCTTTATTGTAGTTATCCTTAGGCTTTCCAATCTTTATAGATGCCTCTCTACTTCTGTAGGTTATTTCTGTCCTAGTCCTGTAATTATGCCTGCTCTTTATAGACTTGTATTCTTATCTCACTGATATAATTACTATTTTTCATTCCTTCAAGATTTTTGGTGCTGCAATGGGTGGATATCCCAATATTATTTTGATAATATTACTTCTAACATTCTTTTTCAACAAAAATATTGTGTGCATGTTGTCTTTTCTGCCTTCATAGCCAATACTTTGAACTTAATTATAAAGTCCACAATGTGCTTCTTCCTTTGTTGGAAAGTTTTGATCTTCCACTCAGCATCTACTGTCTTGCTCTTGTCACTAAAAGCTATTTTCACTTCTTTAACAAATTCACCCCAATCCTGGGTATTGTCTTCTTCTTCTATCTGGTCAATCTTCTTCTGTGCATATATTTCTATGACATTCCCTCCTAAGTTGGGCTAATACTGCTGTAATCTTGTCATCTGTTGCTATAACTCTGTTGCTCTTGAGAAATAATCAGATTTATCTCCACCAGTCTTTAAACTTTGTCTGGTTACTATCGAACCATTCTGGGTCTAGAACCATGCTCTTCAGCATAACTGCCTATTCCAATGTTGCTGGTGCTGATACTAATATTGTCAACATATTCTTTGATGTTTCTAGTTCTATTGTTCAGTTCTTTTCTAAAGCATATTCTTCAGTAATCTTCAATGATTCAAGTATTTCTTCTAGTACCTCAATATTGGTACCTTGATGTTGTTGATCCATCTTGCCTGTCTGGAGATTCTACCACAATAGTCTGTGTCTGTTTCTTCTAATGGTTTAACTATCTGTCTGTGGCTCTATCACAAAGTAGTTTCAAAATTTGAATAGTCTAATCACTATGCACTCTCCTTTTGTAAGGTAAGCCTGGTAATACTCTACCAAATGTTATAACCTTAGCTTGGCTCAAGTTGCAACTTAGGCAAAGACTTGAGTAAGAGTAAGGAAAGAGTCAATTAGTAAAGCATAAGGATATAGGATAGTATCTACAGCTATATATACCTAATGACCATGAATTATACATAAGGTGTTTTTAAGGAAGAAATGAAGAAAATATGAGAAAGCCTCTACTATTACATGAAATACTGACTGATTATATATGAGAACACAACAAAACATAGCAGATAAATGAAAGTAGAAATGAACAAACCCCAACACATGTTGTCTATGAAGTAACCACCTGTAAGATATAAAGTATTAATCATAATACTTAGCTAGACTACACATTTGTAAAAGACTTCCATTTACACTTTGTATCTGAATGCTAAGGCTTAAGTCCTAGATAATTTCACTTGTAGTGGTAGTATTCCTCCTACTCATCAATACTATAGATTTCTTATCTAACAAAACCTCTTCTTCATATATCTCATTTACAAGTACTAAGATTACTCTAAGGTAAGTCATGTCTAAGGCTGCCTTTTCTTGACTACTCTCTTTCATGGAAAATATCTAATACTCCTATTTTTCTAGGGCCAACTTATCCAGAAATCAAAGCTCTACAGTTTTTTTATCTTATATATCTATAGTCTTCTAAGTCCTCCCAAACTCTTCCAAGTTAGTTACTAACATCACTTACTTCTTCAAAACAGAAGTTGTCTACTTACAAACACTCTTGTAAGTATTCCCAGTAGTATCTGCTTTCTCTCTCTTATGTCACATTCTATTTTTGGACTATATCTGTTCCAACCCAGGAATAATCCCTTCTTTCTCATCCATACTTCCCAACCTCTTCTGGTACAGATCACATATCTCTATTTTATCTCAGATGTCTTTGCTGGACCTTTGCTAACTTCATAGAACTTCATCCAAGGATTACTAGAAATCAGAATAACTTGCTTAACAGCCTCTGTTCCAGATAACTATCCTAAGTATTATAATTCAAGACTTAAGTATTAAAGTCAAGAAGTAACCTTGGATTGGGTAATCACAGGAGAACTCAATGGAGTTCTTAAGTATAATCTATCTATCTACCTTATACTACAGCTGATAGTTTGTGCTCTACTACTTTAGCCTACCCTAAATAACTATGCATTATTCTTAAGGTTAGTATATATACAATATATAGTATAATATTGTTGTTCTAGAACCTTCTACCAAATTCCCTATAACTATGTGACTTGTGACAGTGTGACCATTATGCTAGATTCTAACCCTCAGTCCCCAAAGTAGAAAGAAAAATGAAAAAGATATTAGAAAAAACTTCTGTTCAAACTTGTCAAGCACAGTTCACACTGGGGTGGAAGTCCACAGAATAGACTCAGAGATGAGTGGACTTGTGGAACGACCTTGGCTTCAGCTTATGTACTGTGCCATCTGTCTGCTACATGGTCACAACTTCAGATGAAGGGAAGAAGTCCGAGATGGGAGTGAGTGCTGAATGGTGTGTTGCTGTTGAACACCAGAGATTGAGTTCAATAAGAGATTATCTTCGTTGATTATCAAACTAGTGAATTACAATGTAACTACTAGTCTTATATACAAACTGATAGTTTAGAAGATGCTCAGGGTTTCAGTGGTAAAACCTCTATTGCCCTGAGCAGAGGTTTCAGTGTTAAGACACTAACAGGAGTAACTCCATCATGGAAGACTGAGTTGAATAGAAGTATCTCTGCCATGGAAGACGGAATACCTGGATAGTTGCAGCACTACCATGAGACGTGTTGTGAGAAAGGTGGACTTGTATAATTTGGAGGTGACTCCACCATGGGGATATATTTCTGGATGAGTGGACTTGTATATGACAAAACTCTGCAATTTTGATATTACCCTCCTTTCAAGGTTCCTACTCCCAGAGGAACTATTGTCCCCCCATCTTGTCTTATCCCTTCTCTTCCATTTTGTCTAGCTTTCTTCTAACTTTCTTAAATACTTATCTTCAAATTTCCCATCATCCTATCTATACAATACTTTTGCCATATACTTTCCCAGTAACTCCCCTCTCCTAAAGTCTCTTTCTTCTGTTGCATCTAGCTTTTTCTGTCTTCAGACTTCTACACTCATCCTCCCTCAAATTCTACTACTACTTCTTTTGTATTTTCTAAGTCCTCCTCCTTTTTTCAACTATCATATTCTACTATGAACCCCTTTCACTATACCAAGTACTTTACAACTTCCCTCACTTTTTATTTATTTAATATCTTTTCTATCTTCTACTCTTCAACTCTCTCTATCTCAACTGATTTCACTTCTTCTACCTTTTGTCCTCCAATCTGTTTCTTGTATTATACTATTCAACTAATGTTCACCACTGGATAAATTCTCATTAAATTGGGCAACTATAATTTGACTGCATTGATAGACACTTATCACAAAATGAACTACTTACTTATTTGTGATATCTGAACCTTACGTGCACTCTCAGAGGTTTCAGAGTAATTCAGAAGTTCAATAATGATAACAATAATGATTAAGATCAGTACATATAATAAAGGATAAAAATTGATAAAAATTGATGTTGTTAAGTCTGAGGTCTAATTCTTAGATATAGAAATATATACAAGATAGTGATAGTCTGTGCACAAGCTGTTTCTATCACATGATTAAAACTCATACCTGATAAGGGCTATTATCTGTCATAGCAGATGTCAGGCTAATTTTAAAAGATAACTAATTATGTTACTACATTGATATGCATATATCTCTATCACTACTTATTGCTTTGAAAAATACTATATATCATTGTAAATGGTTTGATGAGCACTTTCCAACACAAGTTTGATTGTGCAAATCTGTCTAGCAATTCATAAGATATTAGCAAACAAAGCTTTTAGAGTTACTGATGGCCTGATATCTTGGTTGTTTGTTGTCACTTTTGTATATTTTGCATATGTACAGATAGCCATCATTTAGAGCTTTCCAGCACAACTTATTTTGTGAAAATCAGTCTACTAGTTGTGAAAATACAAGCTGAATAAAGTTTGTGACAACACTACACTCATCAATGATGTATGGACTGACATATCAATCCACTAATTTCTTTGCCAACCTTTCCTTGAATACTAAATCTTTTGTACTCAACATTATTTTCTCTCCTACTTTCCATACTTCTGTTTCCTTCCTTTCTCTATCTGCTTGTCACTTTATCTCCTTCTATTTCTTTTTTAATATTGCTTCTGCCTCTTCCTGTACTTTCTTCATTCTTTTCACAAACTCTGTCACCTTTGTTATGAGATGCTTTGGACACTAACAATTTTTATTTTATTTTATTTTATTTTTCTGATTTTATATTGATTTTGTTTTCTTTTTCTTTTTCTTTTGGGTAATAAAAAGGCACATGACATGTCACATGATGTGACGTCATAGGCCTAGAACATGGGGGAAGGATTTAGAAGATGACGTTAGGGCACATGTATACAACATAGTAGCCTTGAGTAGGGAATGAGGTGGATATGAGGTTGTAGCATGGACATAAGGGCAGGCATAATTATTAGTAGCACAGACCATATGTACTTGTATATATAGGACTCTAATTTAGCAGAGACTCCTTATCGAGTTCTCTTGTGAACTTCCCACTAGATATCCGACTTTGAAAGATTTACTGTTTGTGTTACTATTGGTCTTTGTGACTAGTGGTTGCCACAACAACCTTCTCCATTTTTCCCTTTCTCCTAAAATTTACCTCCATTCGCAATTCTCTTCTATAATTTGCCATAAATAGAGACACTTTAGTTGTTGAATATATATTGTTGTTAATTGCAAACTCTGCTGATACCAACCATTCTAGCCAATCTTTTTGTCTATGATCTACAAAGAATCTCAGGTACTGTTCCAACTTCTGATTCATTCTTTCCATTTGACCATCTGTTTGTGAATAGAATAATGTTGACAACTTTGTTTCAATTTCCAACATTCTATTCAACTCCTTTGTTATTTCTGCTGCAAACTACAGTTCCCTATCTAACACTATACTCTCTAGCAATCCATGCAACTTCCATATGTTATCTCTAAACAACTATATTAATCCCTCAGCTAATATTCCTTCTGTCATTGTCACAAAATATGTCATCTTGGACAATCTGTTGTAGACCACTAGAATCACATCTTTCCCAGTGACTAATGGTAACTTTGTAATAAAGTCTACCATCAAATATGTCCATGGTTTCCCTGGAACCTCACTTAGCTTCAACTTCCCCATTGGTATCTCTGTCCTATTCTTCATTCTTTGATATATGACACATTCTTCTATATATTTTCCTACATCTTTTGTCACTCCTAACCACCAATAATTCCTTGTCACCAACTTGGTTGTTTTCTATTTACCTCCATGCTCTGCTACTGGTACATCATAATGTAATCAGATTATCTCTACTCTTAGCTTCTTATCCTTTGATATGTACACCTTTCCTTTCTTCAACACCAATTCTCCTTCTATCTGCCATTTATCCCCTCTTAGTACTTTTACTTCTGTCTTCTTCATTTCTTCTACTACCCTAACTACCTCTTCATCCTTACTCCTAGCTATTTTTATTTTTTCCAATATATCTACTTCAGGTCCTGTTATTACTACTTCTGATATAATATAAAGCCAACTATCTTTTATAAACACTTGATTATCATTGTTCTTTTCTATGCCTACTTTCCAGTTCAGTTATTTACTGAGTCTATCTGCCTTCCCTATTTTTGTTCCTGAAACATGTTTCAAGATAAAGTTAAATCTAGACAAATATAAGGCCTATCTGGCTTGTCTTCTATTCAACTTTTACATCTTCATAAAGTATTCCAAGTTTTTATGGTCTGTTCAGACTTCAAACTTGAATTTTGTACTCTCTAACAAATACTTCTAATTTTCTAGCCCTCTTATAACTGCCAACATCTCTTTATCATGAATTTTATAGTTTTTCTCTGTCTTGTTTAGAGATTTTGAGAGAAAAGCTACCAGCCTCTATTGCCCATCATCACACTCCATTGATAGTACTCCTCCTATCACATAGTCTGACACATCTACTTCTATCCTCATTTTTTTATCTAAGTCTGGCACTGCCAGCACCAGTTCTTTCATAAACTTCTCCTTCAATTCCCCAAATGCCTTCTCCTACTATTCTGTTCACTCCCTTTTTTGATTTTTCTTTACCATATTGTATAGTAGTCTAGCTATTGCTGCAAAGTCTTTAATGAATTGGTGATAGTAATTTGCCAATCTTAAAAACTTCAATACATTCTTAACTCTTTGCAGAGTTGGCCAGTCCAAAATGCCTTTTACCTTTCCTTCTTCCATCTTAATCCCTTCTGGTCTGATCACTACTCCTAAAAACCCTACTTCCTTCATCTTCCACTTGCATTTTTCTGGTTTTACATATAGATCATTTTCTACCAATCTCTTCACCACTTCTTCTACTATTTCATTGTGCCCCTCTTCTATTTCTGTTCCTATAATTACATTGTCAATAAAGCTTGCCACCTTCCTAGTATTAATAAGATCTCATAGGATTTCATTCATTATGGTTTGAAAAGTCACTGGTGAGTTTGTTAATTTAAAAAATATCACTGTTGGTTCAAATGACCTTTTTACTGTGGTGAATGCTGCCTTTCTCTTGTCTCCCTCCTTTATTCATACATTATTATACCCCCATCTTAGGTCCATCTTTGTAAATACCCTTTTTGTACCTATGTTTTTACAATATCTGAAATTAAAGGTAAAGGGTAATTATTCTTTACAGTTCATTCATTTAAATACCTATAGTCTTGTACTATGTGCTTCTTCCCATCCTTCTTTCCTACAAAGAACACTGGTGCTATCTGGAATGACTTTGAGGGCCTGATATACCCTTTCCTTAACTGTTACAAAATAAACTCTCACATCTCTTCTCTTTTTTCTCTTGACAATGGATACACTTTTCCCTTCTTTGACACAAACCCTTCCTTGATGTCAATGGTGTGGTCCCATAGTTTCTTTGTAGGCATCTGTTCACTAGCCTTTTTCCCAAAAACCTGAATCCACTTGTGGAAGCACTCTGGTACTAGCTTCCTTACCTCTACTTCTGACTTTGCTGCTTCTTCCTCTTCATTCCATATTTTGCATTTTTCTACTAGCTTCTTCATCTCAATTGTCCTTTCTTTTCTAGACCTTTTCTTTTCCTTCTCCTCTTTTCTCTGTTCCCTTTCCTCTCATTGTTATAAGACGAGTGTGTGGACAGACTTGGACTAGGGTTAGGGTTAGGACCTTAGGTAATTATTAGTCTACAACGGACATAGGGTTAGGAGATAGGCACGTGACCTGGAAGTCATGT
>Ga0157357_1001119_pt1 | contig 11306 bp, 8 predicted proteins | sample AttcapACBM1_FD_111485 | JGI IMG/M metagenome (GOLD analysis project Ga0157357, IMG submission 111485) | Fungus gardens microbial communities from leaf cutter ant in Botucatu, State of Sao Paulo, Brazil - Atta capiguara ACBM1 | ecosystem: Host-associated > Fungi > Mycelium > Unclassified ... | reverse complement strand
GTAATTTGCTAGTCTGATAATCGACAAAGATAAACTCTTATTAAACTCGACCTCCAGTGTTCAACAGCGACACACCAATCAGTACTCACTTCCACTCAGACTTTCTTCCCTTCATCTGAAGTTGCGACCACATGGCAGACAGACGGTGTAGCACATAAGCTGAAGTCAAGGTCATTCCACAAGTCCACTCATCTCCGAGTCCATCCTGCAGACTTCCACCCCAGTGTGAACTGCGCCTGACACATAGCAATTTAGTGATAAAATAATAAAGCAACCAACCACTACAACTACATGAGACACCGACATGAGAAAATTCCAAAGCAAGTATGAAATATCCCTAATACCTATTCAATCCTTTAAACCCATGGAGCTGATACCTGTAAAACATGGAGCTGGTACCTGTAAAATATGAGATGACATTTGAAGTGATCCAGGTCCCACTGACAAAGTATCCTTATAAGCATGATCTCTACCATCTCTCACTCTCGTTCTGGTGTAGATGCCTTTCCACCCTGTAATCGTGCATTGATCAGACTTTGACTCAAAGTTAGGTATAATCACAAATTCACAAAATAACCCTGAGGTCATTCGAGGCGCTGTCATACTTTCTAGGATGACATGTTATTGCGTCCGACAACTGGCAGCTTAAGCTAACCAGACATCATTCTCGGTCCTCTGTATAGCACAACTAGTGTGTATGTACATGTTTATACTAATACTAAATGGGTAAAACATGTCATCAAATAAGAGCCACTTGAACCATGATCAAGTCTACCGCATAAAATGAATGTTCTTGATGAGCTCCATAAGCTTCGTCTGTTGAATTACTTAAATACAGGGCTGAGACTGCCATAATCATATTCAAAGACTGATGATCTGTCTACTCACTGTTGCCGCTGCGCTGTCTATCGCACAAGTTGTGAATGCTGAGACTCACACAATCAGGCTTGTTAATAAGTAAGTTTCTTCTGGTCGTCTGCTTTATAATTCAGCTCCGAATTTTTGTTTGGTAGTTGTGGATTTGGAACTGTAAGTGCTCATTGTTTGTCTCTTCCGCTTATTATCAAAGGATTTACGCCACCGGACGCCATCATAGCCCACCCTTATTCAAAATGGTGTCGTACTCTCGACGGGCGGCGATTTTACCAGAGATGGTCCTATTCCAGCTACTATATCGTAAGAGCTAGATTTCTCAAACACTTAGAACAGCATATTGGGCTGATACGTCAACTCAATATGCATATAGCTACCTCCAAACTGGTGAGTGGATGCGATTTCCCTCACATTTACTAAAACGCTGCTAAATCTATCTTGCGTTCAGGAAGCTGCGGCTTTAACGGAGAAGGTTGTACTCTTGTTGAGGCTACTCTACAAAATCCAACAACTCCTGGAAGTGGTTCTAGCGCTGATATTTCTCTAATTCCGTCGTACGTTTCACTTTCTCCAAGAGTAACATGAAATCATTGTAGATTGAATGCAAATCGTCTAGCCACGCTTTCTCGGTTACCTCTGGCTTCGGGTGAGTACTGTTTTTCTGGCCTCTGGATTAAGCGAAGTTTTCAATTGGCTAAATTTTGATCCAAAGATACTTCAATGGATGTGATGGTGCAGGTACAGACTGTATGTCCTTGTCCCTCATTAATCCTTGATTCATATCTGACATTTTCGTGATCAAGGTACAAACCCTGACTGCCCAATGGCTTTCCGCCAGCCAGACGATACCTTTGCTCAAGTAGCTTGTCAAGCTAACGATGTCGGTCCATTTCCACTTCCCTGGGTGGCATTTTCACTCATTTTTTTCCACAGGTAGGGCTTGCCATCACCTTCTGTGATTAAGTAACATCGATGCTACCTGTGAACACCGAAATATATTGTTGGATGTTTTGACGACTGAGTTCGTTCCAGGTCATTACTAACTGAGCATGTCAAAATTCCAGTTTGTCAGCTTGACTAGTAAGGAGCCGACTGTTCTGCTGCTTCTAGGTTCTTTGATCTAAATGTTAAGACCCAGAATCGAAGACTAGTGTGGATAGACTCCGTCAAGGGCATAAATATTAACCTCGGTCTCGGCAGACTCCTTCGATATCAGTACTATAATAGTGGACAATCCGGAGACTCTGGAGCTGAAAAATTGATCAGATATCATCATGATGTCGCTTCTACTGTTACCCCACATTCCATCCATCACTCCACCCTGCTTACAAGGCAGTCTGTCAGTCGAAATGGACATATTTGTGACCGTATATTTCAAAACAGTCATTTAACCAAACACATAAAGAATACGAGCAGTCGGTATACACCTGATACGACACAAAATTTAAGGGCGGAAGGAAACCCGCAATTCACCAAAGCCTGGTTTCGAGCAAGAGGTCACTGTTGCCCTCCAAGCCTACGCAGGCCTTCAAGAAGCTCTCAAGTGCATTGCGCTGCCTGTTGAGACTGTTGATAACATCAGTACCTAAGGGAGATTAATCAGATTATGATTATCTGGAGTAATCGTGATGTAAGTGTCATACCAGGCTTCACAAGAGGAGCCTTGAGCATATAAGACAACAAAGAGAGGACGGAATACAGGGGGGCAAAGTCCTCCTGTTGGTCAACCTTACGATACTGAACGCGAGTGAGAAACTCAGCGAGGATTGTCAAGTCCAGAATGAGAGGAGTAGCAAGAAGGGAGTCCTATGTAAGATCATCAGTCATCGAGTTACAAGGAGCAAATCTTGGCTACATACTTCGCACTCATTGAAGATGTTAATGGTAGACCTACCACCGCAGAAGATCTCAGAGTGGTACTCGTCGATAGCACGCTTGGAGTCACCGACAGCCGGAACATATTTGATGACGACAATATGGTCGGGATGTTCACCCTTACCAATAGAAGCACCGTCAGAAACCTCGGGAGCTTTGAAAAGAAGGTGATTGGCGTTGACCATGTCATCGACAACACTGCTCTTGCTAATCTCCTTGCTCTTGAATTGCTTCTCAGCAGACAAGTTACGACCGTCGTTATTTCCAAGATGGTTATAAGAAGCGATGGAGAGTGGCTTAATACCGGCATTGACAAGAAACTCGGCGAAAACGGACTTAAGCTTAGTCTGACCTGACTTGAGATCATCGCCACCAATGAAGGATTGATGGCGTTCAGCGAGTTCGATGGCACCAGGAACGAAGGTGTTCTGGGGAGCACCATTAATGAAAGGTTGATTTTCGAGGATGGCGGCAACAGCGAACAGAGTGGAAGGGGAAACCTCAGGGTGGGAATTCTTGATTGCATTCAAGAGGCTATCCGCGGTATCGTTGACACCGGGGATGATGTCGCTGTAGCGCTCAGTATTAGCGGTCCAGAAGACAACAACACGGTCGAGACCGTTATCCAGCTTGAACTTGCGAATATCAGCACGAATATGATCAAGGTGAGCTTGTTTGTCAGTGCCGGGAATAAGATTATCAGCACGTTCTTCCTGATTGGCCGCGATAAAATCGGGATAATAAATGGACGGAAGGGGCTGGCCAAGGAGAGCCATGTGAGGAGTAACCTGACGCTGGAGGTCGTAATCCAAGACTTGAGCGCGCACCATGGCCTTGTCAAGGCTGGCACTAGAGATATCCCAACCACCAAGGACGAGGTCATTGGGGTGGACCATGGGAAGAATGTCGGAGATGGGAACATATATTTCTTTGCCATTGGCATCGGTACCAATGCTAATGGTAGACGCACGAAGAAGAGAACCAATGTAGTTGGGCTGCTGGACACCCTCCTTGGTGTGCCACGTGATGTTGTGACGATTGGCTAGGATAGTCGCACACAAGGTAGAACCATTGTTGCCGCCAATACCAACCATCATAAGACTATGCGTAAAACAGGTCAGGACGCGACAAATTCCAACTATAAAGAGAGGAGTCAGTCACCCAGTCTTGCTAACGGCCCTTTGGGTGCGGAATTGGTATTCCACGGCCTCGGGAACGACAGTGAACTGTCCATCGGCGACAGTGACCGTGGAGCCACGGTTGAAAAATTTTGATATGATATACTCGTCATCGTAGCGTGTATTCTCAGACTGGATACTGATGTAGTGGGGGCGACGAACAGCCGTAGGGTGAACAGGCAATGCACCCTCGAGCTGTGAAGTATGATAACCAGAAGAAACGCGAGTAGGTGCAGCCATGACTTTGAAAAAGAAATCAATTAAAAATGAATCCGGCGGATGTGTGCTTGAGACCTCGATACGAGTTATGTGGAGAGCAAAGCTGGTTTGAGTACATGCACAGGTTGCAAGTGACTCAAGGAATCAAAGGAGACCGACTGTGAACTGTGAAGAACTGGAACCACTGATGGGTTGTCAGCGAGCAGAGAGGGTTTATATAGAATTGCAAGTGCAGTGATCGCATGGTACGAGGTACGAGATCAGAACAGGGTCCATTTCGGCATCAGAATCGGCTGCTACATAATAAGGCTGACAGTCAGTACAAGTGCACCTCATGAATACTATCTCTCCGGAAACAACCTGAGCTAGGACAGTCATGCTGGCAGGATGGATATAGCTGTCTTGATTTGTCTCCACCTGACTGAACGAAATCCAGGCAACTGACTCAGGGAGACGAAAAAATTCGATCACCAATTATGATTATGTCAGTGTTCATCAAATCAAACTGAAGTGGTCCCCCTTTTTTAAATACTTCCGATAGCATGAGGGTTTCTAGAAAAGATGGAGTATTTAATATGGAAACGTGTAGCTAGGAAGGAAGGCGCATAGCAGTTTCGGAAGGATATTCTAAGTTATTTGTAGTATACGGCTTGCTCCTTGAGGACGTTTGGTCGAATCAGGTTTGGCTTCGCAGACTACAATATCGCAGACTTATCAAGGAGAATACTCCATGACAATCTAAGTAACCATACGACTTGAAGGGCTCGGATCACTTGAGATATGATGACATCTGTAATTTTTTGAAGCGGTAGAACTCGATAAGAAACAAGTATAACAGACAATCAGACAATCCTGGATTTATTCCAAGGAATTCGAAGCCCAATAGCTGGATGTCATGGAACACACGGGCATTGGAAGATCGTTCGCTTGTGGTGGTGCTCCTATGACATCGACAGCTGTATTTGGATTCAAAGTAAAAACCAAACAATGACCCGCAAAGGTTTTGTGTAGCATACGAAGCAGAACGATCGAACCATATGTTCGCTGTTCTTAATCGACCCGTCCAGCGACAGGTTCTCGTCGAGTATGCACGGTGGATGTCCCAAGTGCCACCGCCATCTGCAGAGGCACCCAGGCTTGAGACACCAGAAGCTACTGCAGACACGACGTCACAGCCCGGTGCAACACCCAGTTTAGATTTTTCTCCTCCTGATATACATCCCACACTGCAAAAGGACAGGGAGAGAACTGGTGCTAAATCTTCGAAAGGCTCTCTCTCAGCAAGTGAAAAAAGGAGACAGAATATTGGCAAACTATCGTTGGGATTTTTGGGTCTGGCACTTGGTCTCGGAATCTTCTATATGGGCAGAAATTGGGAAGAGGATGAGCTTAAACGGATGAAACTTGTCAGTGAATCTTCTGTGTTCATCGACGCAATACTTAAATTTTCATGCATAGAAACTCGAGCATGCCCCCCAAGGACGCTGGAATAGAACAAAAGAGCGAGCGGGAAATTTGTTCGACGTGAGCTGCGCTATTATTTGATGTTTTGTAACATTGCTGATCCATCTTTCCTCATAGTACTTCAACAAGCCTGCCTGGACTGAGCTTTTACCCCCACCCTATCCACCCTCGCACCAGAAACCCTACACTCTCTTGATTTCTATAGACGATCTGCTCGTAACATCAACGTGGGATGTGAGCTTATGCTGTGTCCCTCTTTTACATATACTCAATCAACTCTGTAGCGTCAGCATGGTTGGCGGACGGCCAAGCGGCCTGGCGTCGACTATTTCCTCGCCTACATCTCCCAGTTTTATGAGGTGGTGGTTTTTACGACTCAAAATTATTATGTGAGTCTTTCTGGTCAATAATTTTTCCTTGGAGGCTTACATCTTCCAAAGACCGCTATTCCTATACTCGACAAACTAGACAAATATAATTTTTTTATTACTCATCGCCTTTTCCGTGAGGCGACGCGGTCGATCAACGGCACCGTTGTCAAAGTCAGTTTGAATTTTTCGGCATCATCCCAAGTGCTTATTCAATTTTAGGACCTTTCGTACCTCAACCGTGATCTTAACAAAGTCGTCGCCCTTGATACAAGCGCATCACACTACATGACTCACCCCGAAAATGCTATTATCATGCCCAAGTGGAAAGGTGATCCTACTGATAAAGATCTTATTGCGATGATCCCTTTCCTAGAATGTGTGTGGGCTGTTATCCTGCCTGCCGCCTTCACTCACTTGTCCGACAGCTATCGCCATCTACAAACCCCCTGATGTTCGACCAATTCTCGAGGCTTATCGAGGAAAGGACATCCCTTCTGAGTATGCCAAGAAGGAAGCAGAAGCCAAAGCAAAACATATTGAGGAATGGAAGAAGAAATCACATCATATGACTACCGGTTCTTTCTCGAGCATATTCGGTCTTTCGCAGCCGGTGTGTTAGGATCGTTGATAATCCTTCTTTGTTGTTAACTCTAATCCTGCGTAAGGGTGCGACTCCACGTGGTCAACCACCTCCGACATATCTAGAGCAAAAGCGGGCTGAAGCACAAAGGCAGTATACTCAGGAACGGAAGTACATTGAGGCCAATCGCGAAACGTTTGACAAGATCATACAACAGGAACAAGAAGCAATGGCGGCCCAGGCTCCTGGAAGTTTATTAGAGATGCTTGTGCAAGCGAAGAAGCCTGAGGTTGAACAAGAAAAGTCCGATCAACTCTTACAGCCGACAACGAATGTGTAAGAGGTTGCGTCACGGTCGAGGTCGTACATTTTAATAGACGGAGCGGATTGCTCATGGTATTTATTCTGCTGTCATTCACACCTCACTCAGTCATATATAGTACTGATCATCGACGCAAGTGCAAGTTTCTTGAATGTGACTGTATCAAGTGCATGAATGGTGGAATGAATTTAATTCTGCGATGGTTACTCAAGGTCTTGGTTGAAGGGAAAGGTGGCGGTTAAAGTGAAATGAGTGAACCTTTGGCTATATGTTCTCTTAGTTACCGTTCATTCTTTTCTGGTGGACAGTCATCTCTTGCCCTTTCCTTCACCTCTCATTCTCGAGCCAGCTTGCGCACTAATGGTCGGAATTCTAAACCAAGGTGTTCAGCTACACAAAGTGGTGAATAGACCTCACGTTACAGTCGTCGTTGTGGGGAACAGTACTTGCAGCAACAATAGTAGGCAGGACAAGAGCAAGAGTAAAGTAGGTTAAAGCACGACGGTAAATAAGGGTGAATATATTACTCAGAGCGAGCCTAACCTGTTAAGAACAGAAGAAAGACAAACTGAACTACGCTGATTATTGTTGTGCATCGAAATTTCAACAAACAACAGTGGAGAATCTCTGACACATTTCTCTTTCTCTAACCACCACCATGGTTAACTCGAAAAATCCAAATAAATCAACAAAAAATCCTGCACTTCCTCCTGGTCTCCAGGACAGTTCTAAATATGTTGGTGACTCTTCAGACTCACCTAATTTTCTCTCCAGAGCAGCTCTAGAGCTGGCAAACAAGTACATTCCAGAGGAAGACCTCAAACTTATCACATTGCAAGGCACTCCTCAAGGAGTATCTCTGCTTCTTCTACCTCCAGGAATGCTTCTTCTGAAGTGTTGTTTTATCTTCTTCAGGAGAAAGTGAGGGGAAGGACATGGGTTCAGACCCTAAGATGCCTACTGCCCCAAGTGTAACTACAGACAGACTCTCCTCCAAGAAAGTGCTTTCTCTTAAGCTTCCTGTTGCTTTTCCTGCCTCAATTTCCAAAGGAAAAGCATCTATTATGAGCTGGGATGTCCAGGTATTGTTAGACATGGTTCACACCTTGTTATCCAAAATTTAATGAGGGGCTCTCAGAAGTCCAAATGAGTAGTTTGCATATTATCCAAGAACATGGAACATGGGAGTCAGAATGACCTTTGGCTTCAGCTTATGTGCTATGCCTCTACAAGTCATACTTAATTGCATATTTTGGATGAGATACTTAGTACATGATGGGTGACTAAGTCCACCAGAAGGTAGGAGGTATGTTGTTGCTAACACTAGAAGTTGGTGATAGTTTTAGTTGATTTTCAGAATGAGGCTTACAGTGTAAACCTCAGATGTCAGAGATGGAGATCTATGAAGCTGATAAAAGTCCAGTATTATGAAGTATCTAGTATATTAGAAGGGATTTGTGGCAGAAAATAGTAGCAAAGTTTGAAGAAAAATTGAGTTTAGAAGTAAGGAGACAAGAGAAGTTAGAAATGATGAAGAGTGAGACTTCAGAAGAGGAGAGTCACTAGGGAAATATATAGCAAAGATGTTGTATAGATGGGATGACAGAAAATTTAAGGAGGAATATTTGAGGAAATTAGAAAGAAACTGGCAAAAATGGAAGTTAGTTTCTCTAGAGGAGAAATCTTGAAGGAGGGATAATATCAAAATTAAAGATATTAGACTTGGTTTATTTTATTTTCCTTTCTCATTTTTATTTTATTTTTATTTTAGACTTAGAGTTAGGGTATAGCATGATGTTATAACTAACATTATACTATATGTTAATGGCATGTAATATGCATGGCCTTTAGAGTAGGTCAAAATTCATGTAGCACAAACCCAATGTATATAAAGATAGATATATTATACCTAGAACTTCATTAAGTTCTCTTATGTTACTCTAATACATTGTTATCCTTTCATCCTAACTCTTGAACTTAAGTCTTAACAATCAACTTCCCCACTAGTGCCTCCATTCTATTCTTTATTTATTGACACATATTGCATCTATCCATATATTTTCCTATGTCCTTTGTTACTCCTTACTACTAGTAATTCCTCATCACTAACTCTGTCATCTTCTATTTTCCTCCATGTCCAGCTGCCAACACATCATAATGTAACCAGATTATCTTCATCCTCAACTTCTTATCCTTTGGCATATATACTTTCTCTTTTTTCAACATTAAATCTCTCTTTATTTGCCATTTATCCCCTCTCTGTACCTTTACCAATATATCTACTTCTGGTCCTTTTATTACTACTTTTTCTAAACTATGAATTCATTCTTCTTTTATTCATTTTTGGTTTTCATTGTCATTTTCCACTTCTACTTTCCAGTCTAGTCTTCTACTTAGTCTATTTATTTTTTTCCATCTTCACTCTTAGTACATGCTTCAAGGTAAAATTAAATCTTGATAAATAAAGAGTCTATCTGTTATGATTTAAACCTCAAAGTGTTAAAAAAAGAACCTTATATTGGGTAACACAAGAAAACTCAATAGAGTTCCAGTTACAAAGTGTTTACCTTATATACACTTGGCTAATGGTTTATACTACACTAACCTAGCTTATTCTAAAGAAATATGTATACTATATGCTGTTAACATGTGGTATGACATCATTATTCCAGAACTTTCTATGATATTCTTTGTAACATATAACAGTTTGTGACAGTGATGTATGATGTCATGATAACCTCTAATCCTAAGTTCAAAAATAAAAATAAAAATATGAAATGAAATGAAAATAATAAAATAAGTCTATCATCTTTAACTCTAATACTATTCTGCTTGCCTACAATTCAGTTTCTATACTTTTATAAAATATTCTAAATTCTTGTAGTCAGTCCAGACCTCAAACTTGAATTTTGCACTCTCTGACAAGTGTCTCTAATTTTCTAATTCTCTAATTACTGCTAACATTTTCTTGCTATGAATTTTATAATTTATTTCCATCTCATTCAGAGATTTTGACAAGTATACCACTGATTTCCAACATCTATCTTCACATTTTATAGATTAAAACCCCTTTCATTGTATACTCCAACATATTACAATCACAAGATCTTAGAGTAAGTCAAGTAAAAGAACCTTATATCAGGGTTAACACAAGAGAACTTGATAGAGAACTCTATACAAGATTGTCCACCTTATATACTAATTACTCATGGTTCATGCTCTACTACTTTAGCCTACCCTAAATGACCATGTGTCATCCTTAAGGCTAACATGTATTAAATACATTATTGTAATATCATTGTTTCAGAAGCTTTTACTACCTTATATTGTATTCTGTGATAATATAATGATGTGACCATGACAGTGTTGTAGTGTAACATTCTGTGACAGTGACTTGTCATGTTAAACCCTAACCCTAAGTTCCAAAATAGCCAATAAATTGAAAATAAAATAAAATAAAAAATAAAAAGAGAAATGAAATGAAACTAAGTCTACTTTTTACAATTCTGAAACATGACTTCTAAGAAATCATTGAGAAGACAAGTGTTGGTTTCTATAAGTCCATTTAACTCAATGAAATTCATAGTTTTGTCATATAAGCATGTAGCAAATATCAATAGAGCACTAAAGGACATTAAGTCTGACATTATGGCTGATTTTATTCAAGCAGATCACTGAGACCTCACAATTACAACTAACAAAGTTATCTCATCTTCAAACCTTAGTATTATTGAAAATTACATCAAGAATATAGATATTATCAAATTAGATGATATTATAGTATCTAGACTTTCTCAATTAAAGTCTTATCTCAAGATTTTAGGTATTCTGTATCTCATCGAGAATACTAACATTTCTATCACTTCTAATATAGTCCAGAGAATTATCAAGTCTACATATATTTTCAACAATATCATTCTTGTATATAAACCTAGAGTTATTAAAGCTTTGCCTAAATTAAATATGACAGCTATTTGAGTTAATATCTGGAATACTCAGAGCAGATCTAAAGCTAAAGAACTAATCAATAGATACTTTAACATAGGTAGCTACATCATTACAGTTTGTAGAACAAACATGAATCTGGACATTTTACAATGTAAAAATTGTTAGAAATGGGGACATACTACCTTTTCATACCATACTCATAGTATTGTAGCAACCACTCACTGGAATGGCACTCATAGTATGCTGACTTCAGCAAAGCTCTCAACTGGCTATCTAGTAGTGGGGATTACAAGAGAACTTGACAAGAAGCCCTTGCTACATTGCTACCCTATTTATATAAGTTACAAGTGGTCCATGTTACAACAATGTGTCTACCTCATGTCTACTCCACAGTGACTGTACAAGACTGTGCATCCTGCCCTAATGTCCATGTATCCTACATGTGGTAGCAATATGGTGTACATGCTCCCTGACAT
>Ga0157357_1001118_pt1 | contig 11308 bp, 15 predicted proteins | sample AttcapACBM1_FD_111485 | JGI IMG/M metagenome (GOLD analysis project Ga0157357, IMG submission 111485) | Fungus gardens microbial communities from leaf cutter ant in Botucatu, State of Sao Paulo, Brazil - Atta capiguara ACBM1 | ecosystem: Host-associated > Fungi > Mycelium > Unclassified ... | reverse complement strand
TTGACTACTTATTAATTAATCACACAAACCAAAAAAATCAGTCCTGCGCACACATACATACATACACTCAGTTATGATCATCCATCGGAAACAGCTCATCATCATCCTCCCGCGTTCTCAATATACTGGATAACTTTTTTCAGCATCGACAACCACTGGATAATCCCAGAAACATACCTGCCAGCTCCCTTTGACACACATCTTCCTTTCGCCTCCAATTTTGATAGTAAACCATCGACACCTGGACTCCCTCCACTTGTATAGTCTCCAGACGCGAACCCCACATGGACGTTGACACCAGCCGTCGGCGTTCGGTTTCTCGATACCGGCGTTGGGGCATCAGGTACGTCCCCAGTTGGCAGTGGTGATCGTGGTCGTGGTCGTTGCAGTAAGGGACCCGAGGTGTTCACCCCTCCCGGAGTAACGGTAACACGAGTGATCCCATTCGAACTAGGATCTACCCCCGACGATGGGAATACACTTCCACCTGCTTTCGGCGAGGTCACATTACCAAGGGGTGGCAGCGCATGGATCCTAGAGTATCCAGCAGCGAGTCCTTGTGGTAAACTCTGACCCGGTGCATGAGCCTGCAAAGCTCTCGTATTAGGTGACAACAACGGGTTTGCGATCATCTCCCCTTCAACTCCTCCCCCATTTCCCGCCCCTCCCTTCATTCCATGTTGACCAACCCCTCCTCCCAGTCGACTTCCTCGGCTTACACCATAGGCAGCATGAGGTTGGTTATCGAATGTTGCAATGGGATGCGACGGCTGGTGATGGGCTTGATGCATAGGCTGAGTCAAATCAAAAGGAGATGGGGCTCCACGATACGAAGGCAACTGGGAAAGTGTGGGCTGAGCATGGGCGGAGGAAGGATAACCTGAGTTCGATCCCATCCCAGACAAGTGGTTTGGGGTCAAGTTCCCTTTCCCAGATGGATAAAACGGCCCACTCGCACCTCTGAACCCTCTTGATAGTCCATGGGCGTCAGCACCCCCAACACCCAACTGCGTTTGCTGTGAAGCCTTGTTTTTCTGATAGCGATGGTGCAACCCAAGGAAAGCAGCAGATGCATTGTTAAGCGACGTCACCCCAAGAGACGACGCACCACCAGTGCTCCCCATGCTGATGCTCATCCCGATATCGTGAGTACCTTGCTGACCACTCACTGCCAGCCCCTCGAACCGCGATGCCAACGATGCAGAGGGAGTAGCCCTATGCGTGGGTTGCACACGAGGTGAACCTGACAAAGGTCCTACACAACTACCCGACCATATAGATTTGGTATCACCCAGTAATGATGGGGCAGGAACAGAGCTGGAGTGGCGATGACCCAGTCGGCTTCCAATAGGCGTAGTTGCTTGCTCATCTGAAGCCGAGTTGGAAGGTGCACCAGCAGTGAGAGCAGAAACATGGGGCTTGGTATTACTTCCGCTTTTCGACATCCTTCTACTCCGTTCCTCTGGTGTTAAAAGATCTGTGAGTGATCCTGGAATGAAGTCCTCCATGTCTCCGTCCTCCGCTGCACCACTGAGCTTCCGCCCAGCTCCCTTATAGTCGAGATCAGCTAGATACTCTGCTCGAACATCTCCATTAAGAAGCGATGGTCGTTGAACGGAGGAGGGAAGCATCGACAATCCTCCCTTCACTGGACTAGCCGAAACATCTCCATCCCCCCATCCTCGACGACCCCCCATCGCCAGTCCGCTTCCCAGACTAGCCGCTACTCCATGTCCAGCATAAGAACTGTTAATGAATACGCTCTGTGATCCAGGAGCAGAAAAAGGAGAACTAGACACAAGTCCAGGAGCATTCTGGGGAGAAGCATCCAAATTGACACCGTTGAGGTGAGAGGGACGACGGGGCGAGTTTCCAGGAGTAATGGTGCCATTGGCGAGTCCGGCGGCAGACCTGTGGCCTCGACTTGCACTTGGTGGCGAACCAATTGGCCCAAATTCTGAGGGAGCCATGGCAGTAGTCACACGAGGAGCCGATATGGGCGAAGGTGTCGTTTTGGCTTGGCGATCACCATTTTTAGGGGGATCTGAAGAAGTACCAGCTTCTGAAGTTGGTGACTTACCGTAAGCGGGCGGAGCAGAAAGCTGAACACCCTCCATTTCGTCTAAAGCGGCAAAGGATGCGAAATCGGTATCCTTCAGAGGTGGGGCAGGGGCAGAAGGGGATATCGAAGCTTTGAGTGGCATGAGAGAGCGGTTTGTCGCTGGTGCTGTTGAGGTGGGTGATAAAAGACGAGCTGGAGCTGTAGAACCTCCTGCAAGTAGGGTATTGTTCCGTCCCAGTGCGTTGTTAGAGTTCCCGCCTTGTCCATCTCGCTTTTTCCGCGCCACTTTATCGCTGCCTACTAGAGTTAGGGCTGCAGAAGCGGCAGCATGTTGCGCTGCTTTTTTGTTCTTCCGGTCCATAGACATACTTTGACCAGGAAGAATGTGCGCCAAGGCACACTTGTGGCCAAACTTGCAATTTCCTTTGACAAACCAGGCACATGGTTCCTTCTGAGCTCCTGGTTCTGCAGAGGCATGAGAGAACGGGCAGGATGACCCCGCAGTGCATGCTCCGACCTTGAAGAATTTGCAAGGAACATGGGAGAGGTCTTTGGCTAAGAAAACCGACTTGCCATTTCAGCGGGACGAAATGCTAGGTACATCTTTTTTTTGCCGCACCTTTTGTTGACGCTGATGTCAATTTCTGCTGCTGCTGCTTCGAGCTGATTTTGTCTGTTCGGTCGTGTTTGTCGGTCTCTTTGTCGTAGTCTAGTTCCTTCTCTCTGTCACGATCGGGATCAACCGCACCCGGGGCATCATCTACTGTAGACATTGACTAGAGTAGATGTTGTGGTATTTGAGATAAGCTTCAAGCGGATTGTGTCGGCGAGCAGAGAGAAAGAAGGAAAAAGAGATAAATGATATGGACTGGTTCAGATGGAGAAGGAGATGGAAATCGACAAAAACTACTATAGTGCACGTGGCTTATATAAGCCGCGGCCCGACCCCAAGCGTTCTGAATCTGGCTCCTCCTCCTCCTCTCCTCCTCCTACAGAACGGGTAGACGGACTATATATATATATTGCATGAGGCAGCCTTTGTGAATAGAATAGTCTGGGAAGTTGTTTATCCCCCTACGCGACCCGTTGTTGTTGTAATCAGCCTTTTTTCCTATCCTTGTACAGAAACCAAGAATTACATTGTACGGCAGAAAAATCAAAGTCTTTGCCGGACACTCTGGATCAGCCACGTATACACAAACTTCAGATTGGCGGCATTTGTCTACCCTCCTTTTTCAGGGGTTGTACAGGGTTTTTTGTCCATCCAGCCGCCATGCTTCACCAGCCTTTTATTATTATTATTATTTGAATCCTGCAAAACCAGCCCAGAAATGGAACGCCACTTTTCGCATGGTAGATACACCCTTGATCCCCCTGGGAGGACGACCTGGTCGTTCAGACTTAACTTATCATCACATCGAAAACATATCGATAGGTCACCTTTGTTTTCGGTAATCAATCTGGTGACGACGTGACGTTAAATATATAGAGAGGTCCTTTCTTTCTGATCCCCCCCTTTTTTACCTGGTTCCAAGCTGCTGCCATATAACGACTGACAAAGATGACAGATCAATTCTACCCTACCCCATTGATTTATGGCTGTCTCGGTATTGTGATCACTGAGGATCACCACCCCTTGAGCAGGAGTGTAAGCGAAGGGAGGAGGGTTTGACAGATAGGTATTTCAGACGAGTGTTCGTTGTTGAAACTCTGTCACTTGAAATTGCACATAGCAGAGTGATGATGATTCTGACTGACCACGACATCACATTCACATCTTTTTTAGTCCCATCTAGTCGCCTTCGGACTCCTATTTTACCGCATCTCCATCTAGTGAGAAGCTACAGTAGCTTTGGTACGCTGGCTAAGTAAACGACTGTCTGATTGATTGAGCCCTTGGCTCGTAACACTGACTGACCTTTGACGAGGGAATATATATAGGGCTCCCTGAAAAATTCATCCACCCGCGAATGTTCTTGTGATTTTTGAAATTAGGGTTATCAAAATTTTCTCACCCTGATTGATTTGGGGATTTACGCAACAGCCTGTGGGAGTAACCGGCGGGACGCGCGCAGCTGCGCGCCCTTGAATGTATCTTACGAGAACAAAATTGACAAACGTCCTTCAACTAAGCGCCTTCGAACAAGAAGGGAGGGGCAGGTAGGCCACGAGTCTTCCAGAAAAAAAGTCTCTAGACAGACCTCCCAATAATTCGCCTCCTTCTCCTTCGAAAGAATACTCTCTCTCTCTCATACGGTTACTTCCAAGATCATCGCATTCCCGACATGTCCGACAGCCGAAGGAAACTAATCTATTCTCGTCAGATATTTCTCACCAACGTGGTCACTAATCAGATAAGATCGCTTACGCCATCGATCCATCTGTACACTAATCAGATAAGGCCCGATGGAGCCGGTTCTTTTTATCAGATAAGCCCTGACACTATGATGAACGCTAAGCCCAATTTGTGGTTTCAATTTATGGGCCGACAAAGCCTTATTTTATTATGTGCCTTGTTTCAGCGTAGAAGGGGGAAGAAGAAGAGGAGGAGGAGAAGTTGACAGGCGAGAGAAATTTTAAATTGCTGTCATTTAGAGAAGTTGGCTAATATCAACGCTCCGGCGCACCACATCGTGTTCGGTTTAGAATTTTTCCCAATTCCGATATTGAACCCCTGGAAAAGGACCGATTTGTGCCTCATCAAATGTAAATTTCGGTTGGAGACGCCTATATAAACTTCTATGAATTCTTTCGAAGCTCAACGGCGCTCCACCCCTATTCCTTATCCTTTGTCCCTCCCACTTGGCATTGGGTTTCGAAATATGGTAGACTCACCTTCATTTTCAATCATAGACCATCTACCAACCAAGGTGGACGCCATAACCAAGGGCTCTCAAACTCCCAACATAGATCGTACTATTCGTGTTGCCCATGCCAACAAGTATCCTCTACAAGTATGGTACTTCCTCGCTTCATTCATCTTCCTCATTACTCTATTCAACATCACTGGACTCGGACTTGGTTATTACCGTGATAGACGCAACCGTCGAAGTCTCGGCCGGACTCCAGAAGCTCAAAATTTAAGGCGCGGATCGGCCAGCCTCTTACGTTTACCCCATGCTTTAGCAGATACATTCAAGGCAATATCTTTCCGCTGGACAATATCTATCGGACAGTCGTACACCTTGAATCTGGCGGAAGTCGTGCTTACGGCTATTTATATCTCTATCTGTTTCGCGTGGGCTTTGATTAACAGTGAGTATGCTTTTTTTGACATTTCGATCGTACGATCAAGTTTTCTCACCTCAACCGCTCAGCAACGTCCACCGTGGGTGTTAGGTTTGACCCTACCTATTATGCAAATATCGCTGGAAATATCGCCTCAATACAGCTTCCTCTCATCGCTGCATTAGGAATGAAGAATAATATTATCTCATGTAGGTCTTTCTGTTCACACTGCGAATTGAAAGCCAGGGTACTCAAAAAATTATGGATCAGATCTAACAGGAGTAGGTTTTGATAAGGTGGGGTTACCAGCTATTTGTTCGATTGAAAGGTGGAATTGATGAATTGCAACATAAGCTTTTGTACCTTCATTCGATGGTTTCCCGGGTAGTCGTAGTCCTGATATGGCTCCACGCCGGAGGAAGGGTATGTCTTCTACTATCACTTGTGGAACACCTACTTAAAGGTTCTACGTGGACAGATACATATTGGGTGAGTATAAATGATAATGAAGAAACAAGTATGGCATTGAGGTGGTCGTTTTCTCTCTCTCTCTCTTAGGCTTTCAGGTGCAGTCAGCATATATGTACCAGCAATTCAGGCTGGTATTTTAGCCGCCGTAGCCCTTACCATCCTTTCCATCGTTTCCATCCGTCCTATCAGAGACAAGGCGTACGAATTCTTCCTGATCGTTCATCTTGTCTTGGCAGTCATATGTGTTCTCTCTGCGTACTTCCATGCCGCCAGTCTCAAGTAAGCGAGCCTTCACTCGTGATAGCACAGGGTGAACAATACTCATTCCCATTTGTACACAGGTTTGGTCAGTTTGTTTGGCCTGCTATTCTCCTATGGAGTCTAGACCGTGTTCTCCGTATTCTCCGGGTTATCCTATCTATCTTTACGAAGACAACTGCGTCCTCATCAGCAGAATCGAAGGAGCATGGTTTTACAACGACAAAACCAAGATTAGAACTCCTCTCAAACGACTTTGTCGTTCTAACAACCCCTGTACCTCGTTTCTTCTATTGGCGTCCAGGACAGAGTGTCTACCTCTCCTTCCCTGGCATTTCCTTATCGCCGTTCGAAGCTCACCCTTTTACGATCGCTACCATCCCTAATAGAACAAACGATCATACTTCAGGTCATAATGGGCAATCCGCACGAGGGGAACTCAAATTCTTCATCCGTGTTCGAACGGGGACCACCAGACGATTGCGTTCTTTCGTTGATACAGGGAAAGAGTTTAGTGTGCTCCTTGACGGGCCGTATAGCTCTCCGCCTGTTTTGATGGGTTACGACTCAGTCGTGTTGGTTGCAGGAGGGTCGGGTATTTCATTCACATTGCCCCTCTTTCTACATATGATCCAGTAAGCAGTCCCCAACGATGTGTGATTCTCGTTCATTCAATTCTGATCAATGATTTTTCAGACGGACGAAAAAAAGTGGACCTGCTTGTCGAAGACTCACATTTGCCTGGATGATTCGTCATGCAGGTATGTTGACATCGTGGACGACATTTTCGCGGCTGTAGGCTGACAGGCTTGGTGTCGTTTCTTCTCAACGCAGAACACATTTCATGGATCCGGTCCTCACTCACATCTGCACTTGATACCATTCCTGATGATATCATCCTCAATATTCACATCTTCATAACTGGCTCTTCAAAGTCGTCCACTAGAGGTCGCGACAGAAGTCTCTCTTCGTCTGAAGAAGGAGATCCAGAAGCTCTTAAGGAGGATACGAACTCCGAGCTTGACGAAAAATTTGCGGACATTTTGAAAGGAAGTGGTCATGCAAAGGGAGGTGACAGTGGGACGAGTAGTCGAGGCGATGATGGTGCTTCTCCAGCGACTCCGAACATTCTCAAGTTGCCTTTGGTTCAGATCCACCACGAACGCGCTGATCTTGAACAGTTATTGACAGAGGAAATCGCTCTAGCTCGGGATTCTATGTCTGTCAATGGTACGCCATTATACTGTCCGAGATCGGGTTATGTATACTATACTGATGGATGAATTTTGACCTAGTTTGCGGAACACGTGGCTTAGAAAAAGCAGTACGAAGGGCGGTCAGGAAACCTCGCATAGTAGATATCTTGAGAGGTGGTCCGACAGTTTCGTTGCACATTGAAGGTTTTGGAAGCGGAGTGAGTATCTGGGAAAAGTTCTTTTTTGCCAAAAAAAAAAACAAGAAAGGTCTGATTTTTAATGCTTTACAGTGAATTCTCCATCGAAAGTTGAAAAATCTACTTGAAGTAGGCAGAGAAAAAAAAACTTAGAGGCGCTACGAGCATGTATTTGTATAACGTGCATTGCGTGTGAGCATGCTGTCGACCACGGGCGATGCACGAGCGATGATGATGATAACGAAGCAAATGATTAGACACCTAGTTCAGGAATTGTGTGGGATCAGTATCAGTGTGATAACCACTCTTGGGTAAGGTCTGAAAATCGAATGCTGCGGCGAACTATATACATTCAAAAACTTGCCAGAGAAGTCAGTTTGACTGCTGTTTTGAATTCCAACCACAGATATAATGGCGTTGGCACAAAATGTACTAAGTCTAGACTGGTGACTTTGTCAAAGTGACGTTGGCAGAAATTAGGGCAAATTTCAGCGTCCATTGGATACTTTAGAACCTATCTGTGATTTTGCTTTGGCTTTGACATCGCTTCACCTGAGAAGACATCATCACATCCCATGAATGGTGAATACAGCCAGGAGGGATGTTGAAGTAGATAATTGCTTGTCGCCATAGTGAGTGAGTGAACAGCCGAAGAAGCACAGTCACGACGACGATAGCATGAGGGACTAACCAATTTATACTTTTTAGGGTTAGGGTCATCTTTAATTGCTGATAATACCGAAGACGATCTCTGGCCTTCATCTTCAACAACAATGCGGTACTACGAACAGAAATACCCCGAAGTTGACGAACTCGTCATGGTTCAGGTCCGCCAAATTGCAGAAATGGGTGCCTATGTCAAACTTGTGCGTTCTAACCCAAACCGAACGGATTAGGCCCAATGAATGAGAAAGCAGAAAAACTGACTCAACATCATTTAGTTAGAATATGACAACACAGAGGGGATGATTCTCCTCTCAGAGCTCTCCCGTCGTCGCATCCGATCAGTTCAAAAACTAATCCGTGTCGGTCGTAATGAAGTAGTCGTTGTTCTTCGTGTAGACAAGGAAAAGGGTTACATCGATCTTTCAAAACGTCGTGTTTCTCCGGAAGATATTGTCAAATGCGAAGAACGATACATGAAATCAAAAACAGTTGCCTCTATCCTCCGTCATGTCGCCTCAAAAGTGCCTTCCTTGGACACTAACGGCGAACCCGTCAGTATACCTGATCCTAGCTCTCAAGCACAGGAATCGAAGAAGGCGATGAGAAAAGCGAGGCAACAGGCGCAGGAGGAAGATGGTTTTGTTGGTATGGATGTTGATGCGGGTGCTGGAGCACTAGGAAGTGTGAACGAGGAAGAGAAATTGGAAAAATTGTATGAGAATATTGCTTGGCCACTGGGGAAGAAATACAGACACCCATACGATGCTTTTAAACTTTCTTTGACGTACGTATTGGCATTTTGAACAGTCCTCGCCTGACTCAATGCTTTATTTCCGTAGCGAACCTGATAGTGTGTGGTCATCGTTACCGGGACCGATTTTATCCAGTACCCTCTCCCTCTTGACTGCTACCATCGCCCGCCGTTTAACACCTCAACCGATTAAACTTCGTGCTGATGTCGAGCTGACATGTTATACTCCCCAAGGTATCGACGCCATCAAGCAAGCGCTGAGAGCCGGTGAGAAGCAAAGTAGCGAAGCCGTCCCTATCAAGGCAAAGCTTGTCGCTCCTCCCCTCTACATCTTGAGCACAAATGCGACGGATAAGGTACGTCATCGCTCCAATTTTCCGATGCTTAGATTTCCTATGTTACCTCTAGTATGTTGCTGTCGAACGCCTAGAGCGAGCAATAGAATCGATTCAGAGTACTATTGAGGATCGAGGCGGATCGATGGTCGTGAAGATGAAAGTATGTTACCTCAGGATTGCTCAAGAACTACTCATCTTATCGTATCTTCAGCCCAAAGCAGTCTCGGAGACGGACGAACAAGATTTGGCCCAACTTATGGCCAAAGCCGGACAAGAAAACGCCGAAGTGTCTGGAGATGAAGATGAGGAGGAGTAGATCTAATATACCCAATAGATAGAATCACTTTGGGTATTGCTCAACCCGCCCAGTCTTTCGACGGCACAGAAATATTGGACATCGTGAAATTCGTATAAATTTATTCCATCAACATAGATAATGGGTATGAGAAAACTTATTTATTGATCTCCTGCTTGGTCTGTCCCTTGTCGTGGCGAAGATTGCCTGCACGGTGGATTATGCCCGACGTTGGAGGTGAGCGACAAGAATACATACCAGAAGCCTCTTGACCCCTGTCTCCAGTCATAGCGCCGATAATTGTATCCTTCTTTCCGGCAAGACGATCAAAGGTGCCTTCAGCATAACCCTTGGCCTGAGCAGCGTTAATCTCGGCTTCACCGGCTGTGTGCTCTTCCTTTCCGGATTGTGTCCACGAATCCTTGCCCATGAGGTTCCCGACAGTCTCTACAGCTGTACCTTTCAGGGAATGAAGTTGACCAGAGGTCTTACTGCAGATAAACCGACATTAGCCAAACTGTGAAAGACTTGAAGAAGAGATAGACGTACGAGGGGTTGCCGGAAGTGGTGTTCTGAACGGAAGAGTTGTTGGAAGACATAATTACTTGTAAAATTGAAGCTGCTGACGATGTAGTCGTAGTTGGAAGAAGAGCGGATGGAATTGAGTCTAGAAACAAAGTTGGTTTATATAGGGCCCAGATATCCGTCCCCTATCATGATTTCTGACTTGGACTGACTCTGGTGGTTTTTTTGAGCTCAGATGACGTTCGCGTCAGCCTCTTGATGACGCACTTATTCACTGTCAAATTCTGAACTGTGCTTTCCATTTGCAGCAGGGATGTGGGTTCGGTGACGTCATAAATTGACTGCTATCGGCAAGCTTTGTATGATCATAGAAGCAAGCATTATCGCTGTGCTGTGCATCAGAATAGACGATGACAATGATTTTATGGCTCAAGTGCTACACTCTCTTCTCGAGTAATAAAACAAAGGCGATTTTATAGGTTCACGTCGATCCAACCGAATTAACCCTTCAACTAAATTATTTTTGAACTCCGCCATATCTCCAGTATATTGGTTATATCACTCCGTCAAGAGCATTCAAGTGGCGATTCTACTTCACGGAAACAATCAAGAAAAGACGACCATACACAAGGAGAGAAGCGAGATAAGTGACCCGAACACAGGGCTGATTTTTAACTTGTGATTTTTGATGGTTGGAAAAGGCCTGATGAATTACAGGCAATACAACATGACAGGAGACAGGCACGACAGACTGATAACCCCCTTGAATCATGGAATGCCCAATGTTGATGTTCAGGATACCGTTTTTTTTTCATGTACAAATGAATCATGTCTGAGTATAGGACAGGTCATCGTACTGGAGTGTTTCCTTTTCATTCAACGTTGGTATCTCAAACACTTCGATTCGATGAGGTACTCTCATGCGCGAGGCACAGATCACACTTATCACCGGGTAACATAACATAATGTCAGCTGGTTGTTTGATATTTAAAATGATACATGTAATATGCTTCAGTCCAGTGGGATAAATGGCCACTGGGTAATAGAACAACTGCCATGTCAACAGATTTTCATCGAGTTCGTTCTCACGACAAACCCAAATTAAGAAAGTCGAAATTCAGTGAAGGTGCAAGTGACGTCGTGCGCGAAATTGAATATCGGGAGCGAGACAGATGGGCCTCTCAAAGTGGACACAATGCAAGGGCCAATCTCTCTCATATGTGTGCGTCCATCTTCTCGTACTCATCAAGTGTATGTACACCTCTTACCAACGGACTTTTCCAGCCTCTCCAGCTCCTAATATGAACAATGGTCTTATTGA
>Ga0157357_1001116_pt1 | contig 11330 bp, 13 predicted proteins | sample AttcapACBM1_FD_111485 | JGI IMG/M metagenome (GOLD analysis project Ga0157357, IMG submission 111485) | Fungus gardens microbial communities from leaf cutter ant in Botucatu, State of Sao Paulo, Brazil - Atta capiguara ACBM1 | ecosystem: Host-associated > Fungi > Mycelium > Unclassified ... | reverse complement strand
TCAAATGCGATGATATACTTAACACTTGGAAAATGACCTTCCAAGCTTTGGATGGCAAAGGAAGACAATTTCTCAACCTACTTGATGATAACTTCAATATCATTGAACCTTCTTATGCCAAAGAAGGTCCTTGGCTCCAATCATTTGGACACTCAAACTCATTGTGTGTGTGTGCTACAAGAACAATTACCAACCATGCTCTGATTGGTAAATACAGGCTTAGATTTTTCCTGAATGAAGAATTTAAGTGCCTGTGTGGAGTATACCCCATCAAATCAAGAAGACATATTCTTTATGAATGTAGGAGTTTTAACAGGTATTGGAATCCTAGACAAGACTCTCTTAGCCATTTTGTCATGTTTTTAAAGGCTAACCTAAATGCTTTCACTTTCATAGACAGTTCCACTTTGTCTGTTATAAGTAGATCTTATAACTAGTTTTATCTTCTTTTCTTTTCTTTTTTATGATTAGTCCCATTTCTTTCTTTCTTTTTCCTTCTAGCTTTCTTTTCTTCTATGTTAGTTTGCTTCTATTATATGTAGTTATGAAGTAGCTACCACAGTCTGCCCTTACACTCTGTGTAATAAATTGTTGATTTAAAAAAAATATGTGACTGTCACAAATGTCACATATCATCAGTCACATGTCACACAATCATGTGTCACAATAGAACATTATAAAAGATTCTAGAATAAAACAACCATGTTTTACACATGCTGACCTTAAGGAAAATGCATAGCTCTTTAGGATAGGCTAAGATTAGTGTAGTATGGACCAGTAGTCTAGCATATATAAGATAGACATTCTTGTACTTGGAACTCCATCAAGTTCTCTTATGTTAACCCTAATACAAGGTTCATCTTTTATCTTAAACACTTTGAGACTTAAGTTGTAACAAGATAAGGATTGGGAGTGTGAATGAGAAGAGAGGCATCATTTATAGGATTAACTGGATGTGGCCAGATTGACATATAACAAGAATGAGAAAAGCTGTACTATGAAAGACTGAAAGACTCTCTAGACAAGTCTTAAACCCTAGTTTCAGAATTTGGCTCAATCAATCTCCAGGTAGGGTTTGAAATGGGTAATCCAGAACCAAATTGCAACATTGCTAATAAGATCTTCAGGTGACACTGATCCTCTCAATGGGTTTGAAGCAGGTCCTAATTTCTGCTCCATTCTGACCCATGCCATACTCTCTCTCCTTCTGGGGTAGAAGCAGAAGTAGATGTGTTGAATAAAATGTTACAGAGAATGAGAACAAAATTTGATTTCAGCCATTATAGTAATTGTTCAGAATCCTCAGACACACACACACACACACACAAGAGGTTGAAAAGTCAAAACATGTTCAATTGACAGAAAAAGATTGCTAATGTAGAAACCAATACTCTATCACTTGTTTTATTTCCATGTCAGTCACATATGTATAATGACGGATGCTAATCCTACAAGTCCCACCCATTTACACATTTACATTTACATTTACATTCGTCGCAACAACATCTCTTTCTCTCTCACAAGTTGATATTCTTCATCTAATAAACCGACCACCGAAATATCATCCCATTCACCAGCACCAGCACCATCTCGACGTTGATGATCAGCACCCTCTTGTACCGCCACACTCCAGATATCTTCATCTTCATCTTCCTCATCAAACTCCAAGGGAACCGAATCAGCTGAAACGCCCTCCTGCTGCTGCTGCTGCTGGGATCTTGTCCTATGACGATAATAATAACGATATGAACTGGAAATTTCCCTGCGAAGCCTGCCGAGTCCATCGGTCGTAGGTGAAGAGGAACCTGTACCTCGAATACCATTAGGGAAAGCAGGAAGCAGGGGAGGAGGTAATGAGCGGGCCGTCAAAAGGTCACCTGATAAAGCCGATGATAGGCCTCGAGTAAAGGGTTCATCAGGGAGGCGTAGAGGAGGAGGAGTATCGCCGACAAAGGGATCCCATTCAGAACCCATGATGGACATTTGAACCTGAGGTCGAACATGAATCTTGTTTGCTTGTAGGTGATGGAATTTATATTGGCGTAGCAAGGCATGATAATCCTGTTTCAATGACCAAAAGGTAAATTGATGTGATAGATAAAGAGAACGAGGTTCTGGAGAACACGTTGATAATTCGGCTTGAGCGAGCCAGCTGATAACCCGATGATGATGATGATGATGATCAAGTTGACATGAAGAAGAAAAAAGAAACCCACTTGGTGCAAGAAGGATTGTGAAGCTTTGGGGTCGTCTTATCAAGTCCCTGGGCATCGTGGTGGTTTTTCTGCAAAGACCATGTGGCCACGACATGTGATGTGCCTACCCAATTCACGATAGCTTCTTGTGAGGGGATAGCAGATGGTGATGGGGGTAGTGGTGCCATGGGGGAGGGTAAGGATCTGGAAACGACAGCAGCAGCCAAACCGGACAAGGGGACCTTGGGTCGTTGGTGCAGAGTAATACGACGAAGGGACAAAACGCGATCTGCGGGATCAAAAACAAGCAAGTCTTGACCATTTCCGGGATGTGGAGGACTGACAAAGGTGAATGCGAGAGGAGGAGGAGGGGGAAGTTGGGGGACGGATTTGGCCGTGGACAAGGGACGTAATCGGACGAGAGGGTTTACTTGGACGGGATGGAGTTGCTTTTTTGTTTTTGTTTTTGTTTTTGAGAAAAGAAGTGAGTGAGTGAGTGAGTGAGAAAGGAAGGAGAGGAAAGACTGACGGGTCGTGGTTGGGGATTGGTGACCTTGCCGGACAAGTGGCTGTGGACATGGGGAGGGCCACCATGAGGATTAGTGGGAAAGAGATGGAGGGTTCTGTTCCTCGTGCCAATAGCGACCCATCTGCCATCCCTGGCGCAGTGAACATGATGGACGATGCCTGAGGTCCTGCCTCTGCGGAGATCATAGATTCTGAGGAGAGGACGCAGGGAGAATACGCGGACGACTTGACCGTTGTGGGGGACAGAAAGGAGGGAACAACCGTCATGAGAAAAGGCGAGACGAGCGATAGGCTGGGTGTGTGAGGTGAGAAAATGGGCGATGTGGAGAGGCGTGGCGTGGTGGAGTAAGGGAAACAAATCCAGAACGGTGACATGATGGGGGCCAGGGGTAGAGACAGTAGCAGAGGTAGAAATAGAGGTCAAAGTAGAAGCAGCAGCAGTAGAGGTCAAAGTAGAGGCATTAACATTGGCATTGGCATAAGCAAGCAGACGCCCAGAAAGAGCAAAGATCGGGTCAGCCAGCGCAAAGGACCAGAGCAGATGGAATGAGACAGCAGACAAAACATGAACACCCGTCGTCGTCGTCTGTGGGACATGTCAAACTAACTATCATAGACGTGGTGTGCGTGTCCACTCACCACCACAATAAAGTGAGGACTGCTCTGCAAGGCAGAAGCCACACCAGGAAAGCGGATTCGGTGCAGAAGGATGTGAGTGCTGAGCGAGTAGACCAGCAGCGACGATGGCAGGAGCACGCCCAGGCTATCGTGGTGGACTACCTGCGCACAGACCAGGCGGTCATCACAGTCCATGGTGGCCAGTTGCTTCAGGGCATCGAGGTCAGTGGCATCCCAGACTTGGACTGTCCATGCACAGACAAGCACAAGCAAGCGTCGTCCCTCAATCAAGTCCCAGTGTGCCCAGCTCATCACAACAACAACAACAACAACCACATAACAATTCTATATTATCCTGGCCCATCACGTGTTATCTACTCTACAATCGTATCCCAGCCTCGGCTGCGTCCACCGCCTCCAGTAGCTCCTCCTCGGCTCCTCGCCGTCCTACAGGCCCCTCGTCGTCGTCTTCAATTTCGTATTCCTCATGGTCTCCCTCGTCCCCATCCACCTCGGCTTCCCCGTCAGCATCCGTCTCCCCATCCACTACCACCTCCATCTTCGCTGCCCCTCCTGGCGACGGCCCTCGCTTCCCCAGACCACCTGACAAGGGTACCACCACCGCCCTACGTCCCTCATCCTCCTTGAGCGATGCAATGGCAGGGGGTGGACTCGTCGGTCGTCTTCCCATCGTCCGTGCTTGAAAACTCGGTGGCCCAGGGACAGGTTGCATCATCATCATCATAGGTTGTGAACCAGCACGTGCAAGTTCCAGTGTCCCTCGTCGTTCCACACGCTTCATCTTCTTCCGGCACCTGCTTGCCGTCAATCCCCAGAGTCCCAACTTGTTCAAACAGACATAACGCACCGGTCACACACCGTCCCAGGTCCCATCGGTCCGGGCCCCCATTTTTCAACACATTTCCCATCCTTGTACCGTCCAGGCAGCCCACACTGTCGGCAGATCCGCTGTCCTTGCCCGTTCGTCGCCGGAAACATGGCCACCGGTGGCGCTGGTGGCGTCCCTCCTCCCGTCTCCATCGGACCCCCTGGCCACACCCGGTCACCACGGTTTTCTTGTCACAATCACAACAATAATCACTTACCTGCGGGGTATTTTGCTTTCTTGGCAGGGGCGCCCGTCACCACAGGCGCAAACAGGTATGGCTGTCCAGGCCCCAGGTGCTGATCAACACGAGGCCGACCATGGGGGTACGGAGGGGAATCAGGCTGAGACCGCTGTTGCAGTGTCGGATAGGCATTCGACGGAGCAGGCACCCCGCCCCGTCGAGGTTGTCCTCCTCCTCCATTCGTGCCATTCGACTCTTGCCCTGTCGCTTGCAGTAACATCTCGTCCACAGATGAAATCGATTTTTCCGACGACCGACTGCGCGATCGTCCCGGTGGCCCAGGGTAGGAGGAGGAGGAGCCAGGCTACAGCCCATCACATCAGACCACACACACAGATAGTCCTGGAAAAAAATACAACACTGACGGGTGGTCGGTCGTCACTGTTGCCTCTCGCTCGTTTCGTCGGTGGCGCTTGAAAAGTGGCGTCGCCACTCGGTGTTCGTGGTCGCCGTGGAGCTTGGGGAAATAAAGGGAAGGAAGGGGTCAAGAGCTTGGACACATCACCGACACTGGGTTCCCCCGAAACAACACGACCATAGTGAGCCCGGGCTTCTTGCACCCTCAGTTCCATGTTCACCAGATACCGCTCAAGTGAAATCCAATGCTCCTGTGTGGAACGATGCCGGGCCTCTGCTTCGTCTCGGGCACGCTCGGCTCGTGAAAGTCGCTCCTCATAGTCCATGAGCACATGCGAAATATCCAGCGACGACGGCGACGACGATGACGAAGCATCAGGGGCCGATTGCTGAAATCCACGCAGCAGCCTTTCCGCCTTTTCTGCACGCTGGGTGGCAGTAGCAAGGTCTTTGCGCAGATTATCTACGTCTCTGTACGAGTCAGCAAGGAGAGTAGCCAGCTGTGAATGCGAGTATCCGTCGTCCATGGCGGGAGAAAACAAACATCCTTTCTTCTTGATAACTCCGCTTCCATGTGACCCCGTCACTCGGCACCCTCCGCGTCACAGCATGCCTCGTGGCCGACGTCTTCCCCGCCCACCACGGCCAGCGGGAGCCACATCACGTGCTCAGCAGCGCACTCCCTCCCTCTCACGTGAACACGCACTTACTTTCTCCTTGACCATGTCCACCTCAGTGTCCCCCTTTGCACGCAGCAGCGTATTCGAGGACTCCCTCCTTGCGGGACGAGAACAAACCGTAAGTGGGTTCATTCCAACTCTCCGTGTCTCCGTATCCATTCATGGCCTGCCCAGATTGAGGAGATGTACAGCGTCCCTGAAAGTTTCCTCGAAATCGAAGTCAGAAACCCCCAGACTCACGGTCCGTCTCCCTTGTTCTCTCCAAGGTTCTTCATTGGCCTTGACATTTTCTTGGTTAGGTTTCGGTCGCAAGATGTACACGGATTATGAAATTGTCTGCAAGGTCCGTTTTTTTGGGGCTACATCTGCATCTTATCTTCGCTCCACCTCATAGCCCAGTTTGCAGACCAATATTCCTGCTTTCAAGCTTCGTCATTCCGTGGTCAGACGAAGATACTCGGACTTTGAGGCTTTTCGTGATACCCTCGAACGTGAATCAACACGAGTTAATATTCCATCTCTACCAGGCAAAGTCTTCACCAACAGATTCTCTGACGAGGTTATTGAAAGTAGGAGAGAAGGTTTGGAGCGCTTTTTGAGTGTGGTTGCTGGTCATCCCCTTCTGCAGGTCGCCAACATTCTCTCATTCCACGTTGTTTGAAAAACTGACGTTGGCTTTTCATAGACGGGTAGTAAGGTCCTTGGTGCTTTCCTGCAGGATCCTAATTGGGAAAAGTCTCACTGGATTTGACTCATCAGCGCCGGTCCTTCTTACAAGATGCCTGCTGCGGACACGACTACAGCTACTTGTAAAAAAAATAATAGTTTGTACCAACATGGATGATACAGTGATTTAGCACCAACCTTGGCTCTGGCCTGGGTAGCCAATATTCGTTCAAGGATCTTCACCTATGTCCTTGATAAGATGTTCTTGCTGTGTGTTCTTGCTGTGTCTCGATGGTGCTGCTCTGCATGTGCTTGATGGTGTTCTTGACATGATCCTGATGGTGTTCTTGATTGATTGTTACTCTAAAAGTGTTTGACTTGATCAGAAACACCTTCATGGAAAAAACATTTGAACCCGCTCCGTAGCTTTGGAGTCGTTTTGCGCTGATGCCATCAAGCACCGGTTCTCTCCCGTTGCTTTGGTCATTAATCTTATGTTTCTTAGGCTGGAATCTATGGAACATGCCAATCATACCATCTATCCTAACTGGAGATTGACTTCTGATCATGCTCCTCTTACTGTCAACATCTCTATCTTTGAGGAACATATTCAAACCAGAAAATGAACATTAGTCAAGAACAGTAAAGAAGAGGAATACTTCATAAAAGAGCTAATCAAAGCCATTAAGAAACTTAATATGGAGAACATTCAAAGTAAAGAATTTCTTGAACAAGCCATTCAGTCACCATTCAGTCATTTGCAGGTAACACTGAAAGAATATAGTATAAACCTCAAAAGTCATTAACATCACTAAACATTCAAAGGAGTGGTGGGATGAGAATTGTCACAGAGATCTCAAGACCTATAGACAGTCCAAACAAATTCAAGATTGGAAATAATTCAAGGGCATGATTAAGAAGACAAAATACAATTTCTTTGATTTGAAAATTCAAGAAATCACAAATAAGAATTGTAGGCCATAGGAACTCATGAATTGGGCCAAGAAATGCAAGCTTCCAGCAATTTAAGCTATTCAACATAATAGTTGACCATGTATGGAACTAGGAGATTTATGGCAGGCACTTCACTTGTTGTTTAACTCTGCTCAAGATTATCAAGTAGATTCTCAATTACTAGAAGAAATTCCTGGTAAAGAAACTACAAAATGGGCCCCTTTCTCAAAAAAAGAACTCATTGGTGTGATTGAGAATTGCAACAATTTCTCAACTCCTGGACTAGCCAAACTGTCATAGAGACACCTCAAGAGAATCATTCTCATCAAAGACATTGCATATCTCAATAAATTCATCGATATTGCTAATATGTGTATTAATATAGGTTATTGGCCATTACACTTTAAAGTTTTGACAACTATTATTATTCTCAAGCCCAATAAGGAGTTCTATGACTTCTTTAAGGCTTATCAACCTTAGAAATAGCAATTTTCAGAGGAAACCAACTAGTAAAAAAAACAACATTGTTGGAAGAAATCTGAAAGAACAATACAAAAGAACAAGATGTTTAGAAAGAATTGGAAAAATATGGTCAAGCATGAGAGAACAATAGAGTGGTATACATAAAAGGAAAAATTTAGGAAACAAGAATGTGACACACAATTTTTGATCTATTGGAAAGGTTATGAAAATAAGCATGACCAATGAATAGCAGAAATAGAATTACCACATGCTAAAGAGACAATTCAAAACTATTGGGCAAAGCTTTAAAATAAAACCTATAAACAAGGGGCAAAACTCAAAATTAACATCTCAAAGCACTATAAGCAAATAATAAATCCAAACACAAATCATATTTTATCAATTTGCAACTGCACCTACTTCCTCTAATCTCTACATTGCTTGCATAGTTAACAACATGAACCTTATTATAATCTTGAACAGAGAAAAAAGAAAGATTGGACAAAGAAATATTACAAGATAATTTAAGGACTAAAAACCATGACTGATATCCAACTCCAGCTCCAGAACATTATTAAATTACTAGACATAGCCAATAATCAGCTAGCAGATATTTAAACTACTTTACTACAAGCAAGCAAAAATTACAAAGCATAAGTAGGCAAATGTCAGGTGTGGCTCACACCAGGAGACAAAAGTCCATGGGGTTGGCTTAGTAATGCATGGAGTATGTAAACTCTGTGCTTGGTGACATGAACTTGTGGAACAATCTTGGCTTCAACATATATACTGTACTATTTGTCTGCTATGTGGTCACAACTTCAAATGAATGGATAAAGTATGAGATGGGAGTGAGTGCTGATTGGTGTGTTACTATTAAACACTAGAGATTGAGTTTAATAAGAATTATCATTGATTATCAGACTAGCAAATTATAGTGTAACTACTAGTCTTATATACAAGTAGGAGATATAGGAGATGCTCAGGTTTTCAGTTGTAAGAAACTGACAGAAGTAGGGTAGAAGGACTCTACCATGAAAGACTGAGTTGGATAGAAGTATCTCTGCCATGGAAGACTAGATATTTGGATTGTTGCATCACTGTTACAGAGACATATTATGTGAAAAGAATGTCCATCACAGAAGATAAGCTTGTGTCATGAATATTAAGGGGGCAGTATCACCATGGGGATGTATCTTCTGAATAGATAGACTTGGCATATGATAGCAGAGATATTTACAGCATATCTGAAAAATTAAGAAACATTATATATAAAGAAGTGGAATGATAAGTGCATCATATCCAAGTATCACTAGCCAACAAATTGGATCAATACAAAGGAAAAGAAGAAGAAACAGCAAACAAATATATCAAGATGCTATAAGATTTATATCAACATTCATATTAAGATACACCACAAATAACTATTTACAAAGGAAAACAAGAAGAAGGCACTATTCAAGATGAAGAAGTATTGTTATATAGACCATATGATATATCAACATATAGTTCAAGCAAAACACTATCTCTAAATAGCCAGATGTTATAAGATAAAATTATAATCTGGAAAAAGCATTAAAAATACTACAGTTATCTATTAAGACTATACCATTCCTACTTCCAAGCTGATACAAAACCATCCAAGCCAATGAAGAAAAGAATTTAACATATTGGAATAACATAGCATATCAATTCTTATAGCAGAAATATAATACAAGCACCAGTCATTGAGATATTTCTATCAAAATCTATACAAGAAAACTACTGTATGATTCATTCTTCATAGCTAATTCCATATAAAAATAGCTCATCATAAGACCTACCAAAAAGATGGTAGTAACATATATGGTTGGAGATTTAACTCTAATGGATTTGTGAGAACATGAACATTAAAATGGGAGTATTGTTATGATCACTATGATTTTTACCTCATGTTTTACAGATATTCACCTTATGTTAGACATGTGTTGGGATTTGTTTCATACTGATCTCATGTCAGACATGTGATGTCAAAGTTGAAAGTAGTAGACTTAACTTTTCTTATTTTCTTTCTCATTTTTATTTTATTTTCTATTTTTAGAACTAGGATTAGGGTTAAAGTGATGAGATCACGCTGTCACACATCAGTCACATCATATGACATGGTCACAGTAATGGTCACAAAGTCATGAAACACATGGAAGAATGTAGAAGATTCTAAAGAATAATGTTATATAATATATAAAACATATTAACCTTAAGATAAACATATGGTCTTTAGGGTAGGCTAGAGAAGTAGTTAGCATGGACCATCTAGTTTGGTATATAAGAAAGACTAGTTTGTACAGAGCTCTCTATTGAGTTCTCTTATGTTAACCTAATACAAGATTCATTCACATATCCCACTTTAAGGACTTGAGTTTGTAATATCTCATAATTAACTGTACCTTGTATTTTTTCTCATATAGTATTAGTCAGCACTTCATGTAATGGTAGAGATCTCCTCATATTCACCTCATTTCATCTTTATTGTTTTCTCAAGAATACTTTACTTATCTCTTATAATATCAGAGTTGCAAACTATAGATTCCATTTTATTTTCTTATTTTATTTTCTCTTTTATTTTATTTTTGACTTAGAGTTAGGATTTTAACATGATGTCACTGTCACTGTCACAACTATCATATAATCATGTGACATTGAGAAGATCATAGAAGATTCTAGAACAAATAGTATTATATAATATAGCAATAATATATTGGTCTTATGAAAAGCATATGTACTTTAGGATATGATAGTTGTAGTGTATATATAGACCATGGTCTGTAGTATATAAGATATACTAGTTTGTATTTAGGACTCTATTAAGTTTTATTATATAGTAGTAAATACTATTCTATATCTTTATGCTTTACCAATTGATCATTTTCTTACTTCTTTTTCAAGTCTTTGTCTTAGTTGTAATGTAAGCCAAGCTTAGGATCATAATACTTATAAATATAGAAACTAGGTTATATACTAGACTTTATAGATCCCAGAGCTAGCTTACAATACTAGTAAGAATATTGTTAGTATTATATTCCAAGATATGCTAATGCTTGGCTACTTTTATAAGATAATACTAGAGAAGGTCCAATGTTAGAATTCAAGATAATAGACTTTAATCATTTTCATTTCATTTTATATTTTCATTTTCATTTTCATTTCTATATAAATTTCTTATTTCTAGACTTAAAGTTAGGGGTTAGCATGATATCATACATGATTGTCACAACCTATCACATGATATAACATGGTGTCACATATCTATTACAATTTATATAACACTATTATAAGTCATAGTTACACAATTATATGTTATACAGAATATTATAAAAGGTTCCAGAATAATGATGTTATATCATATATCAATGACATATAATATGCATGTTCTTTAGAGTAGGTTAGATTTAGTATAGTATAGACTATTAGCTAAGTATATATAAGATAAATATTTTATACTTGAAACTCTATTAAGTTTCCTTATGTTACCTAATACAAGGTTGTTCTACTCTAACTCTTGATCCTAAGTTTATAACATTTAAGACTTTTTTTTTAATTAACAATTTATTACATGGAGTATGAGAGCAGACCATGGTAGCTACTTTGTACCTACATTCTATAACATGATACATTATGACATTCTTATCACACTTGGTAAATATATACATATTATATATCTTAACCTTGAGGCTTATCTCTTTCAGGCTAGAGCAAGCAGT
>Ga0157357_1001113_pt1 | contig 11337 bp, 10 predicted proteins | sample AttcapACBM1_FD_111485 | JGI IMG/M metagenome (GOLD analysis project Ga0157357, IMG submission 111485) | Fungus gardens microbial communities from leaf cutter ant in Botucatu, State of Sao Paulo, Brazil - Atta capiguara ACBM1 | ecosystem: Host-associated > Fungi > Mycelium > Unclassified ... | reverse complement strand
TTTCCAATTTAGAAATAGAGCTAACTCCACCACTTCAGATGCTATCCTTACCTTTGTGCATGACATTCACAATGTATGGAACCATAGCCTAACCACTTCCACACTAACCTTTGATATCAAAGGTTATTTTGACTTTGTTAACCATAAACATCTTCTCAATGAGATGAAAAAATGCTGCATCCCCCTCAAACTAGTAAAGTAGACAGCAATATGCCTTGATTATATCCAAGAAGAAATGAAACCAGTCAAAAATAGTATTTCTCAAGGATCTCCTATCTCCTCTATTCTCACCTTCTTTTACTTAGCAGGCCTACTTGACATTTTTGAAACATCAACCAATTCTATCAAAATTCCAGAAGACCATGCCTGTAACCATTCTACCTATGTCTCCATTCTTATGTATGTAGATGATAGAAAGCTAACTGTCTCTTCTTATTTACTAGACACCAACAACTATGTACTTGCTAAGGCCTACTAATTAGTAAACCAATGGTTACACTTAGCTGGACTCTCTTTAGATAAGAATAAAAGAGAACTGATGCACTATACTCAGAGAAAAAGAGACAAAACATCACTCCACATCAACCTCACCAACTGTGATAGCACTACCTCCACAATATTAGTAGGCTTAACAATCTGCTGGCTAGGAGTCCACTTCAATTGCAAACTTCTCTACAACTACCATGTCACCAAAATGGCAGTGAAGGCTGAGAATGCCATTGCATACATCTCAATACTAGCAAATACTGTTCAGGGCTTATCACACTACTACCTCTGCTTCCTCTACTGCATATGCATTCTCTCTATTATTACTTATGCTAGTACTGCCTGGTAGACAGGCAAACAGAAACATATTCAAATACTGAATAAAGTCCAAAATAGAGCACTCTGCCTAATATGTGCAGCCTTCTGCACCACTTCTACCCATGCATTAGAACTAGAAGTATCTATCCCCCCTTTTAGTCTATATTTGAACTCTCTTACTAGACATACTGCCATCCACTTCAACAAACTTAGCACTAATAATCCCATCTTCCAATGACTATCTAACAACTAGTGCAATGGACAGAGCCCCTCAAATTTTCCTCCTCTTCCTACTAAACACAACTGTAGGTCCAAACTAATACAACTACAAAAAATAGCTATATTCACCTCTCCAGCCCATGAACACATCTTTCTCTTCCTTCTCCCTCCATGGCAAAAAATACAGCTGGACTATGGAAAATGCTTTACAATTCACCAATCTACTACTGATAAAGACAAAGTAGTGACTCACCACAATAGATTTGTCAACCAAGCACAATACCACCCAAAAACACTCCTTACCTACTCAGATAGCTCCCAAATCTCCTTTCTCAACCAATTTCACTGAGTTGGATTAGCAGTAGTAAGATACCACCAGAGAAGAGAAGTCTTCTACTAAAAACTTGGCCTTGGGGGCTCAGCTAAAGTTTATGATGCAAAGCTTGCAGGACTTATAACTAGACTATCAGAATCTATCTCTTTTGCATATCAACATCCTGAAGTCCACCACATTCAATTATATGCTGATAACATCTCAGCCATATCTATAGCCTCTAATTCCAAGCTCCAACAAGGCTAGCTCATAACATACATCTTCTACCAAAAGACTCTCAGATAGCTTGACTCCTCACCATACCACCATCTCTCTATCTCCTGGTCTCCTGGCCATACCAAAATCAGAGGAAATAAAAAAGCTGATAAACTAGCAAAAGAAGCTACAAAACTCCAGAGCCAATTTAATACTACAACCACTTCAGCAAGCTATCAAGCACATGAATACATACTTACCAAATGGAAATGGATATGGAGAAATCGACCTCAAAATGGATGATATGGCCCTGTAAACTGCATTCCCCCATCTCTTCAACCCACCCCCCATTTTAAAGTCTTGTGCAACCAAAGAGAAATCTTTGGCTGCCTTATGCAATGCAGAACAGATCATGGCTACTTCGGAGACTACTACTGATCTGCAGTTCCTTCAGAAAGCATATCCTGCCCTTGTGGAGAAGAAATACAAACATGGAAACATATCATTGACACATGCCCCCAATATGAGAACCACTGCCAAATCCTCCACAATGTCTCAAGCTCCATATATATGCCAGATATCCTTGGAACAAAACAAGGCATAGCTGCCCTAAGCAAATTTCTTGAGAGATCAGGTGCATTCACCAAGAATGGGACAGGTCTACCCAGATGGAAGCCACCTACTATTGAAGACCCCCTAGCTGCTGAACATGATATGGAAGACCCTGAGGATGACTAAGAATAGCCTTGGAACCAACACATCACATCAAGCTGCAACCTCCACTCCTCCACCATGTCTTTATACTCTCTCTCATACTTCTCTTCTAGCTTATGTCTATTATTTGCCACCATTGGCCTGTGCTCACTCCCACTGCCAACATTACTAACCTGACCCACTGTAACATTCTCCTCAACCAGACATCTCCACATCATACCTCTGAACTATTATTGGATTTTATCTTATAAATGTAGATACCACCCTGCTGAGGGGGCGTAATTACTTCGAACGCTCACCGTGTCTTAACACTAGTTTGCTTGTTACGGTATAGAAAATAGGAATAAACAACAACAACAACATCTCAGCACGTGTTCAATGATAGGATTCACGAGGTAAAATCTTGATGGACTATTCTCGTTGCTTCATTCAACCAAGAACTCTAGCAAATATCCACACAAGTCGTCAATCAATCAGGGTATAAGTAGGGTTTTTTATAATACTTCACAGCCGACACCCGTTCTACTAAAATAGGTGCTCTTCCGTACCAGATGCCCTGGAGTACTTATGCCAAATCGATATCAGCATCCTCAATCAAGTCAACCTAAATGTATCAAATAGCGGCTTTTTCGTTCCAGTTGTGGATGACAAGTTGGTCACAAAGGCTCAATGGGGTACGGGTGCTCAAAAATTGTTTCGCCAATTAAGACAGTTTACCTTGTTTTAATCTCATTAGGGGGCTTTCCTTGCCATCACAAACACTTTCGAGGGAGGATAACCAGGTTTTGTTGACAACAGAATCGCTGACACCGCTCAGACTCCGGAGTATCTTGCGAATCTTTTCCCGGAGTTCGCGCAGAAACAAATTGATGGCGGTGCAGCTCAGTATACGAATCGAGGAGCACCGATTGATCAAGCAAAAGCCATCATGGGTGAATGTGAGTTTAAGTTGTTGTCATGACTAACAACCCTGAGAGTATCTGAATAGCAATTTTAACATGCCCGACTTATTTCTTACTCCGTGCCTACAAAGGCAAGGGCTTTAAAGTATGAGGATTTCAAATCTGAGCTCAGGGTGGATTTGCGATTCCACTCGCATTTCACGGTGATGATATTGTCTATTACTTTCCTACGTACGTCTTCATCTACTCGGTCAGAACCTGACATCCTGACTTATCATTCATAGCGCGATTGTCGGGACGACTCCACTATACAATAATTTTGAGTTCATCAATAACTTCAGTCAGTCATTCATGAATTTTGTCCTTGCGCAAGACCCGAATGTCAAATGAGATTCTGCAAATACTGTGCCCAGCTGGCCTGGATGAACGGAAGAAGGCAGAGCTGAGATGTTGTTTAACAAAACTGAGGCTCATGAACCTGTGTTTCAAAATGTGAATACTAAGAATGATCTGCTTCGACGCTGCGAGTAAGTTGGAAACAATGTTGCTTTGCTCATACTATCTTCAGTTTCTGGGAAAGTACTGTAGCATTCCCTGGACAGTAGAGGCTCGGTACATGTCATGCTCGTGCTCATAACTCTCCCTGCTGGCTTGCTTCTAAAAAAATCCCACTACCCTTAAATCTGATGGTATACAATAATCTCACAAGGGATAAGGACAGAGAGAAGAAGTAATTTTTAGAGAAGAGAAATCCCAGACTTCACAAACAAAAAAGAGGACAGGCATCCACATGGCGTGATAGTGAAAGAATGTCCCATTTCATGAATCTTCGCTTGTATCCATGCCACTCTCATCTGCACCAGGATCCACTGTAGCTTTCTGCTTCTGCTTCCTCTTGACCATTGCTTTCGACTTCGTTGCTGGCTCCGTTGCTGAACCCATAACAAAAGGAGTCGTCATAACAGTCTCTTAAGTGGTGGGGAGATACTTGTCAATCTATCAATCCGCAATGCAAGATCACTCGACAGTTCCTCAGCATTGGTAACGGAGCTTGAGCTGCCTGTGGGCTTGCCTGCATTTGGGGCGATAGAAATGAAGGAGCTGAAGGAAGTCAAAGCCCTTTCCGGGTGAACGGAACGGGACGGTGAGCGCAACGGGATTGTGGAGACTGACGGAGGAACAGAGGGGAAAATCGAACTAGATGGACCAACTTGGGGCTGACGTTGAGGTTCCCGTAGTACAGGGTCAATTTCCATATCGATATCTTCACCAATGTTTAAATTGACATCTTCATCAATGCTCATTTTATCATCTGTGTCCCTCAGGCACTCTTGCTCAGGCTTAGTATCCTTTCTAATATGAGTTATTGCCTCGGCTGACATTGGGGTGGTAGCGTTTTCTTTTGAACGCAACTGGACCTCTTTGAATGCTATTCGTTTGGAAGTAGTTGTTACGTGCGTGACACCTCGATTTTTCTGACCATTTGATGTAGAAGATGAGTCTGCACAAGTTCATCGTGGTCAATGACGTGCTTGTGTACTCGTGAAAAGAAAGGTCGGGGCAAAACCTTTGTCATCGGAGAAGATCAATTCTGAGCCTAGCAGGTTATCATGGCGTCCTCTGAGAATTGTCCCAGATAGCTGAAGAAACGGCGTCGGTGTATCAAGACCCTGGAGGCTTTTCTCGTCAGCTTATATACTACTCATGCAGCAGAGAACAAGCGTACGATGAGTCGATACGAACTAGAACTAGGTACAAGCGTCGGCTCGATGTTACCTAGATCTAACACTACGTATTCCACCTCTTCTTCGTAGTCTGTGTCTTCCTCTGCCCCATTTTCATTTGCTGGTGATGATATATTTTGTTCAAAACCTGCTAGTAATATGTTTTTGGATTTTGGGGAGGAGAGGGAGGGAGAAAATGCAGATACGTGCTTGTAACCTGGACAAAGCGACGAGCGTGGCGGGTCCATGCTGGTCGTGTGTTGATGTGGTTAGTAATCCGAATTACTCACCGGTGATCATCACTCACTTCATTAACATGCGCTGAGACTACGGGAATTCACATACCAGTCTCACTAGAAAACAATTTGCCAGCTCTATCAGCGGAAGGTCATCCTAAAAACAATTATTGTGATGGTCTCGATTGCGTCAGGTTCTGAATCAGATCATTTTCGAATAGGCTTGGTTCGTAGAGACTCGATAATTTGATGGTCACTCTTGCGACAGAGATTGAATACTATGCTCGACGTCCAGATGTCGTTTCGGTACAAAGTCATCTACTGATAACGATCGTGCTTATGACAAGGTGACTCATGATACAGGCACACCTCTCGACTGCCTTTGGGTAATCGGCATAACAGGTCTACAATACAGGACCTCGGTGATATGAAAGCATCGACTTCAGCGTAGTTATTGAGCGGCTCAGGGACACGCCACCGTCCCTTTCTGTAACGAACGAAATTATTAGGAACATGACAGCATGACGGCACGACACTCAACTTCAGCGCTGATCGATCAAGATTTCGTTAGAACTATACATGCGTTGTCCTCGTTCTATTACTCACGTTCACTCCATCAATACACTGACTCTCATTTGCCATTGCGGCGATAATTCCTCATGTCCAAGAGGCCAACAGGTAGTCTACATTCACAAGTTGTACTTCAGCAGATCCACATTTATAACTCCATCCTTGTTACGTATATTCCTCACGAGCCACAGAATAGCAACTATAGAGCCAGGGTCCAATCGTTTATACACAACCAAAACGACCCCTGAGAGTAAATGCACCACGAGAGAAGTTTCTCGAGACGTGGTACACCACGTCAAAAAAGCAATTTCCTGAGTAATCAATAGCTAATGAGATTCGAACACAATGAACGCCGCCGGTTCCAGATACAGGCACTCTGATTGACACATGTCTCAAAAGGGCTTCAATGTCGGAGAACTTCTGGAAAATCTCGCGAACTATTGCCAATATGTGGCCATATTATCTCCCCTGACGCAGAGAATAACTTCATGCGAGCCATGGGGATTGTTGTGGACATACTCACAGGAAGTGGCCATGAAGTGGCCATGATGCTATTGGTTAGAATATCATGGTAGTAAATCAAAAGATAATGAATATCAACATCATGATTACAACTTCAAGTACGTGCTGTTTTACAGCAGAGAATAGGCGGCTCTAATGTGGGACCTGTCAAATCGGTTCCCGAATTCCAACGAGAACAGAGTATGTATTCATACTTGTAATCATTTTTCAGTGTGGCCCGTTATTCAGTGGCCATAAGTAGGATCATTCTATTTTAGGATATACAGATGGATTTGAGTATAAAAGCAAGAATACGACGAGGAGAAAGAACAGACTCAAACCAACAGTTTCTATACACTTTCTATACACTTTCCACACAATGCACTTCTCCACTGTCTTCACTCTCGCTCTCCCCGCCGTTTCTCTTGCTACTACCATCCCCCGCGATGGAGGGAACTGCAACACAGGCCCCATCCAGTGCTGCAACCAAGTTCAACAAGTACGTGATCTCTCTACGATCTCTCTACCAACCGGGGATCACAAAATTTCTATGACGCTTATAATCCCACAGGCCTCAAATGTCAGTCCAGACCTCTTGGGTGGCCTCGTTGGCCTCGGTCTCGGCCCTATCACTGGCCTCGTTGGCTGTAAGTTTTAATATCTCTCGAAGGCATTCCGAGCTTACCGACCACATAATCCAGTGACATGCAACCCCATCACGGCCATTATCGGCGGCGGAGGAAATTCTTGGTAAAACATTAGGATCCTTCAGCTCACGAACATATACTCATAGTGACCACAGCTCCGGCCAATCCGTCTGCTGTAGCAACAACAGCTTCGTAAGTGATCTTCTTGCTCTTTTGAGTTTCCTATCCAGTTTATTCACCTAAATTTCTCTGTAGGGCGGTCTTATCTCCCTTGGGTGCACCCCCATCAATATTAACTTGTAGTCATCTTGAGACGCTACTTCGTTGTGTCGAACTTTGGTAGTATATATATATATTCGGTTATGGCACTTGAGGAATCGAGAAATCGACTTTCAGGTGGTCGTTCGAGATGGATATGAGCAGGCACCGCGAAGTCACATTGACAAAGTTTCCTAGTCAACTAGCATGTTGCTCTGCCACAGTCAGCGCTTCCAGACGATGACAATAAAACAGGTTGGCATCAACAACAGAGGAGTAGACAGTCGAGCTTCCTCAGCTAGTTAGAACTTTGGATCAGTTCAGTCATTCTATTGCTCGATGTTTCTTCTGGTATGATAAGGATGCCCAAAATTTCCTGGTGGGATGATGTGGATTCCTTTGGGATATCTCTTTACTACTGACCTTGTTAGTTGGAAGTCCCCGCCCTCTTTGCAAAGGATGCTTGAAGTAGTAGCATTTTGGAAGTGATAGACTCTGGAGCTCGCTCCTGAAATTTACTAGTTCATGATCAGCGACAGATATTTGTCGGGGTTCAAGTCCCACAAAGTAGGACAACTCTATAGAAAGAGTATCAGAAATAGAACATTAACACCTCCAGAGACTCACTTCCGTGCGAGCAGACATGAAAGAATAAATGGATAAGAGCCGTCACATTCACCGTTCCTCGATGACCCTTTCTTTTGCTTTTACGATCTTGCTGCACAATGCTTATAGCCCAGTGTCAATGCTCCTTCGACATGTTGGTTCGCTTCACTGGATTTTATCGTTACTTTTACTCTCCCAATGCATCACTGGAGCATCATTCTGGAATATTCGATAGGCTTCTCGAATAATCTGGTAGCCACTCCGGGCATTCAGTCTATGCTGTATCGCCTCATTCCTTCACGAAACTTCTAGGAAATTGTATGTATTGTATAAAATCGATGGTTGGGCCTGAGCAGGATATCCAAATCCAGCCTTCACCGTCTGCTTACAATGTCCAACATACTCTTCTACGAGCCCTTCCACAATTTCGACTGTCTCCTCGAACATGCTTTGAGGCCTCTCAGCAAAAATTGTACCCAGTACGAATGCAATCCCACTGTTTCCGAACGAGTTTTCAGGCCAAAGTATGCCAATACTATATTTGCAAATGCATTTTGTGCTTACCGACTCTCAACAGAATGGACCTGCACGAGAATTCTGAAAAGAATCTCGTATCAGCTACATTCGAGCTTCCAGGCGTCAAGAAGGAAGACGTTCAACTCGAAGTTCGCGACGGTCAACTCACTATTTCAGCTGAAACCAAATCTTCAGTAGAGCACGAGGAGAGCGGATACACCCTTCGCGAACGTCGATTTGGCAAGTTCTCCCGATCTCTAAGACTGCCAAAGGGTGTAAATGTGAGTATTTTTTCAAATTCATCTTATTTCATTTTGTTGACGGTTTCCTAGGACGACGAAATCAAAGCCGAAATGACTGATGGAGTCTTGAGCATTACGTTCCCTCAGACTTCGCCTGAACAGGCGCCTAAGAGAATCAGCATTGCTTGAACGAGCTGAGCGATGAAAAGATTTAAATATCTCTTGTAGCAGACTCGAATTGTGGACTATCTGATTTGAGTGTATGGTTGTTTACTTGCATCCCCAATTAGGAAATTTAGATACCGGTGGGCGGCCGCTGTCCGGCACTGTCCGGGACCTAGTATACAAATGGGAGTAGATAGCGACATTAAATCCCAGGCTGTAATGATGGGGCACAAAATATAAATATAATCAATGTGTCTCTGAGACTTTCCCACACAGACATACGTCGTTGACCTATAGTCGAAATCTGATTCTATAAGAGCCAATGAGACCACTGGACACTGAGAAACTCACTGAGTATTTATAAAACAAAGCCTCAGCAGAGAATTTCATGCAACAGAAATAATCCACTATTCTAAATCATTACACATTACTGTTCTCCTAAACATCATTCTCTGACCCACACCTGTAGCTACAGATCATGATGTAATAACACTCCGTTACTCGAAATAACGCAAGAACTAAGATATACATCATGCTAATTGGTATAAGATTGAAACAATCTATCATACGGAACAATACCTAAGACAAAGACAAGGGCTAACTAGGAAGAGGATCATAGATATCGTCGCAAGTTTTGCCATTCTAACACATGAAGCCAGATTCCAACCCAGAAAAATCAGCACATCATAACACACTGGTAATCTAATTTTACACTGATTGAGATTATGTTACACCTGAGAGTAAGCAGACAGAAAATCATGACCATATTAAATCAGAGCAACTAACTGTTGCATATTAGTATCAGAAACATACTACTATCCTATACCCCTTCCAGGTATTTTTGTTTCACCGCTCATCGTTCCTAAGACCCAAGACCTGCCACTCAGCCTGAGAGTCTTCATACGAGCGCTCGATAAGCTTCTTGTACTTCTCTGACCTGGATTTGAATCCAAGCTTGTAGATGTAAGGGATACTGACGAAGCCGTCGGAGAAGGTTGTCTCATCATTGATATCTGGGATAATGGGCTTGCCAGTCTTTTCATGCTTAGGAGGGATGAAGTCGATCCCCCACATAATGCGAGCCAAGACAATGAAGAGGGATGCTTCAGCAATGTGAGAACCTTGACAGAAGCGACGACCCCAACCAAAAACGTAGCTGAAATACCCAAGTTAGGAGAAAGCTCCAAAACGGAAATCATAGTTTCAGCGTACTGGTCGCGGTCGGTATCGGGACCACTTCCCCAACGAGTGGGTTTACCCTCTACGTACCAGCGTTCAGGGAGGAAAGCGAATGGATTCCTAAAAAAAGATCAGAATCGGCCAAGAGGATTATAAGCCGCCTACGGGTATCGTTTTGGATCCATGTGAATTGCCCAGGTGTTACCAATGACGGTAGATCCCTTGGGAATGAAATAACCCTCGTAAACATCGTCTTCATCATTACTATGAGGGATACCTGAAAGAAAGGTCAGGATTCAGAACTTCGGAAATTCTTCTGAGTTGGTCGATCACCACTTACCCATGATAGTAGGAGGACGCCTGCGTAAGGTCTCCTTGATACAAGCCACAAGGTAAGGCAAGCTAGGCTCATCCTCAAAGGTAGGCATCCTGTCCGGACCGACGACCCGGTCGATTTCATCGCGAACCTTCTTCGCGACTTCAGGATGACTGATCATGAAAAGGATGAATGATTGCATGGTGCTCGCAGTGGTATCGGAACCAGCTTCCAGCACGGTACCTGCAGTATAAGCAAGGAGGGTATCCTTCAACCAGCCATCTTCAGTGATTCCACACCCTGGAGCATCCTCATGGCCAGCCTCAGCACGCTGCCTGAGATAAGTAGAAACATAACAATCCCGAGAGATACCATTGCAGATTTCCTCCTGAAGCTCCTTGAGGAGACCACCCCAGAGGACCATTTCCCTTGTATGACGAAATTTTCAATACATCACGTTACGACCTACTTAAAATCACTTACCATTCGTGCATCTTGCGAGCTTCCACACGCCATTTGGCGAGGAAATCGGGGAGTTTGCGTAAAATGGGGAAAGCATCGGCACTAAAAGGAAACAGAGTGAGGAGCAATATCACAATATTAAATCAGGAATGCATACAGGTAGTTTCCTGGTTGTCCGACCTTCGTGAGATTTGCCAGCACTTCGTAGATCATGTGCCTATTTTGCAAAAGATGGTAATCAGTACCACCTTCATAATGAATCAGGGTATCCACTTACAAGTGACGGTTATTCAAAATCTTATGGGCACGCTTGCCGTAGGTAACTGTCATCACAATACTAGTTGTCTGTTCATTAAAGAGGACCATAATCAGTAAAATGGGTGTAATTATTGAATAAACACATACATAACGGCGAACGAGGGAGAACCAGTGCCCCTCTGGGACTTCGCCATTAGGACCTCCTTCCATGTCCTGTAAACTTTGTTCCCCGTGCTGGAGGATATCATAGAGAAGAACACGAGACTCAAGGTCCTGTGAAGGTCGAAGGCGTTTCGAAGCACCAGGGCCAATAGCGGCCTGAAGACTTTTTCTCGAAGCCTATTCATACCTCAATGAGATCAAACTCCAAAAGCCACCGGTGGAGATAGAACCCACCTTCCACTCTTTGTCATATGGCAAGAAGACCTGGCGCTGACCGGCACTCATGATATCATGTGCAACGTGTGGCGGAGATCGGCTTGAGAAATT
>Ga0157357_1001111_pt1 | contig 11367 bp, 7 predicted proteins | sample AttcapACBM1_FD_111485 | JGI IMG/M metagenome (GOLD analysis project Ga0157357, IMG submission 111485) | Fungus gardens microbial communities from leaf cutter ant in Botucatu, State of Sao Paulo, Brazil - Atta capiguara ACBM1 | ecosystem: Host-associated > Fungi > Mycelium > Unclassified ... | reverse complement strand
GGAGCCTGTAGTATATATAGAGGATCAATGCAGCGAGGGCTCCTTGTCGAGTTCTCTTGTAATCCCCACTACTAGATAGCCTACTGAGAGCTTTGCTGAAGTAAGCAAACTATGAGTGCCGTTCCGGCAAGTGGTTGCTACAACATGAAGGCTATCTCATTGAATCTTTATATTCAAAAGGAGGTTCATAGATTAGATATTTTGGATATTCAAACTCATTATGCACCAAAGCTACAAGAGCTATTGTTAATCATGCTCCTATAAGAGAATATTGTCTCAGATTCTTTATAGGAGACATAATAACTATTAGAATCCAAGATGAGATACTATCCGTCATTTTGTATTATTCCTGGAGTTTAACAAGAATTTATTCTCATTTGGAGAAAGTATTAACTAATAGATATGTGCTAGCTTTTGTTCTAGACTTTTAGTTAGTCTTATTTTTTTCTTTTCACTTTCTCCTTTTCTTCTTCTTCTTTATTTATTTTTATTTTTTCATGTTGTTTGCTTATAAATGTACATAGTTATGAAGTAGCTACCATAGACTGCCATCATGCTCCATATAATAAATTGTTGATTTAAAAAAAAACTCAAGTAATAAAGTAAAAGAAAAACCTTGTATAGAGTTTACACAAGATAACTTGATGAAGTTCCTAGTACAATATATTTATCTTATATACATTATAGCTACATGAGTTTTTAGCCTATTCTAAAGGCCATGCATATTATATACTGTTAATATATAGTATAACATCATTATTCTAAAACCTTCTATGTCCTTTTATAACACATAATCATGTGACAGTGACTTGTGACAGTGTCATGTGATCTGTAATAGATGTGTGATAGTTGGTGACAGTCATGCTAACCTCTAACCTTAAGTCCAAAACAGAAAGATAAATAGAAAAGAAAAGAAAAATGAAAATGAGAAATAAAATAAAAATAATAGAGTCTACTCGAGAGACATAGTCAACCACAGGGACATCCAGCTTCTGTCCTTTTTCAACAGGGGCAGATGCCAGTGTATTGGATGTACTTGGATGGCATGTGACAATATAACATAATACCAGTATGTTAGCTTTATGAAGAATACATAAACTTTAGAATAAATTAGTTATAATATATGTATAGACCATGATCTGTGGTATATAAGATAGATTATTTCATAATAAGAGTTCTCTTATGTTATTTAATATAAGAATGTGCCTTTTGTTTATCTTTGAAACTTAAGTCATAACATGATATATTGATCTTATCAAAAGTATATGAACTTTGGAATAGGTTAGTTTAGTATGTATATAGACTATGGTATATAGTATATAAAGTAGACTAGTTTGTAATGGAAACTCCATTGAGTTCTCTTATATTTCTCAATATAAGAGTTATCTTTTGTTTTATTACTTAAACTTAAAAATTGTAATTTTATAACCTAAGCTCAAAGTGTCAGAGTGAAATTATAACTTATGTATTGAGTGTACAAAAGGACTTGATGGAGTTTCTAATGGAAAACAGTCTACTTTATATACTCTAGTTGTTAGTCTATATATATTATACTAACTTATTCCAAAATACTAACTAAGTTCTTTTAGAAAATTCTATAATATTCTATCAGGTCATGTGACTATGTGACTGAGACAGCTGTAACACATATATCATGCCTTTATCACTCTTTGTAATATTTGTGACTATTATATATGATATTATATTATTAAGTATAATTTATATTTAAGAGCAAAAGTTTATAGGATTGTGTTGAGATTGTACCAAGTATGAGAATGTTATGATATGATAAAGTGTGGACAGACTTTGATAAGATATAGATAGAATAGTAGTATATTATTAGTCTACGGCAAGAGAAGGTACATGACATAGAAGTCACATGATGTTACATTATAGGGCCTAGAGCAGCTTAGAAGGGCCTAGAAGGGTCTACAGTCTAGAAGAGTTTGGACAATGACATCAAGGAACATGTTAACCATATTGCTATCTTATGGTGTACACATAGTACACTCATGGACGATGCATGGACTTTGGGGTAGGATGTGCAGTAGAAGTGTAATTGTAGTACAGACTACATGTAATAGTATATATAGGATAGCAATTCAGCAGAGACTTCTTGTTGAGTTCTCTTGTGATCCCCACATCAATAGCCTACTGAGAGCTTTACTTGCTTGTGTGATTATTGGACTTTCTGTCTAGTGGTTGCTACAACAGAGAACTTGTACAAAGAGCAAGAAGTTCAAAAGAATAAATGAAGTTTAAGAAGGTGAATTCTAGCAAGATAAATGTATTCCTATAATACTAAAGTTTAATTATAAAAGAAGAACTCAGATGTCTCATAGTATAGCTCTAAGTAAATATTTCAGTAGTGAGATACTAACAAGTGTTCAGAATAGGAGAATTCCATCATGAAAGACCAAGTCTGAAAAAAAGAAAACTCTGCTATGAAAAACTGAGTATTTGAAAGTTTTGAATAGAAATAACTTCACTATAAAAGACAAGTTATAAGCAGAAATGTTACAAAAGATAACTTTGCTATAAAAGACAAGTTGGCAGTGAAATCTTGCAGAATAATAACTCTACTACAGAAGATGGGTTATTTTCAGAGTTGGACTTTGATATATAATATATATTATGTTTTTTTAGCTAAGTTTATATAAAACTAAATTATAAAATAAAAGAAAAATATAAAATGACTAAGTCTATTCTAATAGAGTATAAGAATGGAAAGTAAAGGCTAATTATCTATCTTTCTAAGTTATTAAATAAAATAGAGTGCAAGTATAAAATTTACAATAAAGAAATATTGGCTGTAATCAGGAAGTTGTTATAAAAACATAAAAATTAAAGATAAACAAGATAGATACTGTACCTATTAATATTTGATTTTTTCTCTTTTCTTTTTATTTTTCCCCTATATTTATTTTCTGTTTCTATTTAGACATAGGTAAGATATTATAATGTGATGTTATATGTGATGGTTATATATGTTATAAATGGTGATATAATTGTGACACATATCACAGGTAGTCAAACCTATCACTATCACAACATTATATAACTAGAATATTATAATTACAAGATCTTAGAGTAGATCAAGTAAAGGAATATTGTATTGGGTTAATACAAGAGAACTTGATAGAGAACTCTGTATAGAATCATCTATCTTATATACCATAGACTGATGGTCTATACTACACTACTTTTAGCCTACCTTAAATGACTATTGTTAGAATTACAAAGAGTGGACTTCATTTTATTTTATTTTTGATTTATTTTCTATTTTTGAACTTAAGGTTAGGGTTTAGCATGTCATGTCATAATTATACTATCACACAATCATGTGATATGATGGGAAATGGTAAAAGGATCTAGAAGAAATGATGTTATACAACATGTTATACACATATTGACCTTAAGAAAAACACATAGTTATTTAGAATAGTCTAAAGTAGTAGAGTATGGACCATTAGATTTTAGTATATAATTCTGTACAGAGTTCTCTATCAAGTTCTCTTGTAATTAATCCAATCCAAGGTTTAACTTTCAATTCTAATCCTTAAGTCTTAAGTTATAACAACTATGTGTCTGCTTTAAGATTAACATGTATATACCATACTGTATAATATCATTTCTTCTAGAACCTTCTACTATTTTCCATCATGATACATGATCATGTGACAGTGTGACAGTACTAAACCCTAACTCTAGATCTTAAGATAGAAAATAAATCAAAAATAAAATAAAAATAAGAAAGAAATTGAAAATAATTAAAGTTTCTCATCTTTAATTCTAATATTATCCTCCCTTCAAAGTTTCTCCTCTGGAGAAACTAACTTCCATTTTCACTAGTCTCTCTCTAACTTTCTCAAATACTCCTTTTCAAACTTTTCATCATTTCACCTATACAACATCTTCACTATATATTTTGCAGATAATTCCTCCCTTCTAAAGTCTCTTTCCTCTGCTATATCTAACTTCTCTTGTCATCTAACTTCTACATTCATTCTTCCTTCAAGCTTTGCTACTACTTTCTTTGTATTTTCTAAATTCTCCTCTCATTCTTAAAAATCATACTTGGTTATAAATCCCTTCTATCTTACTAGATACTTCACTACTCCTTTTATTTTTCTTTTATTTAATATTTTTTCCACCTCCCACTCCTCAACTCTTTCTACTTCTATCAGTTTTACTTCTTTCATTTTCTGTTCTTCTACTGGTTCCTTATACTATACTACTTGACTAACATTTACTACCAGATGAATTCTCATTGAAATTGGTAATGATAATTTGATTACATTAGTAGACACTATTTTGTCAATGATATATAATATAGACCGATATATTGATCTACTAGTTTTCTTGCCAGTTGCTCTTTGAACACTAAATCTTTTGTACTCAGTATCATTTTATCTCCTACTTTCCAAACTTCTGCTTCTTTTATTTCCTTATCTGCTTGTCACTTCATCTCTTCTTACATCTTTCTCAATACTACACCTGCTTCCTCCTAAACTTTTTTGATCCTTTCTGCAAATTCTTTTCTATCTTTTCTTTTTTTCTAATATTCACCTATAGTTTGTCATGAACAGAGATATCTTTGTTGCCAAATATACCTTATTATTGACTACAAATTCTACTGAGGCTAGCCATTCTGGTCAATTCTTTTGCCTATAATCTGTGAAGAACCTGAGATATTGTTCCAACTATTGATTCATTTGTTTGGTTTGTTCATCTATTTGTAGATGGAATGCTGTCAACAGTTTTGTCTTAATCCCCAACATTCAATTCAGCTCCTTTGTTATCTCTGTTACAAAATGCAATCTCCTGTTTGACATCACACTCTTTGGTAACCTGTGCAACTTCTATATATTATCTCTAAACAACTGTGCTAATTCCTCCACCAATGTTCCTTCTGTTATTGCCACAAAATGTGTCATCTTGGACAACCTATCACAGACTACCAGAATAGCATCCTTTCCAGCTACTAATAGTAACTTCATAATAAAGTCCACTGTCAAATATATTCATGGTTTTTTTTAGTATCTCACTCAACTTTAACTTTTCTACTAGTACTTCTGTCCTATTCTTCATTCACTGACATATATTGCATCTCTCCACATATTGTCCTACATCTCTTATTACTCCTGGTCATCAATAATTCCACTCTTAACTCCTTACTCTTTGATACATACAAATTTCCTTTATTTATCATCAATTCTCCCTCAATTTGCCATTCTTCTCCTCATACTTCCTTAACTTTAGTTTTTTCATCTCCTCTACTACTCTAACTACCTCTTTGTTCTTACCTCTAACTTTTGTTTATCTTTTCCATTATATTTACTTCAAGTCCTTCTACTACTACTTTTACTAGATTATGAATCTATTGGTTTATAATCAAAGTCTGATTACTATTGTCATTTTCTACACCTATTTTCCAGTCTAGTCTCCTATCTAGTCCATCTATCTTTCTTATTTTTGTTCCTAGTACATACTTTAAGGTAAAGTTGAATCTTTACAGATAAAGTGCCCAGCATGCTTGTCTTCTATTCAACTTCTATCCCTTCATGAAATATTCTAAGTTCTTATGGTCTATCCAGACCTTGAACTTGAACTTGAACTTGATACCCTCTAACAAGTGCCTCCAATTTTCCAACCCCCTTATTACTACTAATATTTCCTTATCATGAATTTCATAGTTTTTCTTTATCTTATTTAGAGATTTTAAGAGGAAAGCTACTGGTCTCCATCTTCCATCTGCATATTCCATAAATAAAATACCTCCTGTAGTATAATTCAATGTATCTACTTCTATTCTCATTTTTTTATCTAAGTCCAGTACTGCTAACACTAGTTCTTTTGTAAATTGTTCTTTTGTAAATCTCTCCTTCAACTCCTTGAATGCCTTCTCTTGCTTTTCCATCCACTCCTACTTCTGATCTTTTTTAACTATATTGTGCAAGGATCTAGCTATCACTGCAAAATCTTTAATAAACTAACAATAATAATTTGCCAGTCCTAAAAACTTCTGTATGTCTTTAACTCCTTTCAGAGTCAGCTAGTCTAACACATCTTTCACCTTCTCTTCTTCCATCTTAATCTCTTCTGGTCCAACTATTACTCCTAAAAGCCCTATCTCTCTAACCTTCCACTTACATTTTTCTGGTTTTACATATAAACTCCACCAATTTCCTTATTACTTCTTCCACTACCTCATCATGTCTCTCTTCTCCTTCTGTTCCTACTATAACATTGTCAATAAAACTTGCCACTTTCCCAGTGTTGATTAAGTTCTAAAGGATCTCATTCATTATTGTTTGAAATATTTCCAGGGAGTTTATGAGTCCAAAGAACATCACTATAGGTTCAAATACCCTTTCTGGGGTCATGCACACCATCTTCTACTCATCTCCTTCCTTTATCTGCACATTATTGTAATCCTATTGCAAGTTTATTTTTGTAAATACTTTTTAGTACCTATATTTTCTACAATATCCAAAATAAGAGGCAAAGGATAATTATTTTTTACAGTCCATTCATTAAGATATCTATAGTTCTAAACCATTCTTTTCTTACCATCTTTCTATCCTACAAAGAATACAGGTACTGTTTGAGGTGACTTTGAGAGTCTGATATAGCCTTTCCTTAGTTGTTCTGATATGAACTCATGTACCTCTTCCCTCTCCTCCCTTGACAATGAATATACTATCCCCTTCCTCAGAACAAATTCCTTCTTTGTTTCAATAGTGTGGTCCCATAATTTCCTAGTAGGCATTCTTTCACTAGCTTTCTTGCCAAAGATATGAATTCACTTGTGGAATGTTTGTGAAACCAGCTTTTTTGCTTCATTTTCCAACTTCACCACTTCTTCTTCCTTATTCCAGATCTCACATTCCTCTGCTATCTTCTTCATCTTTATCATTCTTTTATTTTGGGTTTTTTCCTTTTATTTTCTTCCTTCTTCTTCAGTTCTCTCTCTTCTCACTTCTTTTATTCTTTCTCTTTCCTTTCTTTTTCCTTTTATTCTTGCCACCCTGATTTTCCTTACTTTGACCTCAACTGTTTTCCACACTCTTCTGAACACTTTGTCATTTTCACTTCCCCTGGTCTCTAATCAATTCCAGAGTTATGGTGTGTAAGCCATAGCATCCCTAAAATTACACTTCACATCTGTTCCTTGATCACATCTATCTCTGTTCTTTCCCTATGTTCCTGATAATAAATATCCCTTCCACTATATATTAAATCAGCCCTTTCTTGTTAAATAAACAATTCACATTTCTCACATAAATCAGTCTTTCCATTTTTTCCATTTTGAACCTTTATTTTCCCACCACTGTATTTGTTCTTTCTACCCCTTTCATTGAGATAGGCCTTGCTAGTGCCTACTGCATCTTCTGCCTTCTTGGTGTACTTGAGGTAGGGGCAGTCATAGCCTGACTCCTCTCTGATTATTTCCCAGCCCTCTCTGTCTTTGTTCTTAGTTCCTGCTCTCCTTCCTACCTCTCAACCTTTCTTCTTCTCTACTTTCCCTCCAATGCCTGTTTAAATTAGTAGCATGTTTGTACCACTGTTTAATACTTGTAGAGACCTTTCTGTTTCCATTAACTTTCTCCTTATCACTTCATTCATTCCTCTTTTGAACTCTTTTACTAATGCTCTTCCTTGATATTCACTTTCCCTCACTGCTCTTCTAAATTTCTGGACAAACTCCTACATTGTTCTTCCTCCCTGCTCAACCTTTCTGAGTTCAGCCACTTTGATTGACTCTTTGTCTCCTCCTCCAAACTTCTTTTTTAATTCTAACAAGAACTCCTTTACTGATTCAAATTCTACTTCCTCTGATTCAAAATCTTCTAATATATTTCTTCTATATATCTGCTGACCCTCTCTGCATATATGATAATACCCATTATATCTGTTTCTCTATGATCACTCCTCTCATCTTCATCCTCAAATATAGTCTACATACTGTAATAAATCCTTCCACTTTCTCTGCTTCTCTACTGAATACTGGTGGTTTGGCCACCTCTATATTGGGTCTTGTATTGGACCCTTTTGCTACCCTTCCTTCTTCTGTTGCTGCTCCTCCTACAATCAATGCTTGAATCTGCACTTGTATTGCCACCAACTGTTCCTGCTGTTGCCTGATGATTTGATAGAGGTTATGTTGACTTATAATGTTGTTGTTGTTGTATGAAGGGAGAGAGTCAATGGGTGAGGCTGATAGTGATAGTGGTATGGACAGTGATAATGTATATAATGAGAAGGCAGAACCAGTACTGGTTTCTTCCTCTGATTTGTACTCTGAACTCAACTCAATCTTGGTAAGTGCTAGCAGATCCTCTTCAAGTTTCACCTTACACTGTCTACTGACTACTGCCCTAAGAAAGTGTAAACTATTTTGACTTAAGAAAGTCATTTTACACTAGACAAGGTCTAAATAATACTTACTATTTTCTTATATGTACAGATCACAACTGGACAATACAGCACAAGGCTTCTATTTGAAAAAAGCTAGCTAACATATCTATATAAGATAATACATCTGAAATATACCAGTAGGCTTTGATACAAACAAATGGTCAACTTTCTTCTGTTTGACCAGTATATCCCTAAAGTCTAGGATCTGGCTATATCTTTCTGACTAAATAGCATATAATACACATATTCTTTTAAAGTAGACTATGTTAGTGTAGTATAGACTATTAGCCAAGTGTATACTTAACTCTGAGTCTTAAGTTGTAACATACTATATATATACTATGAGATAAATATGTTATAAACATGTATCTTGATATCATTCTTCTAGCCTCTTCTCCTATATTCTAGGCCTATAATGTAATGTTATGTGATATGTCATGTGACCATAGTCACATATCTCTTCATTATCTAAGAAACCAAAAAAAAAAAATCAAATTAAAGAAAATAGATAAAAGAAAAAGAAAATCAAAATAAAACATAAAGATTCAAGTATACTATAATACTACAGATCTCTTAAGCAACTTTTTATTCCCAAATATCTGTGAAATTTCATTTTCATGGATTTCATCAAGAAACTTTTCTTCTATCATTCTCTAAGTTTAATACTATCTTGATAATTATCAACTAGCTTACTAACCAGGCAATTTTTATTTCTACTCATAATACTATAATCTCTGTAGACCTAGCATGTTTCTTTGTTTTTATATATTTCCCAAATATAAAATTCTGTCAAAGTTGTGAATATTGGACTTGATTGTATTTTATTTTATTTTTCCATTTATTTTATTTTGGTTTTTATTTTATTTTTATTATTTTGAACTTAGGTGAAGAATATAATATGACCAGACACACTTCTTTCTCTTGTACCACTATCTTGCATAGTAGTACCCATAAGAGACTTAGCAAATATACAACTTTCTACTACTATCTCTAGTCCTAAACATTTAAATTATTGTCCCATTCTAAACATGGAGAAAGATATCAACATAGCCCTTACTAGAGGGAGGACCCTAGTGGGTTCAAAGAATAATTCCAGAGATTCATCTATTATCTCTGCAACCTCATTCAGACTATACTATGAGCATATGGAGATTCAAAATCTTAATTCTTCATAGTTTGACCAAGTAGAAGATGAGTGTAATCCTCTTTTTTCTAAGACTAATGTAGGAGAGAGTAACATCTCCAATGGATCAGTTACTGGCAATAATCCTAAAGGCAAACAATACAAATACAATGAGGCACTGGCCCTAAACAACATAAGGCCTCCTGTGAAAAGCATGGAGAATATCCAACATGTTCCTGACACAATGAATTTCGAAGTCTTGATCAATTATAAAATTAATACTCCTACTGAGGCTAATGTTTAGAATAGTAAAGTGTATCCAATTTCCATTTTCACTTCTTTACTGTGAATGTCTGATTATATTAGAGCTAAGAAAGTCAAAAAAGGTAAAATTTTGGATGTTACTAAATTATAAGAGTTTGGTGAAGTGGAATAGAACTTTATCTCATCTATTTACAAAGCTAGATAGGATTCTATTCCTATCAACAAGCAAAACATCTCCTTCAAGAACATGTTTTCAAACATATTAAACCCCAAGTTATTGAAATTCAACAATGGTTTGCATTTAGACAAATCAAAAGGAAAAGCAGTGGAAATTGTCAAACTTCCTTCTCCCATACCTGCATGCCTATCTAAAGAAGTCTTGGAAAAATCTAAATTCTTTGGAAAAGATAAAAAATCTAAGACAGTAATTAATACTAATGCTAGGAAGTCATATGCTCAGACAACTAGTTCAAATGTTTCCGACATTCACAGGATCATCAATAATATGGATAAAACTAAGCCTCATATTAAAATGACTACCAAAGGTCTATTATGCAAACAGATAATTATTCCAATAAGCAAGGCTGATGTAGACAACATTATGGCATCCTTGGCTGATCATGTCACTAACATCAATAGGTATTATAGTCTTAAGTCCTAAGGGTTGGACAAAAGAATAACTCTTGTATAGGAGTAACACAAGAGAACTCGATAGAGATTCCTTTACAAACTAGTCTACCTTATATACTACTACCAATGGTCCATGCTAACTACTGTGCATCCTACCCTAAAGGATCATGTGTAAAACATGAGGTCAACATATGGTATCCATATTGTATGATGTTATTTGTTCTAGAGCCTTCTACTTTGTTCTATGCATCTCATGACTCATGACCGTCACTAACCCTAACCCTATGTTCTAAAAATAGAAAAGTAAGGAAATGAAATGAAAATAGGAAATGAAAATGAGAATAAAATAAAGAAAAACTAAGTCTATCATTTGTGAACTTGACAATAGAATGCTTAAGACTATCAAGTCTAATATCATAATAGACTATATTTGTCTTAAAATAATGGGAGTCACTATTATCTCCAACATAGTAGCTTCTCAGCCTGATCTTCAAGTCATGGAAAGATATATCAAGAATATAGAAAATGTCATATCAGACAATGTCCAGATTCCAAGACTTCCTTAATCAAAGTCTTTTTTAAAAATCATAGGAATCCCATACTTTGTAGAAGGCACTAACTCTCCCATTATATCAGATAACATCAAATTGATAATCAAGGCCAACCATATTTTTAATGATTTTATACTCACATCTAAACCTAGAATTATCAAAGCCTCTTCTAAGTCCAACATGGTAGTTATTTAGATAAATGGTTGGGATACTTAAAGCAGTAAGAATGGAAAAATACTAATAAACAGGTGTTTTAACATTAGAAGACATATTGTCACCATTTATAAAGCAAACATGAATCTAGGTGTTCCCTAATGTAAAAATTGCTAAAAGTGGGAATATAATACTTTTGTGTGCAGAATCCAAGAGTTGAAGTGT
>Ga0157357_1001107_pt1 | contig 11388 bp, 10 predicted proteins | sample AttcapACBM1_FD_111485 | JGI IMG/M metagenome (GOLD analysis project Ga0157357, IMG submission 111485) | Fungus gardens microbial communities from leaf cutter ant in Botucatu, State of Sao Paulo, Brazil - Atta capiguara ACBM1 | ecosystem: Host-associated > Fungi > Mycelium > Unclassified ... | reverse complement strand
TGAAGAGCCCTCGTATCGTGATGAGGAATCTCCACATCACGACGAGGATCCCTCATATCCCGACGAAGAGCCCTCGCATCACGACGAACCCTCATTCCACGAAGGAGAGCTCTCATATCACGAAGAGCCCTCATATCCCGATGAAGAGCCCTCATTCCACCAAGAAGAGCCCTCATCTCCCGACAAAGAGCCCTCGCATCACAACGAGGACCCCTCATATCCCGATGAAGAGCCCTCGTACCGCGATGAGGAATCTCTACACCACAATGAAGTTTCCTCATATCACGATGAGGTGCTCCCACATCACGACGAGTCCTCATTCCACGAAGGAGAGCTCTCATATCACGATGAGGATGAGGTGCTCCCACGTCACGAAGAGCCCTCACTTCACGATCAAGAGCCCTCGCATCGTGATGAGGAATCTCTACACCACAATGAGGTGCTCCCACATCACGAAGAGGAGACCTCATTCCACGAAGGAGAGCCCTTATATCCCGACGAAGAGCCTTTTCATAGTCCCTTGCAACAACGCGATGACACTACTACCCCTTTCGAGACCGAAATTAGCATTGAAATCGAACACGACTCCTCTGATCAAGACCCATCGCCTGACAGCGAGACCTGGGCGTCTCCCGATTTAGTCAAGATCACCTCTGTAGATCCACGCGCTGCCGCTCGTGCCGCCGCCATCCTCAAAAAACATAATTATGATTGTTTTACTAGGCGACAGATGAAGAAACGCTATTCTGACATTTCTAGACCCAGAACGTGCAGTCCTGCTTCAATCATCTCTACCAGAGGTGTCCTCAGTGGTGGTATCGAGAAACAGAGGCGGAAGACAATGACACAAGTCATGGGTGTCAGAGGCGAAAAAGTTTATATTCCCGGAAGTCCCACAACAACTTTACCCAACCTCTTGAAACAGGCTGAAGCCGAGGTCTCTTTGGCGTCCCCCGCCTCGCCCAATCCGTTTCTGGTGACAAATTCCTATAATACACCTCCCCCGACCCGAGTCCTTTCGCCTCAAACTCAGGGATGGATGACCGCGCTCGCCAACAAGATAAACACGACTCTTGTCTTGACACCCAAAGTTCCCATGACGCCTGGTGAGATGTGTTACGACCCTCTCAGTGGAACAAGAATGTGGACAAAAGAAGAGTGGAAGAGGCTGGATGCTTGTTTTACCGATGAGAGGCTTCAAGTCGGCATGGGAATGGGTTTGAGAGGAGATGATACCGCCCTTGTTCAAGGCACGATAGATGGATGGGAAACTTGGGAGGGAATGGCAAGCGTGGATCAAGTCGATTTGGACAATGTTGTTGCGAGATTTGTAGACTGGATGGGAGGTTGGGACCAAGTCAGTGGGTATGGTCCAGAATGGTCTAGGTGAGTGTGTGTCCATCAAATCACATACCGTCCCAGTGGTTTGATATCGGTGGTAAAGAGAAAACTTGATGTCGAGAACGAAAGCGCTGAGGAGTAAGCAACGAAAAGGCAAAGTGGCGCCTCCGACAAGTCTACCGTTCAGTCCTTCGACAGCTTTGGCTGCCATGTCCTTGGCTTCGCCTTCGCCGGTCGATTTCAGTTTTACTTCCATGGTCCCAGAGTTTACACCAATGAGACGAACAGTTGGGCCAGGTGTTTTAAGAAAGAGGAGAGAGTGGGCTTCGGTTGTTGGTACGGGTGCAGGCGAGTCGACCCAACCTGTGCCAAGGTCGTTGCTCGCACCCAGGTATTCACACCTTTGGGAGGCAGCGTCGAAGGATCTTCCACAAACTGCCAAGAGCTCAGAGAGCGTCGAGGTGAATCAGGAGGACGTGGACGCGCAGAACTCGGATGCTTCACTGACGACACCTACGCTCGTAGAAGAGGAAGAACGTGAACTTGCTTCTGAACCGAGCGAATCAGGGCATGAGGAGCCAACGACAATCGGAAAACGCGTCAAGGGGATTCTATTTTCCTATCTACCCACGTTAAGGAGAACTCCAAACACAAAGTCTATGTCCAAGAATGACAAGCGGACAGGACTTCCGCTTCCGCCTCAAGAAGTATTATCGAAACCAAGAGGACCTGTAGTGACACCTACGAGAATGCCTGTGCCCAGAACGATCCATCCAAAGGAACTTGTGCATTTACAACAAGCACCGCCGATTCAACCCATGGCGTCCAAGATACCTCGAGTTGTTCATCCGAAGCACTTGGTGGAGTTGCATCATGTTACGCCTAAAGTTGAGGGAGAGGAAGAATGGCAGACCAGGCAGAGTAGTGGTGGTGGGAGGAGAAGGAGGAGTAGCAGTAGTGGTGCGAGTGTGAAAGATTTGATTATGGGATTTGAGCAGATGGACAAGGAGGTGGTTGAAGGAGGGAAGGATGTGAGGAGGATGAAGAGTATTGTTGGAGACTGGAGGAAGGATGTTTTAGGGAGATTGAGTGGTGAGAATGGACGACCTGTGTGGAAGCCATGAATGAAGGGTCGATATTTCATTCATTTATGTTTTTTTTGTGTATATGTTTTTCGTGATTTGATCCAATGATGGTCAAAACCTTTGTACGTCCTATATATATATATATATTATTATCATCTGGAAATCATGTATACATGGCTGGTATGTCAAAAATGATACGAAGCTGTTTTAGGACACAGCCATTCATCGCCCATGATTGTATAATTAGCGTTAGCCGAGATTTTTTCAGTCGGTACATCTTGTGTATTCTGTGCCTATTCCGCTCACTATACAATAGCCATAGTCACTCTCATATATATATACACTATAATCCGTTTATAATGAAATGCTTAGGGACGATGGCCCTGTTGATTGATTGATTGATACCAATTGATCAAGAAATGCAATGCACAGTGGCAACCTTAGTGACGTTTTTTCTTTTTCTTTTTTGTCTCTTCTGAATTCGTTCTACCCTATGGCGTATCCTCTCACTCTCAATGGTGGCACCCATCATTCTCATGATGATTCAAAGCTTGTTTCGTTGATCGGAGACGCTTCATCTACGCCTACGCCTGTTGCAAGTGAAAGACTTTCATCTAACCAAGATGTACATTATGTACGTTGTTGTTGTTGCTGGTCTTTTATATATATATATACACGAGTTCGAGCTGACTTGGGGTTGTGATGGTAAACAAAGTTGGATAGTGTTCATTCTGCGGGGGAGAGATTGGATGCTTCGACGCTTGGAGCGCAACAAGCGTTATTGAAGGACAAATCGAGGTTGGCAACTGAACAGGATGCAAGTCTCCCTTATGAAAAAGAAAGAGAAGGTTCCGTAGACTTGAAATGGTTGCCTGTGCCCCTTCGAATGTGGTTCTGGATACCGTTCGTGGTGGTCTTGGTCTTGGCTGCAATTGGACTGGAAGTGGCATTGCATTTTAGTAACAAGAATCAGGGTGAGCGCTTAGGAGGGTTCAAAAGAAGTCCCTTTCTCTTTTCTCAATGATAGGAACAGGGTGGGAGTCCAATGGAGGTGTTGGAAATACGGAGAGCGTTTTACATTATGTTTATGTGCGTTTTTGAGCTCTCTCTCTTCCAAAGTCTATTGAAAAGCTGATTCCAATTTTGTTGAGACGTTGCCTCCTGTGATTGTTGCTGCGATTGTGAGTGGTTCTTTTCAAAGACGGGGTGGACACGAAGTTGGTTCAACGACATAAATATAGCTTGTTACCATGTGGACGTGGACGGACATAGAAATTAAGAAATTGCAGGTGAGGCGAAAAACGGACTTTTTTTTGTGTGATGTGATTGAATTGACAACTTTCTAGCCTTATGTCGATCTTGTTCATGGAGACTCGCCGCCTCATCGGAGCCTTTTGTTGGATTACACTCGTCACAAGTCAGTTATATCTGAGTGCCTCAGCAGTTCATTTTCATCTAGAATGGCACTGATTTTGCCTGCCAAAGTAACTTTTTCGTTTGGACTCGAGCGGCGGCAAACAAGCACTACCTTGTCGTTTTAGCATCACTGATGGCTTTGCTGTCACTGAGCTTTCAGCCGCTCGCCGCTGCCCTTTTGTCTGTTAGAAATACCTGGATGTCTCAACCAGGTGAGAGGAGGAGAAGGAGGAGAGCTCTTTCGTATTGGACATCACGTTGATCGCTCGTTCATAGGTGTTAACGTTTCCAATCGTGGAGCGATTAGCTTGAACCAGAATAACCAATTTAACGACTTGACTGGTAAGTGCCGACTAGTCTGATAAGCTTTGGTTGTGTGGGCTGAAGGCTTTCTAGCTTTCCTTACGGCATCTGGTTATGCAGGAGCTTCAGTTCTATATGGTTTAGGAGATCCTCCATTCATTCACCAAGGTTATACGGTTGGCCTTTTTGATGTAAGGTTACCAGTTATACATGATTCCTTTTCCAGGATCTAACAAGTAAACCAGTTACCTTCTTTTATTGTCAACAATGGCTCCGTTATTGCAAATACCACAGCCATTAAGAGTAAATCTAACTGTAGCCCAGTGCCGGTGAGTTGTAGCCCATGCCTTCGCTGTTCCTTGCTACATATTTCTCAACTTCTCTCTTTTTTGAACAGGTAACTATGACTCAGGTGGAGACTGGCTGGAATAATTCAATGACATTCGACGGCTGCAGTACGTCCTGGGTTGTTGATCATAATGCAACCAGTTTGTTCGGTAATGATTTCTTTTGGCCGCCTGTTCGATGGTTCCTTGATAATCACTTATGTGTCTGCTGTAGGAACGACTTTGCCGAGTTGCGATCCTCAGTTTCTTCGACAATTTAGTCCCATTGTTTTCTGGTTTTTTACGTGAGTATGATTTTTGACAAATGGCTCGATCCCACCATGATCATGCCTGCTTTCAGATATGAAACTGTCCCTGCTCAGGCAACCGCCACCCTCTGTGCACCCAGCATTGAGCTTTGGGAGGTTATGGCAACTGTGGATATTGCCACGGGCAACATAACAGACATCAGTGAAATGGGGCCTTTTACCTCCGCTTCTAATTTTTCTTCACTATCAGCCAACGTCACTGGTTTCCCGCTCAATAGTCGTGCGTACAATGGCCTCCAGTTCGAGCTCAGCAATCCGGATGAGTTTGTTGTTCGGAGACTTGAAGCAATCCAACTTCAGCTTCCCGCCGCGATTTTCCAAGCTGCTGTTCAATCTCCTGATGGCGTTATTGGCAGTTTTGATGCCAACAGGTTCGTCGACTTGGCAAACAAGGTTTATGTATGTGACTGGACTCGTCCTTCTGCAACCTTGAGGATGTTATTAAATGATCATTATCGCAGACCACCTACCTAGCTTTGGTTGCTAGTACTGTATACTTCTTGCCTCATACAGAACCTCTTGTCGTGGAGGTCAAGTCATTCCAACAGCGTGTCTGGCTCAGGTACGTCTAGTCTGGATTATGAATCGAAAAGCTGACTCACTCTCGTCATTTCCAGTAACACTGCAGTTCATCTCTTGACCACAGCAATGTTATTACTTGCCTTCTTCGCCACATTGATTCAGCTCTTACATCGCTATGATAGTCGGCAGCTCAGTCTTAGGCATATGCCTGGAACAATTGCTTCAGCTGTGTCTATTGGAGCACAGACAGGAATGGGAGAACTTTTGGCGGGGAGACAGAAGGCCGAGGAATTTGAACGTGTTCTCCGGAATAAGAAATTCAAAATTGACCCCCAAACGATGAAGATTATTATGGAGGGCGAAGAAGGTTATGAGTCTGCTGCTAGCCCGAGGAAATCCATTTTTGCAGTATTGCAGACGAGGCCACGCAGCTTCTTTTTTACGCAACCACCTGAATCGCCAAGATCTCCCGACCATAAACTTGTTGTTTGAAATTTGGGATGTACTTCGTTTTTTTGGACCTTTCCATTTTTCGTTTTTGGGACTATGTTCCTTGTACGGTGACCCTTTGTTTTTTAGCAGTAATACAATAGGAACTTTTGGTTTTAATCAGAGATAGAAGCATAGTCTTTGACCCGGCTCATCTCACGGATGTCCTCTGCAAGTTGGCGAGCTGCATTACCGTTCTTGTCCTTGTAAAAGACAATGTCACCATCATCTTCGACAAAAACACATTTTGTGAAGGAACGCCATAATGCATAGAAGGAGGGCTTTGCATGTGGTCAACATGGGATAAATACACAAAGAAGTGGGCTCCTTACTGTCGAATCGTAGTTGTAATCTTCGCCAAGAACCGATTTAAGAACCCGAGTTATCTGAGGACCGTTGACTGACTATTGCATCAGTTGAGTGGAAAAGATATAGAAAGGAGGACACCTGCAGAAGGGCGCTGTCAAGAAGAAGTCTATTGTCGGCTTGATTAGTTGTGCTGATCAAGGGAGGTGGAATGGAAGGCATTTACGGTGTGCGACGTGGTCGTGGCTGATGTTGTGGAAAAAGAAACGACCTGCCCAGCCGAGTAATGGGCGATCCACTGTTGCGGCAGCACCTCTTAAGAAGGTCCATGCATTTTTACGATAATGGGGAATTGTAGGGTCGGAGTGATGAAGAAAGGTAAACATAACTTGGAGGAAGGAGTCAGGAAAGTGAACCACTATCGTATAGTGAGATCTTACCAATCCTATGTGTTTGGGTGATGTTGGTGAGACAGAACTGCGGTGATGAAAAAAAAAGAATCACTTACCAATGATTCACTAACTGATAGTGTTTATTGCTTGAGTTGTAAATCCTAAGTCAAAAAAGGATGAACTCACGAAATACGGAATGAGGTAAAACTTAGAGACAAGGCCCCATCCCGCGCGATACAGGAGGAACAGCATAAAAGCAATAGAAATGTCTGAAACGAGAATCGCACTCCCTTACAAGGAATCAGAGCTGAGTTACGAAGAGAGTCAAAACTCACGGTGGTGAGGCTTAAATAACGTTGACTTTGGATTAAAATGATTTGTACCGGAAGGATGCGAAACACCGCCCATTAGATTCACGCTTGTTTAAGGGAAAAGAGGTGAAGCTTCGAGCGTGTTGACAGAGAAATGACCCCACCTGAGGTATATCCACCAACCACTATAGTTGCGTTAGCATTTTTTTATCCGGGGACTCGGAAGCTACGTACAAGGATTGCTGGATGAAAAGCCGATATACTGTCACAAGAGGTGTTTCTTCAAAGACTTCACGGTAGTCGGCTTTCATTGCTGTTTGCTTCTTAGGGAGGTTGTATTTGGATCGAGTGTAAGGCACATAATTCTCATCTCGTTCCATCGATGCGGTAGCTTTCTGTCGGGTGGTCAGAGATACGACTTTCAGGAGGTGACAGTAGATTACGTGGTGCGCATGGTGTGTCACTTTCCAAGAAAAGTATGGAATGAGCAAGAACTGCGAGAGCTTTAGTTCCGTCTAGGGAATATGTGATTAAAACATACGGTGTGAAGGAGAAACCCAACGAGATTGTTCATATACCTGTGCTTATACAGAGACCCGTGGCCGGCATCATGACCTGGAACTGGTTTGGCATATAGCAGTGTTTAGATGACAGCATACTCACCGAGGCAAAAGATACCCGCAAACACTAAGCCTTGGAGAAACCAATAGATTGCCCAAAGGCTTATGCGAAGCACAAGTTTGGCTCGAGAAGAAGTTATAAGCCCATAATAATCAATGCCCTCCAAATAGGTAATGGAAGATGCAGCTTTGAAGAGGAAGGAAGCGAGGGTAATATCTCTTAGAACATAAAGCGTTGCCCGAGTGGGATCAGCTGCAGTAGCGATATGTCAATTAATAGATCACTGGAGGTCACTTGAATTAACGTACGTCGTAACAGGTGCTTTGGGACGGCATCATGGATGTCTTTGAGTGTCAACCTAGGAGGTTTGAATGGTTTATTCAACCTGAAATAAGATACACAGTTAGACTCTGTGACTAGCAGGGTCAGAGAGATCAGCATACCGCAGACAATACTCAGGGCTGTCTACAAAATACATGATAGAAAGGCAGGGGGATCAGGATCAACTATTGATAATAAGATTCAATAGACTACCAAAGGATAGACTGCAGATGTCTGCTAGGGGAATATATACATAGACGCGTATCAAAGTATCTAAGGAACCACGGAACTTTCCGTCTATTGGGAGTACCGAATTTGGCAAAAATTAGGGGGTGACGGAATGTCTAAGTCTACTTTGTATTCAACAAACAAAGTTCCTCTGGGGAGTCAGAGTCATCTACTCTCAAGAATATCAATCCCCCGAACCCAAAAAACCTCCCACTGTAGCAAGCGCACATGAATAAAGACCACTGGAAAGACATCCGATACCCCCAGAAGAAACAGGTACACACGCGCTGAAGACCAGCTGGTCTTAATGCGCCAAACATCAACGATACATCAACAAATTACAGATGCAATAACTGCATTGAAAGCATGATTTGCGACATAGGGATGCAACGGAGTAAGGACTTCCGTCACAGACCGGAGGACAGATTGCGATTGGCTAGCCTTTGTGGACGGTGCTGGTAGAGTTGCACACCACCTTCCTTCCATGTCGTTCTCGCGTGTGTAGAGCATTGAAGACTTCAAATGCACCCGTGAGTAATGTTTGCTAGATTCGGTTTGATTTGAATGATACAAATATGTTGCCCGTGACGACAAATGTGACTGTAAATTCCCTGAGTTTTTAACTTCGCTGGCTAGCCCACGTCCCTTCTACTAACAAACTATGCCACGCTCTCTCGCTGCTGCATCCTTTTTTCTCCTTTCTCTCACTTCTGTTGCCTCCGCTCTCAACTCCTGTGTTGCTTTTGATGCTAGCTGGAACCTTCTTGCTTTCAATTTTGGTGGAAAGGACTATAATGCCGGTGTACAGGACAGCTGGAATTCAGGTGAATAGCCTTAGAATTTATTTCCTTCTCGTAGACTCATGTTTTTCAGCGAACCCCACCGACATAACCACTCAAGGTCGCCCGTAAGTCACAGTAGAGACCCTTCCATCATTTATATCCATCCGTTCCTCAGGCCTTTCGACGGTCCAAATGTCTCGTGCTATCTCTCACAGGTAAATGTCACTTTAATGTTTGCCATGGGATGCTGAGTGTTTGATCGTGCGGTAGTTCACAAATGCGATTTACGTGCTTGGTGCAGATTCATCTAACCCGGCTGCAGTCTATCTATATGATGCTGCTGCCAAGACTTGGTCTACTCAGTCAGTCGATCCGGGTGACAAGTTTGATCCTACCAATTTTGGTGCCATTCTTGACCACGACACCAATGTCTTTTGTTCGTGACTCAAAAACTTGCCATTTCGTAGAATTTGTCTGATTTTTTCAGATGCTTATTCACAAGGAGAGCTTTTCTCCCTTGATATGGAGCTCCTCAAGGCCGCCAACAGTACCACAAAACAATGGAATGATGTTGAAACAGTCTCATGGGACGCCAGCAGCTATCAACCGACTCTGGCTCTCGCTCAAAATCATATTCACTTCCTCGGTGTACCTGGTCTGCCCGCTGGATCCGCAAAGATTTTTGTCATTCATTGTGTGTCGCTCTATTGCATCTGAAGGCATATCGACTAACATCCCCATTCAGTTGCGTTTATGCAGCCTGATCCTCAGTCCTATGGGCAGTTCCCAAACACCCATGGCCAGGCCACCTCGTTCTTCAAGGACACTGGTGTCCAAACTCAGTTTGCGTTCATTCCCGATGATGGCTCTGCAACATATGTCGTTGACGTCACTGTATGATTTTCCAAAACTTTTTTATCAAGATCAATAATTCACGTTTCCAATAGACAAACACTACTCATACCTTGAAAGCTCCATCCAACAAAGACTCTCAAGCGACTTATTTTGCCTCGACCAATGCTCTGGTTCAGCTTTCGTCCTCCGGTTCAGCTACTTATCTCTCTTTCGACCCACAAGATTCGAGTAAGAATGCTAATGTCGATTGGGTTGCAATCACCAAGCTGCCTGCAGCCACCACAAATACTTCTACCTCTGGCTCTGCCTCCAGTGCTGCACCATCAGGTACCGCTGTTTCTACATCCAGCAACTCTGCAAGTGGCAATAGCTCTGCGAGTGGTAGTGCCCAGGATAATGGGACAGTCAGCCTGCCATTTGCTAGTTGTTGGGTTTGGAATACCGTAGGGCTCCTCGTCGGTTTCGCGATCTTCTAACTATAATATCTATCTATCATTACTTCATTGCTATCTTAGGACTTGATACCCTCGGATTGTTAGCGTAGTTCAGATGCTCAATGTAGTTGCGACGCGACAGCACGTGATCGTAGAGAGAAATCTATATTCTCGAGAGTATCTGGATTTGTAGACCACAGCAAGCAAACTAGTGCTAAGCTAAGATGTGGTCCTTGCCATTAGACTAGGAGGTTAACAGAGTAGATCTACGTACAACAGTCCAGAAGCATGCATGGATGTATGTGGTAGAGGTCCATGACACGTGATTGTGGATATGGTCAGGTCAGCTAATTTTCCCTGATCAGCACTCACTCTGTCTTGTTCCATTATTGAGCTCATTAACGACTTTTCATTAACGACTTTTCATCTTCGCTTTGTTATTTATCGTTCTACTTCCTGCTGCACTCGCCTCGTCTGAGGACATTCTTACCATGTCCCAACAACCTCAAACCACGAACGATCCAATCCAGGAGGACTGGGATAAATCCTTCGTTTCTGAGAGTTTTTGTGGAAATGATGCATCGACACCCCAGAATAACGTTGTTTTTCCTACCGTCGGCGGAGGAGAGTCCATGATGCCTGGCTGCAATTCGGTTGAACGGACCAGAGCCAGATCGGGACAGGGTAAAAGGACGCTGAGTGAACTGCTCAAGCGGCATGCAGAAAAGGGAACGGACTATCGATTAAGTCAAGAGGAGGCTACGCGATTGGGTGAGGTCCTTGGCCAATGGGCGAGTCTTGTTCACGACTTGAGGGGGAAGTGCGGATGCTTACTCCTCTTTGTTAGATAAATGCTTCTTCATCACCTTATGAAGGGGAAGATAACTTCTTCAAGTCTCAGGATGATATTGGCGTGCCATCACGACGCGGTCTTGTTAATAGTGGTCGACTGCGGGGTCAAAGTGAATGTATTGGTTCACGACCTCCAAGTTCTGCGGGGTTTTCTGCAGCGGCATGAGAGTGTCATATTTTGGAGGACTACTTTTTTTTCTTTCTGCGTCCTTGCTTGATTCTTGTTTCCATGTGGTTCCTATTACGACCTGTTACGACCTTTTATGACTTTGATGATTGACTATGTAGATAGGACCCTGTCATCATCAGATGTACTGTATTTAGCTCCTCCATTAATACTGGTCATTATGATTAGTGTTCACTGAAACATCGATTCAATCCATGCGCCAGAACTGCCCAACAGATTCTTAACTTACAATCAGTCATCAAAAACGGTGTCGAGTAGCTTGGTCTCTACGACAGAAACGAACCTCCT